>OFGM01001500.1_pt1 | contig 13531 bp, 9 predicted proteins | sample 1521741 | NCBI WGS metagenome assembly OFGM01 (sample SAMEA3504079, study PRJEB24116) | mouse gut metagenome | biome: mouse gut; feature: mouse-associated habitat; material: faeces | place: Denmark | collected 2011
ATTATTTGGAAATACAGGAAGAAGGAATTATGCCAGCAGGGAAATCCCTGTAATTCATCAGCCAGAATGCAGCAAAATGGGGTTTAGATTCATGAAAAAAAAGCAGAACAGAAGCAGAACAGACAGAGAGGCCGCTGTTTCAATAGACGCGCTGACCCCCAGGCCGTCCATGATACCGAGAATAGCCGCGAGTCCCGCGACCACCGCCGTCATGATGCCAATAGCCGCGTAGGCAGTAGGCGCAATGGTGCTGGCTTTGCTGAGGATCAGGAGAGATGCCGACATAGAGGTCAGCAGGATAGAGAGCGCCGATGCATTTGTGATAGAGTTCTGAACGTTGAAGGCCGACATCATCGTGAGGATACTGGCAAGGCCGGCCACCACACCGGTCATGACGACCAATGTTGCACCCGCTTTTTTAGCGAAGTGGGTGGATGCCACAAGCAGCGAGAATACCCCCACGAGGGAGGTAATTGCCAGTGTCGCACCCATAAGCCGCTCTGGGTCCAGAAGACTGAGCGCCGCGATCGCCGCCACCATACCGGATATGGCGATTGTCATGGTGATCAAGGTCCCCTGGATTTTGGAGGAGTCCTTTGCGAAGTAGGTAATGCCGACCATAGCGCCGAATACCAGCAGAAGTGTCGTAATGGCCCCGAGCGCCCTTCCCAGACCACTTGGGTCCAGATGGGCCAGCACCACCATCGTTGTGGATAGGATCAGAATTGCGCCGGACATCAGGAGAAGCATGGAACCCGCCTTGCTGGCGTTCTTTCCGGCGAAGTGAGAAGCCGCGGTCACAGCGGCGAAGACCAGAAGCAGCTTTGTGACAGTCTCGGTCGCCCGGTCAAGATCCAGCGGGTCGATTCCCGCCATCATTTTGAATGAGGCGGTGATCAGAAGCAGAGATGCCGACATCTTCATGATCGCGGAACCCGCTTTGCTTGCGTTCTCTCCGGAGAACTTGCTGGCGACCATCAGAGCGCCAAACATACCGAAGATAGCGGCAAACGTTCCCATGCTGCTCTTTGCCTTCCCGATGTCGATCTTGGCGATGTCCTTGAAGCATCCGACCAGGACCTTCAGAGAAACGACGATTGCCAAAATCGTTGCAGCCGCTCCGAACTTGACATTCTTGCAGGCGGCAGCGACCAGTGCGAGGGACGTGACGGCTCCCAGAAGAAGCGCCATCGTCTGCCCGACATTATTGAGTTCCAGTTTGTCCATGTCCTTCAATGCGCTGATAAGCACTTTCAGCGACAGGGCAAACCCGAGCATAAAGACGGCGCTCTGAGAGAACATCTTGTCCTTCGAGCTCATGAGCTTGGACACCGCCACGAGCCCGGCGGCGAGTGCGCCGAGAATGGCGAGGCTTCCTCCGACCTTATCTCCGTCAAGACTCTCCAACGTCTTCATCGCGTTCGGCAGCAGAAGCAGACTTCCGCCGACAGCGACAATAGACACGGACAGCTTGACGAGCTCCTTCGGATCGCCCATCTTGCTCATAGCAAACGAAACGGCCATCAGCCCGGCGGCGAGAATCCCAAGGACGACCATTGCGCCCTTCAGCTTCTCCTGATCCAGAAGGGTCAGCACCGCCAATGCCCCGACGAGGATCGCGATGGCCTCGGCGACATTGAGTAAAGCCTTGGATTTTGTCTCCATAGCGAAAGCGTTCAGCGCCTTGGATGCGCTCTTCAGCAGTGTGCCGATACCCTCGAACGGAGACGCGATGACCTCCAGCGCATCGGAGATCTTCTTGGTAAATGCGACCATCGCCGCCCCAAGTCCCAGGGCGAAGATCTCGCCGAAGCCGATCTTATCAGCCAGCTTCTCCCGAATTTCCAGTGCGATGGAGAAGATACGGTTCTTCATATCCAGGAAGAACTGAATGATGCTCCCGACCGTCGTCTTCATCTTTCCCTTTACATTTTCGGCCCCTCCGGTCACCTGGTCGAAGGCGAGCTTCAAGTCAGAGCCGAAGTCCTTGACCGCCTGCAAGAGGCCGTCGAAGATTCCGCCGAAATTGAGGAAATATCCCAGGACATTGTCCCGAAAATCCACAAGGATCTTTCCGATGTTATCGAGGCTCAGAGAGTCCATTGCCTTCACCCGCTTGATGAATGCGTTGATCCTCTCGATGCCGCCCTTCATGAAGCTGTCAAACCGCTCTGAAGTATCGCGGAAGGCGTCGCCGAAACGGGAAATCGCCTTTTGAACAAGGGGGAGCTCGCCAAGGCTGGCGATCCAGTCCCGGAATGCTTTGATCCCGGACTCGATGTAGGGGAGTGCCTTCTCAACGGCCTTTGCGAGGAAGTTGTGCTGGTCGATCCAGTCACGGAATGCCACGATGGAATCGCCGACATTTGCGGTGATGCTGAGAATGTCAACGTCCATCATGCCGAGGAGCTTTGCCGCCACCTTCACAGCCGCTTTAAGCGCGCCGCCGGTAAGTGTGGTGAAAATATCCACAATGGCGAACAGCCCCTTCAGGGTACGCTTCAGCTTGTCGGCGGTGTCGCCGCTCATTTTGAGAGATAGGAGTGGACTAAAGACGGCTTGCTCCCGACTTTTGCTAAGGTATTCTTATGGATTTTCCAAGAGAACTTGAAAAAATCGAGTTCATGCTGTCCCTTTAAATCATCATTGCATTTGATGAATATATGTCGCGCTCAAAGTTCCGTCCCCTCCCCATGCTTCTCGTCATTCCCATGTCTCCTGCCGGAAGTTTTTCAAGGTTGATTATGATGTCTGAGAGTATTGCTTTGTGTATTTTTCGTCTCGCCTTATGACCGAGAACATCCTGTGCACAATCTTTGCCCTCAGTACGTTGATGACGGACATCACATGCTTCCCCTCTTTCAGTTTCCTCTCGTAATATTCGCGGTATTCACCTCCCCTCATTCGTGTGGCGACATTGACCGCGCTCAGGTGCAGCAGTGCCTTCATTGTCTGGTTTGCCCGCTTGGATGTCCTGGCCCTGGATCGTACGGATGTCCCCGAGTCATACCTGTATGGCGTGAGTCCCGCGAAGCTGCAGAACTGCCGTGCATTCTTGAACCGCGTGAAGCCGCATGTGACGGCGATCATGTTGACTGCGATCCTGTCCCCGACTCCGTCAACGCTCTTGAGCAGTTCTTTCTGCCGTCTCAGTGCCGGGTCCTCCGAGATGAGTGAGTCTATCTGCTCGTCAATTGCCAGTATCTGCCTGTCGATGGCCCTGATGACCTCTTTCCAGCGCCGGCTCTTTCTCCTGAAGTCTTCTGTTGCCATGTAGTTCTTCTGGTCCGAGAGCTGTGACAGGTATCGCTTCCTGTCCGTGAGCAGGAACTCCCTGTCTGCCAGCAGGTTCTTCATCGTCCCGAGCGCTGCGTCCGGAATGGAGTATCGCACGGCCCTGTCCTCGTAACGGTGCGCGTACTCGGCTATTCTCTCGGCGTCCATGGCGTCGCTCTTTCCTCTGGCGAGCCCCATTGAGTTCTTGATGCGTGTGGGGTCGTCGAGCCACAGGAATACGCCCAGCTCCCGGCACGCGACCGTGAGAGGATAAATGTACCGGCCCGTATATTCCGCACATACGAGGATGTCACCGTAAGTGACGGAAAGGGCCTTCAGGGAGGCCTTGAGTGCCTTTCTGATGGACTTCTCGTCATTAGGGACATCTTCTTCGAGGACGGTCTTCAGGCACGCCTGGTAGCACATGCTCAACTTTTCCTTGCTGATGTCGATGCCGACATGGATTTTTTTCATAACTTGCGTCGCTTTTTCCTGGACAGTGGGCCGTCGATCCGTCACCTACAAACCTTATTCGCTCCAAGGCGATATTCTTATTCAGGTCCTGGATCAACGGGCCGGGCGGTACACAAAATATAGACGGGTCTTACCCATTTGAACTGATTGGGAACCGTCCGGCTCCATTGTCCTTTATTACACTTTCTTTACATACACAAATCTATTACTTTTGCATTACAAACCTGTAGTTTCGGAAACACTCTGCAAAGCTAAGGTTTGAGCTGCCGCTCATATATACGCCTGCGTCTCGGCATAGCCAAAATAAATTTTGTCTCTGCTCTCGACTTTTTCGTATATTTGCAGATAGCACTGTAATTATAGCATGATGAAGAAAATAACTTTGTTTATTGTCGCGGCGGCCTTGTTTATTGCTGCGGACGTTTCTGCCCAGATGACAATGGTCAGAGACGGAAAGGCCAAATCCAGGATTATAGTTACGACGGACCAGAAGCCGGATTCGGATGCTGCCGTACTTTTGCAGGACTTTGTGCAGAGGATAAGCGGGGCGGTTCTACCTATTGTTCCTGCCGATGAGGTGGGCAAATCCCTGCGCAAAGGCGATGTGCTTATCGGAAACGGTATGACGGATACCTTGTATGATGTATGTGAAAACCATGACGGGGAGAAGATGCTGAAAGAGGACGGTTTCCGTCTGCTTACTGGAGACGGGAGGCTGAGAATTGCGAGCGGCGGTGACAAGGGCAGCATTTATGGCGTGGTCACACTGCTGGAAAAATATCTCGGAGTCAGCTACTGGGGTGAGAATGAGTATTCGCTCACGAAGTCCCGGGATGTCGTTCTTCCTGAGATTGATGAGATTGACAATCCTGCTTTCAGATATCGCCAGAGCCAGTTCTATGGCATGAGGAATGATCCTGTGTATAAATTGTGGATGAGGCTTGAAGAACCTGCGGAAATGTTCGCGGGAAGCTATTGGGTACATACCTTTGACAAACTGCTGCCGTCGTCACGATATGGCGTGGAGCATCCCGAGTATTATTCTTATTTCGGCGGCAAGCGTCATCCCGGCAAGGCGAGCCAGTGGTGCCTGAGCAATCCTGAGGTATTTGAAATAGTCTGTGAGCGTATCGATTCGATATTCAAGGCCAATCCGGGAAGGAACATGATATCCGTGAGCCAGAATGACGGAAATTTTACCAACTGCCAGTGCGATGCGTGCAAGGCGATTGATGAATATGAGGGCGCGCTCTCCGGAAGCGTCATACATTTCCTGAACAAGCTTGCTGAAAGATTCCCGGACAAGGAATTTTCAACTTTGGCATATCTCTATACAATGCAGCCGCCTAAGCATGTGAAACCGCTTCCGAACGTGAACATAATGCTTTGTGACATTGACTGCGACAGGGAGGTCACTCTGAGGGAGAATGCTTCCGGACGCGAATTTGTCGAGGCCATCGAGGGTTGGAGCAAGATTACCGACAACATCTTTGTATGGGATTACGGCATCAATTTCGACAATTATCTCGCGCCGTTCCCTAATTTCCATATCCTTGCCGAGAACATACGCCTTTTCCATGACCATGGGGCGAATATGCATTTCTCGCAGATTGCTGGCAACCGTGGAGGTGATTTCGCAGAGATGCGCACCTGGCTTGTATCCAAATTGATGTGGGATCCTTCTCGTGATACGGAGGAACTGATGCAGGAGTTTCTTGAGGGCTATTACGGAGCTGCCGCGCCATATCTGTACAGGTATATAAAGGTTATGGAGGGCGCTCTGATAGGAAGCGGCCAGAGGCTTTGGATTTATGACTCGCCGGTCTCTCACAAGCGCGGAATGCTTAAGCCTGAGTTGATGAGGCGTTATGCATCTTTGTTCGATATGGCTGAAAAGGCTGTCGCTGATGACAGCGTGGCTTTGGCGAGGGTTCAGCGCACAAGGCTTCCTCTGCTTTATTCTGAGCTTGAGATTGCGAGGTCAGAAAAGAATATGGATATGCAGGAGCTTGCAGCCAAGCTGGATTATTTTGAGTGCCAGGTAAAGCGTTTTGAGGTGCCTACCTTGAATGAGAGAAGCAATTCGCCTGTTGAGTACTGCGAGCTTTTCAGAAGCAGGTATATGCCTCGTGAGGAGAAAAGCCTTGCTGAGGGTGCTTCCGTGATTTTCCTTGATGAGCCGGGAAGTGCATATGCTTCTCTTGGAAAGACGGCTTTGACTGACGGTCTGTTCGGAGGAGCTGGTTTTGTGGAAGGCTGGATCGGCTGGGAAGGCAAGGATGCGTCTTTTGTGATTGATTTGGGACAGGTTAAGGAAATCAGCAGCATAGAGTCGGATTTCCTGCATCAGCTTGGTGCATGGGTTCTGCTTCCGACGCAGGTGTCATATGAAATATCTTCTGACGGGGAGAATTACAAGGAAGCTGCCGTGAAAGACCTTCCGGAGGACAGGAGCGCAAAAATTCAGTTTGTAAGCGTAAGGCATGACTTTGATGCGCCTGTGCCTGCGAGATATATAAAGGTGAATGTGACCGGAACGAAGACCTGTCCTCATTGGCATTATGGCGTAGGGCATCCTTGCTGGTTCTTCATTGATGAGGTGACTGTGCTTTAGGGATTCATCAGTAATTTGGTCCAGGAAGTAAAAATCGCTGCAACATTTTTATGACCTTTGCCGTCTAATATACGTTTGCGAAGCGCACGTGTTCGTAGAAAGTTGAGAGCAAAAAAGAGCAGGCGTATATATGAGGGAAGCAAAAGTATTCAGATAAATTTAAAGAAGATGAAACGTATTATTGCATTTTTGGCATGTGCCGCCACCATGTGTGGCTGTGCAATGTGTCCGGGGAATGTTTCCGGACCCGAGATGACGGAAAGGTTTGAGCTTGGGTCAGAGTATTCGGAAATTCAAATATCAGGTGCCATCTCTGTGACTTATTCTGACACGGCTGCATTGGTTTCCGTAACCTCAGACAGTGCCTCATTGGCAAACTTCAGATTTGCTGTTGAGAATGGCGTCTTGTCTATGAACAGGAAAGCGTCCGTCGTATTCGGAAATGGAGGAACTTCCGGCATTTCTGTTGTGCTTCCCGTGTCGGCATCGCTCTCCAGTGTGGATGTGTCCGGGGCAAGCCGTTTTATTGCGGAGCAGCCTGTCGTTGCTGAGAATTTTATGCTTGATGTGAGCGGGGCATCCACTTTCAAGGCGGAAGTGCGTGCGAATGTGCTTGATGCGGAGGTTTCCGGTGCTTCTTCCGCACTGCTTTCCGGAACTGCATGCAAGGCATCGCTTTTCGTTTCCGGTGCCTCAAAGATGTCTTCCGACAAGAGCTATGTCACTGCGGATGAGGTGACGGTTGATGTTTCCGGTGCGAGCAAATTGGTTGTCGGTTGCGACGGAAGTTTGTCCGGAGATGTGTCAGGAGCCTCGCGGGCAGTCTGTCATGGGAAAGCTGACAGTCATGTCAAAGTGACCGGAGCATCGGATTTCAAGCATGTCGAATAGGGCGGGCTGATTCCTGAAATGGCTGCTTTTATGTCATTAGGGACAGTTTTGCTGAAAATATTTTGAGTGCTGACGGCAGGGCATGGCTTTTGAACGGGCCACGTCCTGCCTTGCGTTTGAGGCATCAGGAGAAATAAAAACAGTTAACGTATATGGAACATTCAAAGAGAATCCAGACTTCCGTTTTGAACGGGGTGGAAAAGAAGGCTTTGGTATGGCTCGCCCAAAGGCAGCCGAAATGGATGAATTCTGACATGCTTACGCTTATCGGTGTGATAGGCTCGATAGTGGTGGCGGCCGGATATGTGCTTTCTAATTATAACATGGCGTGGCTTTGGCTCGCTTCGGCGGGTTTCCTGATAAATTGGTATGGTGATTCTCTTGACGGAACTCTGGCACGTGTGCGTGGGACGCAGCGTCCTGTTTACGGGTTTTATCTTGACCATAATGTTGATGGCGTGACTATGGCCATAATGTGCATCGGGGCAGGCTTGTCTGACCTGCTCAATCTATATGTGGCGATGGCCGTGCTTGTGGTTTATCTGCTCCTTTCTATTTCGGTCTATATAAATGCGCACCTGAAAGGGGAGTTCAAGCTCACTTATGCCGGAATGGGGCCTACAGAGTTCCGCCTGATAATGATAATCGTGAACACATTGTTCATATATGTGGCACCTCTGCGTGATTATGCCCTGAATTTCACGCTTATGGGAAATGATGTCAGGTTCGGCTCTTTTGATTTTATAGGAGTTGCGATTCTATTGATACTCATAGTTATACATATTGTGAATTTTGTTCAGGATGCCAAGGGATATGCTCTTGTGGACCCTGTGAAGAAATGGGATGGCAAGAATTAGGGAACTGGCTAAGAAGACGCCTAAATTCATTCTTTCCAATGTGCTGGGCACAGTCGTGGATACGGCTGTGCTTTGGCTGTTTTCTGAGCATGTATTTGCGAGCTATTTCGGGGAATATGTCGTTTCTCCTGTGATTTCTTTCGAGTGCGCCGTGTTCGTAAATTTCCTGTGCTCATGGTTTTTCATTTGGAAGGACAGGGTGGTGACCGGAAGCGGAAAGTCATTTTTCAGAAAGTATCTGCTTTATAATTTTTCGGCGAGTGCCGTGTTTCTTGTGAAAATGGGATTCCTGTTGCTGTTTGAGGTTATTTTCGGATGGGATGTGGTGTATTGCAATCTTGCGGCGCTTTGCATTTCGGGCATAATCAATTTTTCGATGGGCGAGTGGGTCATTTTCCGTAAAAAGGCATTGACTGGCACTTGATGTTTGCTGCATGTCAGGGGGCTTTGCGGACTGTGGGCTGTCGGGTTGCCGGGATACCATGTTGTCTGGCTGTCGGGCTGTGTTGCCGGAATGACGGTGGCGCGCAATTGATTGGTCTATAGCTTAATGTGGATTTACGGTACCCCTTTTGTGGGGAATCGTTATTTTGCAATTTATTGATTCTCAGAATTTTGTATGTAATTATGGCTTTGCTTGATATAAAGGAACTGGAAGGCTTCAGCGGTGTTTTTCGGGGGAAGGCGGGAAACGCATTCGGGCGCATGCTCATGCATTGGCTTTCTGTTGACAGGATTAATGAGCTTTATGCGAGGCATGAGGATGTCTCGGGGCCTGATTTTGCCCGTGATGTGCTTGCTGACATTGGAATGAAGGTGCAGATAGGTTTTGCTGACGGTGCATTCATGGAGGATGTTCCGTATGCTGACGGGGCTGCTGTCCCAGGTGGAGCTGTTTGTGGGGTTTCAGAAAGGGAGAGTGCTCTTGAGATGTTGGACAGGCTTCTTCCGCAAGGGCCTTTCATCACTGTCAGCAATCATCCTTGCGGACATGTGGACGGTATCGCACTGGTTGATATTTTCGGGCATCTGCGGCCTGGATACAAGGTTATGGTGAACAAGGTCCTGTCTCGTATTGAGGCTTTGGGACCGAATTTCATTACTGTTACGCCGACCGGGAATGAGAGGAGTGCTCCGACGGCGGCGAGCATTGCTGGTGTGAAGGCGGCGCTGGCGCAGCTGCGCAGCGGAAGAGCCCTTGGGCTCTTCCCTTCAGGCGCGGTCTCTGACCTGTGCCTGAAGGAGCGCCGCGTGCGTGACAGGGAATGGCAGGATGCTGTCGTCAGACTGATAGCCAAGGCAAGGGTGCCTATTGTTCCGGTGAGATTTTTTGACGGAAATTCTCCGTTCTACTATTCTCTCGGGCTGATAGATTGGCGGGTACGTCTGCTGAGGCTTCCTTCTGAAGTGTTCAATAAGGCCGACCGGCCGATGCGCGTAGGCATCGGCCCGCTACTTTCAGTAGCCCTCCAGGACTCTGTCCTGGAGTCGGCCCGCAAAAACTCTTCATGTGACGGGGATTCTGATGCATTGTCTGCATTCCGTGACTTTCTGCGTTCAAGTGTCTATGATATGCATGTGCCTGAGTTTAAGGACTTGTTTTACTTTTGATTTTTGCATACCTTTGCACCCGCAAAAACAAATCTGATTTTTCATATAACATCTGCATATAATGTAATATCCGCTTTTTTACACACTTTTTCTGAAAATTCCTGACTTTGGCAGTCCGGTTCTGTTTGTGTGTATTCTTTTCCTTGGTGTTTCATTTTTACATTCTTAAGCAGATATAATGAGTTTACAAGTCTGTTCTATAACTTATGCCCATCCCGGGGAGGATGTGCTTTTTCACGATATGAGCTTGTCTGTGTCGGACGGGGAAAAAATTGCGGTAGCAGGTAACAATGGTGCAGGAAAATCCACCTTGCTGAAGATAATGGCAGGGGAACTTATGCCTTCTTGCGGACAGGTCATGTGTGAGGGGAAGGTCTATGCTGTTCCGCAGCATTTCGGGCAGTTCAATGATATGGCTGTTGCCCATGCCTTAGGTATCGGAAAAAAGCTGGAGGCCTTGCATAATATTTTGGCAGGAAGTGTATCGGAAGACGATTTTACTGCTCTTGGCGATGACTGGGATATTGAGGACCGTGCTGTCCGTGCACTGGATCAGTGGGGCATTGGACATCTTCCGCTTGATTCTCCGATGAACCGTTTGAGCGGAGGGGAGAAGACCAGGGCCTTCCTTGCGGGCATAGAGATGAATTCTCCGTCCATTGTGCTTATGGATGAGCCTACTAATCATTTGGATTCCGCTTCCAGGGAACTTTTGTACAATTTTGTGGAGTCCTCGCGTTCTGCCGTTATTGTCGTCAGCCATGACAGGGAGCTGTTGAACAGGATGTCTTCTATTTATGAGCTTTCTGACGGAAGGCTTGCTTATTATCCGATGAGCTATGATGAATACGAGGCCGTTAGGGATGCCGGGCGTCAGGCTCTTGTGTCCCAATTGGAAAATTGCCGGAAAGAATTGGCCAAGGCCCGCAAGACCGCGCAGGATGCCATGCAGAGGCAGCTCAAACATAATTCACGCGGCGAGAAGCATAGCCAAAAGAAAGGGCTGGCAAGGATTGTAATGGGGAATATGAAGGATCAGGCAGAAAATTCCACGGCACGTCTTGACAAGGTGCAGCAGGAGAAGATGCAGGAAATGAGCGCTAAGATACGCGGTCTCAATGATTCCATTACTGATATCCTTGCCATGAAAGTGGATTTCCATACTCCTGTGCAACATTTGGGAAAGCGTCAGATTGAGACTTGCGGACTGAATTATGCTTATGGAGATTCCGGTCTTATGTGGGGCGGCGGATTGGATATTATTGTACGTTGCGGGGAGCGTATTCATTTGACGGGGGATAACGGCTCCGGAAAAAGCACATTTCTGCGGCTTCTTATAGGGGAACTGGAGCCTGTGCAGGGAAGTGTCTGGAGAAGCGGAGGGCTGGAATATGTTTATCTGGACCAGGAATATTCTTTTCTTGACGGCAGTCTCAGTGTTTTCGGGCAGGTGCAGCGCTACGGTGTGAATGTTCCGGAGCATGAGCTTAAGATTTGTCTGTGCCGGTTCCTGTTTGCTGAGCCGTTTTGGGACAGGAAATGCAGCTGTCTCAGCGGGGGAGAGAAGATGAGGCTGGCACTGTGCTGTCTGATGGTCAGAAAGAGCACACCGGACATAATCATTGCTGATGAGCCGACGAATAATATTGATATCACGAATATGAAGATTCTGTCAGCATCATTGAAGGATTATGGCGGCACTATGATTGTGGTCAGTCATGATGCTGCTTTTGCCCGGGAAATCGGTCTCAGCCGCACTATTGCCTTGTAGTTGTATATATTCGGAATTTTTCGTGTTTTTGCGGTGTCCGTGCTATAGCTGATGGTGTTTTCATTATTGTGGATTGCATGGGAAAATGTTGTATTGAGTGGACATTTTTATGCTGATTGATGTGTATATATAGCAGAATGCTGTTATTTTTGTGTTGATTGTATAGCCTGATATGAGCAAAATTTTTCCTTTTGAATTGTTGTCCAAATATTGTTAAGAGAATATTTGTTTTGCTTTTATGTCCATATGCTCTTTTAGTCTGAAAGCTATTGCTGGAAATATGTGAATTATATTAATTTGTGATATTTCCTGGTTCGTTCTGCATTTTTTACATTTTATCATAATTTTTTGGAATGGTTGTTGCATATATGAAATAAAAGCAGTACCTTTGCAAACGAGTTGTTCAAAGAATTCTTCAGTAATTCTTACAACTTATTGGTTATTAGTTTTAGTGTTATTAATTATGTGGTTAGTATGAGGTGTCCCCGCGCGAGCGGCGATGTCTCATTTTTTTTATATGGCATTTCTGCTTTTGCCTCAATAGCAAACTCTACTGATAAAGGATTTAGGGGATCACTGGTAAAAGGATTTAAGCTCTGTCCACTGTGTCTCCCATCAGGTCTCTTCTGGTCATGGCACAAATTGGCGGGCAGGTCGATTTTACACTGAGCCAGTACACATGTCAGTAAAACGGTTTAAAAAATGGGCCGGATTTTTACCGAATGCCCAACAAAAGAAATTCGGTAAAAAAATCGCACGATATTTTTACCGTTTTCCATACAGACACAGTTTTATAGGTGACCCGGATTCTTGTAAAGAACCCAATGCAACAAGCCGGTTGTTTTTAATTTTGTCGTATCCATGAAATTCCAGCTGGGGATGGATAGGAGAGCTGGAAACAACGTTTCATCCACCGAAATGCCATTCTGGGTGGATGCCGCAGAGTGAGAGCAAGATGTGAGTGAGGAGGAGACGGGCTTGCTATCTACCTATGGTGAAGTGTAAGTTGTTTGTTATTAGTGTTTTATGTGATTTTTGGTGTATAAATCTGCATACCCGAAATTTCGTAATTGTTCGATGTTCAGAATGTTATGCTTCTCTGTGGAATATGATGTCTGGCTTTTTTGATGAGGTACTCCGAAAATCTAAGGCGCTCTGAAGGACTTGGTCATACCGGAGAGTATTATGCGAGATGTGTGGGCGTTGGGAAACATAATTTGGGAGACAGCGGGTATGCCTGGATTGATTTCCCATCTGATATGTGACAGTAGTTCTTGCATGTCGCAAATCATATGTTTGTGCTGTTGTTGAATTGTCTGTGATTGTATTTTTGATTTATAATCAAATATTGGGTGAGAAGTGAAATGGCGCAAGAGAGTAAGGGGGAGATTATTGACCATAGCAGCAATATGATTAGAACCAACTCATTAGTGGTAATGAATGAACCGACATCAGGCGGTATATTTTCAGGGCGTTTTCCTGTGTCGTGCCAGTCCCATACAAATCCGAACAAAGCTATGGCAAGAAACGCGGTCGTAATCATAAACAGATATGTTGCCAATTTCCACCATTGGTTACCCTTGTACAGTTTCCATGCAAAGATGCCGCCACCTGGAAACAGCAAACAATAAGCGATTGCAACCAAGATGTGAAACTGCCAACGGGCTATCCATAAAGCAATAAGAGTGATAATTGTGCATATCATTATTATTGCTTCAAATGTCCAGAATCGTTTATCAGCCAGTTTCATAAGTTATTATTGCATTTGTTCATAAATTTTTGTTTTCCGCCAAATTGTTGGATGCCAATGTCTTCATCACCAAAATCAAAGATTGTTGAATCAATTATGTATAATCAGACATTTATTGGCTTTCGGTGGGCTTGCTGGGCGCGGGTGATAGGCATCTCGTGCTGCCGGAATTGGTACGTTCACTCTTCATATGTGCCGAAACAGGAAATATGAGTACATTCATATGGCTGATCTTAGTATATGACAATTTTTAGATTATAGTAATTTAATCCATTGATTATCAAATA
>OFGM01001505.1_pt1 | contig 13520 bp, 9 predicted proteins | sample 1521741 | NCBI WGS metagenome assembly OFGM01 (sample SAMEA3504079, study PRJEB24116) | mouse gut metagenome | biome: mouse gut; feature: mouse-associated habitat; material: faeces | place: Denmark | collected 2011
ACGTCTTCCAAGGGGCTTCTTATGGAATACTTCCTTGCCTCCGCTGGTTCGTTGGCTGTTTTGCTTTTTGAAAAATGAATGTTATGATAAGCTAGGAAATCTAAGTGAGGGGAGATACAAAGGAAATTTTTGGAAAGGTCAGTATTTATATGGAGTTTGGAGTTTCGCAATTATCTAATTATATGGAATTATAAAAAGGAGGAACTTCATGGGAAATTTTACATTTTTGAAAGATAAATGGCCAGAAATGGCAAAAATGGGTGAATTAGCGGAACAATATTTGTATTCGGATACAAATACATGTTTCTTAAAAATGGGATTATTAGCAGAGCATATTGTAAAATATATGCTTGCTTATGATGGTATTCCACAACCAGAGTATGATAACACACATGCTAATAGAATAAATTTACTTAGAAGAAATGATTTGCTACCAATGGAGATTGACAATATTCTTTTTGTTCTTAGAAAAACAAGAAATGATGCTGCACATAATGGAATGGAATCTTTTGATAAGGCGAAAGATAATTTGGAATTAAGTTATGATTTGGCTTCTTGGTTTATGCAGACATATGGAGATTATACATATGAGCCAGTTGATTATGTTATACCTAAAAATATTTCTGTAGATATAGCAGAGTTAGAGGATAAGAATAAAGAGCAAGAGGTTTTTATAGAAGAATTGCAGAAATCTGGTAAAGCATCTTCAGAAAGAAAAGATAAAGCATATGTGAACGCAAAAAAATATCCTTTATCAGAGCATGATACGAGGATGATTATTGATAAGCAGTTGCGAGAGGTTGGCTGGGAAGCAGATACAGATAATTTAAAACAGTCAAAAGGTATAAAACCAGAAAAAGGTAGAAATCTTGCGATTGCAGAATGGAAAACAGATTCAGCAGTTGGAAAGAATGGATATGTTGATTATGCACTTTTTGTAGGTGAAGTAATGGTAGGCGTGATTGAGGCTAAAAAGGAGCATATAGATGTATCTGCTGTGATTGATGGACAGTGTAAAGAATATGCAAGTCTTATAAAGAAAGAAGACCAAGAAAAATATTGCATGAAAAAGTTTGGAAAGTATCATGTACCATTTTTGTTTGCAACAAATGGAAGACCATATATAAAGCAGTTTGAAACAAAGTCAGGTATATGGTTTTTGGATGTGCGTAAAAAAGAAGCACCAAAGGCATTGCCGGGGTGGAAAAGTCCTGATGGACTAATGGAAGAACTTCGACATGATATAGAAGAAGCACAAAAGGAATTGGAACGTACAGACTATTCCATTCTTGCTGATAAGAGTGGATTAAATCTTCGTTATTACCAGATAGAAGCTATACAGGCAGTTGAAAAAGCAATAGCGGAAAGAAAACGAGAAGCACTATTATGTATGGCTACTGGAACAGGTAAAACAAGAACTATTTTAGGAATGGTGTATCGTTTTCTAAAAGCAAAACGCTTTAGAAGGATTTTGTTTTTAGTAGATAGAACAGCGTTGGGAGATCAGGCATTAGATACATTTAAAGAGGTTAAAATAGAAGATTTAATGACATTAAATGAGATATACAATGTCAAAGAATTGGAAGATAAGGATTTTGACCCTGAAACAAGAGTACAAATCGCTACCGTACAGAGTTTGGTAAAACGAATTATGTACAATGAAAGTGATACCATACCAGCAGTGTCGGATTATGATTTGATTGTAATTGACGAAGCACATAGAGGTTATATTTTTGATAAAGAATTAGGCGATGCAGAAGTGATTTATAGAGATCAAAGAGACTTTATGAGTAAATACCGCTCCGTTATTGAATATTTTGATGCGGTTAAAATTGCTTTAACAGCTACGCCTGCATTACACACAACACAGATATTTGGAGCACCTGTATATACATATAGTTACCGTACAGCAGTTGTCGATGGATATTTAATTGATCATGATGCACCACATATTATCGAAACTCAACTTAGTCATGATGGAATCAAATTTCATAAGGGAGAAGTTGTGCCTATCTATAATCCGGAAACTGGCGAATTGGAAAATAGTGCAGAATTAGAAGATGAATTAGAATTTGAAATAGAAAATTTTAATAAGCAGGTAATTGCCCCTGAATTCAATAAAACTGTGCTGAGAGAAATCTTTTTGCCAGAACATCCAACAGAAGATAATAAGGGGATTGATCCAGAAGACAAAATGCAAGGAAAAACACTCATATTTGCTGTAGATGATGCACATGCAGATATGATTGTAGATATTTTGAAAAAGATGTATACAGAAATTGGTGTAGATGAAGATTGCATCAAGAAAATCACAGGTTCAATTGAAGGCAGGAACAAAAAGAAAATTGCAGAAGCAATACGACATTTTAAGAATGATTCCAAACCAAGTATTGTAGTAACTGTAGATTTACTTACAACGGGAATTGATGTTGAAGAAATTACAAGATTAGTATTTTTAAGAAGAATCAAGTCTCGAATTCTCTTTGAACAGATGTTGGGTAGAGCAACGCGCTTGTGTAATGAAATTGGTAAGGATCATTTTGAAATATATGATGCAGTTGGTGTATATGAAGCATTAGAACCTGTAAGTTCAATGAAACCAGTTGTAGTAAATCCAACGGTAACATTGGAACAGATTATTGATGGTTTAGGTGAACTAGAAACAAGTGAACAGAAGCAGAGCCAAATTGATGTATTGATTGCAAAATTACAAAGACGTAAAAAGAAAATAACAGAGGTTCAGAAGGAGCATTTTGCTCATTTGGCTGGTGGAACACTAGAAGAGTTTTTAGCTAAAATAAAACAGATGAATTCAGAAGAAGCTTCCAAGTATATTCAAGATAAAAAGATTGCATTTGAAGTATTTCATTCTTATACATATACCACGGCACATAAAGTATATAGTTTACATGAAGATTCTGTGTATAAACATACGCAGGGATATGGAGATGCTACAAAACCAGAAGATTATTTGGAAGAGTTTAAGCAATTTATCATAAATAATATGAATGAAATTGAGGCGTTGACTATTATCTGTAAGAAACCAAAAGAGCTTACAAGAGCAGTATTAAAGAGTTTAAAATTGGAGCTTGATAGACATTCATTTACAGAAAAAATGCTTAATACAGCTTGGAAACAAATGACGAATGAAGATATTACAGCAGATATTATCAGCTTCATAAGGCAGCAGGTGTTGGGAGATGCATTAATAAGTCATGAAGAACGAATAAAAAAAGCTATATCAAAAGTTAAATTAATGCATCCAGAATTGAATGCGGTACAGATTAAGTGGTTAGACAGAATAGAGGTACAGTTATTGAATGAAACTATTCTGAACAAGGAAACATTTGAATTAGATGCCTTCAAGAATGTAGGAGGCTTTAAGAAAGTCAATGCAGCTTTTAACAACAAGCTGGAATCAATGATTGATGAAATAAATGATGCATTATATAGTGCATAGGATATGGAGGAATTATAAATGAACAACAGTGAAATTGTATCAAAGCTGTGGAATCTTTGTAATGTACTTAGAGATGATGGTATTACATATCATCAATATGTAACAGAATTAACCTATATTTTGTTTTTAAAAATGGCAAAAGAAACGGAAACAGAATCAGCAATTCCGGAACAATACAGATGGGATGAGCTTATAAAACGAGATGGCATTGAATTAAAGAAGTTTTATAATAATCTACTCACAGATTTGGGAGAGCAGGGAACAGGCAGAATTAGAGAAATTTATTCTGGCGCACGTTCTAATATTGAAGAGCCAGCAAATTTAAGAAAAATTATAACAAATATTGATAGTTTGGATTGGTATTCGGCAAAGGAAGAGGGGCTTGGTAATCTTTACGAAGGTCTGTTAGAAAAGAATGCTAATGAGAAAAAATCTGGCGCAGGACAGTATTTTACCCCAAGAGTATTAATTGATGTTATGACAGAGCTGATTGCACCTCAGCCGGGGGAAAAATGTAATGATCCAGCTTGTGGTACTTTCGGATTTATGATTGCAGCAGACAGATATATAAAAGAGCATACAGATGATTTGTTTGATTTATCAGCAGAGCAGCAGGCATTTCAGAGAAATGAAGCGTTTACAGGAGGAGAATTAGTTCATGAAACCCACAGATTAGCATTAATGAATGCTATGTTACATGATATAGCAGGAAATATTCAGCTAGGAGATACATTGTCAAATTCAGGTAAGTCAATGAAAGGTTATGATGTTGTACTTACAAATCCACCATTCGGAACTAAAAAAGGTGGAGAACGTGCGAGCAGAGATGATCTTACCTTTTTGACAAGTAACAAGCAATTGAATTTCTTACAGCACATTTATCGCTCTCTCAGAACTGATACAGGAACTGCAAGAGCAGCGGTTGTACTGCCAGATAATGTATTGTTTGCAGACGGAGATGGAGAAAATATTAGGAAAGATTTAATGGCAAAATGCAACCTACATACAATTCTCAGATTGCCTACAGGAATTTTCTATGCTCAGGGGGTAAAGACGAATGTTCTTTTCTTCGATAGAGGAAAAACAGATACTGGAAATACAAAAGAAGTATGGATATATGATTTGCGTTCTAATATGCCTTCATTTGGTAAAACCAATCCATTAACGAAGAAACATTTTGATGACTTTATAAAATGTTTCTGTGCAGGTCATATGCAGGATAGAAAAGAAACATATTCTATAGAAAATCCAGAAGGCAGATGGAGAAAGTATAGTTATGAGGATATTCTTGAGAGAGATAAGACAAGCCTTGATATTACATGGATTCGTTCAGGAGAAGGTACTGATGACAGAACACTTGCAGAGTTATTGGAAGAAATGGAAGAGAAGGCATCGAATATTAATAATGCTGTAGCTACTTTGAAAGAATTGATTAAGGATTTGGAGGAATAAGGATGGATACAAAAGCATTACGCCAGAAAATACTTGATTTGGCGATAAGAGGAAAACTTGTTCCTCAAGACCCAAACGATGAACCTGCATCAGTATTGCTCGAAAGAATTCGTGCCGAGAAACAACAGATGGTAAAGGATGGAAAACTCAAAGCAAAGGATATTAAGAACGATACGATTATCTTTAAAGGCGAGGATAATTTACATTATGAGAAGTTCCAAGACGGAACAGTGAAATGTATTGAGGATGAGATACCATTTGAAGTGCCGGAAGGATGGGCGTGGTGCAGAGTAAGAAATATAGCTTCTGTAAAAGGTGGAAAACGTTTACCTAAAGGTATGACATTTTCTGATATAATTACTAATCATGTATATATTCGTGTTATTGATATGAAAAATCGTTCAATAAATACAACAGGATTAAAGTATATTTCTGACGAAGTGTTCTCAGCAATAAAAACATATACTATTTCTAAAGATGATTTATATATTACGATAGCTGGAACAATAGGTGTAGTTGGGGAAGTTCCTAATGAATTAGATGGTATGAATTTGACAGAAAATGCTGTTAAAGTATGTGATATTTTTATCAACAAAACATATTTGTGCTATATTATGTTAAGCGAATTTGTCCAAGAACAATTTCAAGATAAAACACATCAGGTTGCAATGCCCAAGTTAGCTCTTGAAAGAATACTTAGCACATTAATCCCTATTGCACCTATTAAAGAACAATATAACATAATACAGGCAATTAAAAATGTCATGAATATTGTAGATGAAATTTAAGTAAATAAGAATAAACTGGGAGTAAAACTGACCAAACAAAATCTTGATTTCGTCATTTGAGGTAAAGTAGTGCTATAAGATCCAGATAATGAAATGACATCTGTTCTCTTAGAGCATATTTACAATAATACGAAAAGCAGATATATTTTATATAGAAGAAGTAAAAAAGATTATAAAGAAATTGAAGTACTGAAAATTGAACAGGAAAAAGATTAGGATTTAGGAATACAAGAAGATAGAAAAATAGTATATTAAAGTGAAACATACTTAAGAATAATCTTGTTAAAAATTTGAATACTTTAAATTATATGATAGTGTATTAATGATAATATATTTATCAGCAGAGATAAGGGAAGAAACATTTTTTTATGATTCTATAGAAAAGTCTTAAAGCAAAGTTTTATGCTCTGGCTAAGTAATACACTATTTTATCTTGAGTAATATATCAGAAGTTTTGTAACTTGCTATAGGATAAAATTTAGGGAAAATATAGACTTATATAGAAAGATACAGACTGTGTTAAAATATACGATGAACTAAGCAGATAGCATTTTTTTAAGAGAAAAGAGATTGGAGTGAAAATATGACAAGTGACAAAAAGAATATGGAAAGTGAAATTATTATATATCAAACAGAAGATGGAAATACAAAAATAGATGTTAAATTTGAAGATGAAACAGTTTGGCTTACTCAGGCTCAATTGTGTGAATTGTATCAAACAAGTAAATCTAATATTAGCGAGCATATTAAACATATATTTGAAGAGGGAGAACTGGAGGAAGATTCAGTTGTTCGGAAATTCCGAACAACTGGTGCGGATGGGAAAAATTATAATATTATTCATTACAATTTGGATATGATTATTTCCCTTGGTTATCGCGTTAAGTCATTAATTGCTACACAATTTCGACGCTGGGCAACAGAACGTTTAAAGGAGTATATGATAAAAGGATTTACAATGGATGATGAGCGATTGAAAAATTTAGGCGGAAATTACTGGAAAGAATTATTAGATCGCATACGAGATATTCGTTCGTCTGAAAAAGTGATGTATCGGCAGATACTAGACCTTTATGCTACCAGTGTGGATTATAATCCCAAAGGCAGTGAATCAGTTGCGTTTTTTAAAATGGTTCAAAATAAGTTACATTATGCGGCACATGGACATACAGCGGCGGAGGTAATATATGAGCGTGCGGATGCGAGTCAGCCTTTTATGGGATTAAAAAGTTTTTCAGGTGATTTTCCTGCATTGAAGGATATAAGTATTGCCAAAAATTATCTTAATGATGAAGAATTAAAAATTTTAAATAATATTGTATCAGGCTATTTTGATTTTGCAGAGATTCAGGCTATGCGCCATAATCCTATGTATATGAGCGATTATGTAGAACATCTTGATAATATATTGAAAACTACAGGTGAAAGGATATTACAAGGAGCAGGAACAGTTAGTCATGTACAAGCAATAGAAAAAGCAACAGCAGAATATAAAAAATATCAGGTTCAAAATTTATCACCTGTTGAAAAAGAGTATTTAGAAAGTATTAAAAATCTACATAGTACAACAAAGAAAAAAGAGAAAAATTAGTGTAAAAATTGTGTTTATATATAAAAAAGTATTATAATTTTATTTTATAAATCACTAGATAATAATATCAATGTGAAGGTGGAATTTGAAGAAAACGAAGGAAAAGTACCTTTAGATAAGATTACAAAATAGGTGAAAAGTATCAATTAAAACTAAGAATTATGTATAAAATAATAGAAAGATAGATAGGATTAAGCTACATATTGTGTATATGATACTCTTCCAGTACTTTTATTTTGTAATATGCATTTTCATATCTTTCTGGTAACAAGGTAAGCAAGTTCTTTATGTTTATATTCATAAGTATTATTCTCCATGCTTATTATCGCACAAATTCTTCCCGTATGCAAATAAAGCTAGTGCATGAGGGGCTATGATAAGATTAAGGTATATGTGCTGAAAAAATTTGAATTGAAGACAAGATATATGCTTATTGCGATAAGGGATGAAAAAGCAGGTAATATAGAACATATTGAAATGGTAAGAAATTTAATGGCACTTTATTACAGAACTACAATAGCATTTTGTGAAAATGCTATTGTTTCCTGTAAACAATTTGGTGACATAAAAACAAAAGCCAAAACTTGTGAATATCTTAGACAAGTATCTAACTATATGGCAGAACATTTATATTTGATGACAAATTGTAAAATTTCAGTGATTGAAGACTATGTGGATTTATCAGACGATATACTTAATAATGAATGGGTACAAAGTTTTGAGAAAAATATGAATATAAACCTTAGTGACATATATCTTAAGTTTTTGACTTCAAAAAGTTATCAATCTTATATTACAGGTTGGCAATATGGAGTACCAAGTGAATATGCAATTCTTGATATTAATGGAGATGGTTATGAAGAACTAATTATTACTAGCAGGACAGGATGGTCGGATGATTACTTCTCTGTGTTTAGTTACGATAGAACTTTAGATGAAATATATGTATTTTTTACAAAGTATTATTTTAAAGGTCTACGATATTCTCCTCAATATCATGCATTAGTATTTAGCACTATAAATTCTAATATATATATTGGTTTTTGTGATTATTGGATAATAGAAGATAAACAGTTTAATGTTGATTTTACATTATTCTATGAAAGAAATTATGATACTCAAGAGATTTCATATAGCCTTACTGATTCAGGCAATAGTAGAATAATAACTGAAGTGGAATATGATTCATATATAAAGGATCTTGTTAATTTAGAATGGAAACAAATTCCATAGTTGATAGATATAATAAAAAGTTCCAAAATAGATTTGAATAAATACATAATATAAGATATTTTAAATTTTATTAAAACTGTTGATATTATAGATAGAAATAGAAAACGTAGTAATAGAAGTATAATTATTTTTAATGAATATGATTCTAACAACATTATTTTTTTTAGATAAACAGAGATTATAATTATTTAATACACAGATTTAAGAAGAAATATAAAGGTAATTAATTTTCTAATAATTACAGAAAGTGAACCATTACAAAGGAACATTTATTAAATTTTAAAATAGTGAAACAACCTAATTAAAGTTTCTGTAACAGAATTTCATGGAACTAAATAAAACTAATTTTGGTAAGTATCTTGACCTAATTACTCAAGAAGATATTTTATCACACGCAATAGAAAAATCATTGCAAAGGTTGTGACCCCTCATATTTCTGCTGTGGATTCTCTTTTTGGAATGCTGAAAGATGTCCCTTCTGATATTGATTTAGATTCTTTACGAAAGGAGCGATTGTTAAAATATGAAGATCATGTGTGATATCAACATTATCATTGAGATAAAACAGCACAAAAACAAGATGGCAGGGCAGGGTGAGGTATTTAAGATCTATTTCTTTCCGAAATCATATGTCAGCTACCGTAAGCCGAGGGCGGTCAGTGCATAACAGAGGGAACGGGCAAGACAGATGATGATTGTTAATAATAAGGCAAAGGGAGATTAAGCAAAATTTAATGGAATTGTGCGTGCGTTTGTGGTAGGATAACAGTACGGAATATTATTGACGAAAGGCATGGGATAAGTATGCGAAAATACTATGTTGACAATATACGTTGGATTATCATCTTGCTTCTTGTTCCCTACCATGCGGCAATGGCATGGAATGTATGGGGAGAACCAAATTATATTTATTTTGAAAGCAATAAAATAATTAGCAACATTGTGGTATTTTTTAGTCCATATTTTATGCCGCTTATGTTTCTCATTGCTGGTATTTCCACAAGGTTTGCGCTACAAAAGCGGACAATCGGACAATATGTTTTGGAAAGGACTAAAAGATTACTGATGCCATTTATTTTTGGAACAATGCTGATTATGCCTTTGATGACATATATTGCTGATAAATTTAATTATGATTATCAGGGAAATTTATTTCAGCATTATGCTGTTTTCTTTATGCGTTTTACTGATTTAACAGGTGCTGATGGCGGCTTTTCGGTTGGACAGTTTTGGTTTATTTTGTATCTGTTTCTTATTTCACTTATTGCTGTTGGAATTATCTTATTACAAAGAAAAATAATGTACTCAAAAGATATTGATATACCACTTGTGCTGATTTTTCTTTGGGGATTACCGTTACCTCTTCTTAGCGAACTGCTTTCGATAGGCGGAAAAAGTCTTGCAGAATATAGTTACGTTTTTCTTGTTGGTTATTATATTTTCTCAAATGATGGAGGAATCAACGAAGTAGAAAAATGGAAATGGATTTTCTTTTGTGTAGGTATAACAGCAACGGTTTTCAATGTATATATGTTTATTTGGTCAGATACGCAACACACATTGTTAAATATGATTGCTAAATATGTATCGGAGTGGTTTATGATAAATTCTTTGTTAGGGATAGGAAAAAGTTATTTGAATTTTAAAGGGAAAGTATCAAAATATATGTCAAAAAGGTCATATACTTTTTATATTTTTCATTTTATTTGGGTGGTGTTGTTCCAATATCTTTTGTTTCATGTATGTAATAGTAATATAATTTTACTATATGTTTTGCCAGTACTTTTTTCATATGGATCGACATTGTTATGTTGTGAGATTTGTAACAGAGTATCTTTCTTCTCTTTCCTTAGATGAGTTAGCATTTTCAGAAGATATAAAAAACGGAATATTGTTTACCTTTGGGTAGCGATTATCTTAATAGACAATCAGCTCCCTTTTTTATTTTCAGAAACTATCAACACAGCACAGAAAAAACGAGATATCAGAAATGATTGAGAGCGAGAATGAGGGACTCAAAAAATCAGCATGATCTTTCGACTTTTTTGTCCAAAGTATTGACATAGGTTCACATTTTCGATAAAGGTAATAAATACCTTATTCCATATATTCCTACTTTACAAAACAAAGATAAAATTTCATTCCTATTGAATATATGCGACAACAAGATGACGCTTTGCTAAAAATAATATGTTAAACTATTAATAAGAACATTGAAAACAGAATATTTTTTATCTAATTTATGGAAAGGTAGGGATATAGCTGATGGCATGGATGATAAGAAATGATGGCATCATATTTGAAGTTTCTGAAATTGTGACATTAGAACAAGAACAGAGAGAAGATATCATGTCTTCTCTGGCGTGGCTATATGATCATACAAAATGTATTGTGACAGGCTATATGATAATCAAAATGTTTGTAATATGGTCGAGAAGTAAAAACCGATATCTTACACCTGACCGATATCTGACTTCTTATACTTATAAAGAAAGATCTGGATATTTGACGGTTGATTATATTTTAAGGATTCGAGATGTCCTAAATGAAGTTGATTTTAGAATGAGAATGAATGACAGCCAGTTTTCTGAAAGTATAGTAATGCAGGAAAAATATTTAGAAGAATTTTTTTTACTTTGGCGAATTACAAAGATTCAGCTTGAGCAGGAATTTATATATGCGTTTGATAATGGTGATGAAATGGATGAATTAGGATACGAAAATAGCATAACCTTTATAGATAAATCGGCAGGATTTGACTGGACAATCATTATGAGTTCTTTCTTAGATGCAAACCAGAAATTTAGGAAAAGTGCAGTTGTTCTGAAAAATGGCGAGAAGATTAAGCTGGTTGATTTTATTTCAAGGAGATGGAATATACCTGTTTCATATAATTTAGGGATTGTTAATCGTAAATTGGCTGCGAGAAGATTTTCAGAAGGCAGGTCAGTTTATTTCATATTAGGTGAAGCAGGATATGGATGGAGCAGAGTTCTTTCATATATTGAGGCAATTCGGCGAAGTGAAAGTTCAAAAATTGAGAGGAGGATGGGATTATGGTAAAGAACAAGAACATTTTTTATCAGGAAATAAGGAAAAATGCAATGTTCGTTAAAGATGAAATCAAGAAGGACGCCAATATAGTCTGTATTCTTGTAAAAGCGTTTGAGGCTTTGTTGTGGTTAGAAGATATTACTAGAAAAGAAGGACTTTTGGCATTGGAGGAAGCACGAGAAGATGAAAAGATTGCCAGTCTTGTTTTCGGTGAGGAACTCTCAAGGATTATCCATTTTGTAGTTGATGGGATGGATCAGGAAAACATAGAGGATATCTGTTTCAAGAGGTACTATTCATGGAGCTATTCAGGTTTGGAAGGCTTTTTATACCTTTTATATTTCGATGTAGCGCTTGAAATTCAAGCAGGAGTCAGTCATCAGTGTATGGAAGAAGGGATAAGGTCACTTATGCCCGATGAAGTGAATAAGGAAATTGACAAATTTTTAACAGAAAAAGATAGAATGGAACACCAGAGAACAGAGGATTCATGGGAAAAACTTTATGACCGCAAGCTACAGGTACAGGAAATATCAAACGAATATTATATTATCAGGCTTGTAGATTATTGTTTTACCGTTATGAATGATATAGATTTACAGAGGCTTCTCAGGGATGTTGAAAATTGGAATCTTGTATTATTGATGAAGGGGCTTAGTGGGGCAGCATTAAAAAAGATTCATGATAACATTTCTGAAAGGATTGCCATTATGCTTTTGGAAGATATGGAATATATGGGACCTGTCAGACTGGTAGATATAGCTGATACGACCAGCAAAATTTTTCAAGTTATGTTGAAGCTTTCTAGTATAAATGAGCTGTCCATTCCCGGAAATCTGTCAGATATATTTGAGATATGCAATATGGCACAAGATTCAGAAAAAGAATCTCCAATTCTCAAAAAAAGATTTATGGGAATGACAAACAAAGATATTCAAAAAGTGCTTAATACCGTGCCGAGAGATACGCTTTGTATTGCAATGAAGGGTTGGGATTCTGAACTTAAAAGACTTATTTTCGGTAATCTTCCGAGACCGGCAGCAGGAATGGTAAGGAACGATTTAGAGAAAATTGACAACACACAAAGAGAGATTGAGGAAGCCAATAAAAAGATAGAAATGGTCATTTCAAGATTAGAAGATTGTGGTGAGATATATGTTAGGGCATAAGGTGCATTTTTTAGCATTCAAATATGAATGTCTTATATTTCCTGCTGTAGTAGATACAGAAACCAGCATTGTTTAGTTCTTTAAAATCTCTTTGACGAGTTCGTTCGTTACTATCGGGAAAAAGGGAGTAGTACGCTGCTTTTATATCGGGAAATTCAGGCAATACTGGAGGATCGCCTAATTCTTCAGGAGGATATGTTTCAGGATCTTCGACCATAAGTTCGTCCCTGTAGAAGGTATATTCATCATAGGCTGATTCATAGTTCCGCAAGTCCTCCATATATGTTCGTGGAAGGTTGTCGATGAGTATCACAAGGCGGTGCAAACGTATCAGATGCTGTCTATGGCGACCTTTGGCAGTTTCGTCAAAAACGGCATTTTTATCGGATAGGATATAGTTATTTCCAGACTTTTGGTATTTTACATTGAGCACACCACAGTCACGAAGATCCTTGAGGTCGCGCTGCAACATGCGCAGGCTGATATGAAACCGTTTCATAAGCTCATTAGGACCATGATAATATGTGGTAGTAATGTGGTAGTATATGTTTAGTTGACGTATCATTTTTGAGGGATATTTTTTATCCATTGAAACCTCCACATTTATGGAATATAGGGAAAATTTAATGGTATTATAACATAACAAAAGAAGTTATGCGATAACAATTTAACGAATAAAATATCATTCAGTAGGTGATTGTGAAAGTTGAAAAGGGGACGCTACGGCAAGGAAGTATTCCACCGAAGCCGCGCTCTCGCTCCGTTCCAGACGT
>OFGM01001514.1_pt1 | contig 13445 bp, 6 predicted proteins | sample 1521741 | NCBI WGS metagenome assembly OFGM01 (sample SAMEA3504079, study PRJEB24116) | mouse gut metagenome | biome: mouse gut; feature: mouse-associated habitat; material: faeces | place: Denmark | collected 2011
CATTTCGTTCTTTTTGTACTTCCTCATAATCAAGGTTTGTCAGATATGCACCGCAGGAACGACTGCCTTTTGCTGATGGTGTTAAAGGCATATCCAAATCACTGACTGCACCGATAATATATTTGGTGATTGTACGTTCATCCGCATGGAAATTTCTAATATAATCACTTGTATGCTCAAAAATATCAATCGTTTTTTTGAGATTTGGGTCCCGGTATGACACAAGATAGCTGTCTCCTGTTTTGCCAAAATTGCACATACAGCCATATGCGCCGCCCTTCACACGCACATTCACCCACAAATAATCATATCCAAGAATTACTTTCAATACTCTGAGCGCACCTGTATATCTATCATTCGTACCTGTCATATAATTTCCTGCCCTGCACACATATTGAATCTGTGCGGAAGTAGAAAATCCTTCGTTTTTCTTTGTCGTCGAAAGCCCAAAGCGTTCCTTCTTGACAGGTTCTGTAAAAAGTTTCGATTTCATCGCAGGCACAAGATCTACAAGTTTGTCAAATCCGTCTTGGGAAGCGGTTATATCTACCATCAAATTTTCCGGTCGGAAAATCGTTTTTGTCAGCTCTGTAAGCTTTTGAAGCAGTTTTTCTTTGTTTGTGTCAAAATCGGCAGTGAGTTCTTCCAGCATTCTATAGCAGGGCAGACCACTTACAAGTTCTGATACCGCAGCCGTCTCGCTAAAATAAGACATTGCCCTGACTGCCGCAAAAGAATGGCCTGCAGCCATCATATCCCCCTGCATCCGTGACTTTAGCTCCCCAAGAATCTCAAGAATCCTGCTCTCGTCCGCCAGACTAGAAGCAGTCATAATCTCTGTCATAAGCTCAAATGCTGCCGGAAGCTCATCATACATTGCTTTTGTTTTTACCTCAAAAGTCATCTTGTATTCATCGAGCTTTTTGGCATTGACATAAGTGTTTACAGAACTTACAATACCGCCTGTATGAATATTCATTTCATTAAATAATTCTCCAAAGCTGTATTTTTCGGTATCCACAAAGCCTAATACATTCTTTAGGATTCCAATATATGCAAACAGGTCTGCTGGTATATTGGCAGCATCGAATATCAGTTTGATATAGCCAATCCCATTTGTAGGAATATCGTGAAACAGAACTTTTGTATCATTGATACTTCGAACCTCATTCACGAATCCTTCTGCGTCCTTTTTCATATCCTTTCTTGTGAGCATTGGTATCTTTGCAATATCTTCTGGAGAATCCTCTGCCTCCTGAAAATCATGCAATGCCTTGGTATCTGCAATAAGCTGCCTGATTTCGTCCTCACTAAGACTTGCTTTATAAGCCGCAAGCTTTTCTGTAAGTTCTCTGTCATTTTGGGCTGTCAATCCTTCTTTGGGTGCCACCACAACAATTGATTTATGCTGGTTTTGAATCAAATAATTCTCAATCAGCTTTTCGAAATAATCTGTGTTGATTTTCTCCTTTAAATCTCTAAAGATATCAATTGCTTCAATCATATCAAACGGCATATTATCATTGTATAGCCAAGAATCAAACATCTGCAAACCATACATCAGACCCTTCGGATAAGAACCAAAATCAGCCTCTCTGTATCGGAATTCATAATAATTTAAGCCTGCAAGCAATGATTTTTTGTCAATACCTTCTTTGGCTATCCGCGCAAGCTCACTCTCTATGGTCTCAATAAATTCTTCCTTCTGTGAAACATTTGCGTTTTTGGCAACCACAGAAAAATATGGCTGATAAATTCCATTATCATAGACTGTATATACTTCTGTCCCGATATTTTTGCGTATCAGCGCAAGTTTTAAAGGCGCCGCAGACGCAGAGCAAATTGCATATTCCAAGATCTGCATTGCAAAATAAAGCTCTTTATCAAGGCTTGTCCCTACAACTGTATTGTATGATAAATACGTATTGTTTTCTAATGATTCTCCTTCCATAATCGGATATTCTTTGTATATTTCAACAGGCTTTTCAAAGGCCTTCTGCTGTTTTAATGCAGAGTCAACCTCTATTTTGTCAAATTTGCTCAAATATTTTTCGTCCATCCATTCCAACTTTTCCACCATATCCATATTTCCATACAAATATAGATAACTATTGGACGGATGATAATACTTTCCGTGAAATGCCAAAAACTGTTCATAGGTTAAATCCGGAATCACCTGCGGATCTCCTCCCGATTCCACACCATACGCCGTATCAGGAAACAGAGAATTGACCACCTCTCTGTAGTGAACCTCATCAGGTGATGAAAAAGCGCCTTTCATTTCATTATAAACAACTCCGTTGAGCGTGATTGGGCTGTTCTCATCCTCTATCTCATAATGCCAGCCTTCCTGCTGGAAAATTTTCTTTTCTTTATAAATATTGGGATAAAAAACGGCATCAAGATACACATGCATCAAATTCTGAAAATCCTTGTCATTGCAGCTCGCTACAGGATAAACGGTCTTGTCGCTGTAAGTCATAGCATTGAGGAAGGTGTTGAGTGAGCCTTTGACAAGCTCCACAAAAGGGTCCTTTACCGGAAAATCCTCAGAGCCGCAAAGCACTGTATGTTCTATAATATGTGGTACACCTGTGGAATCTGTAGGCGGTGTACGAAATCCAATATAAAACACTTTGTTTTCATCATTATTTTCAAGAAGCGCAATTCTTGCTCCTGTCTTTTTATGCTTCAAAAGCCAGCTCATTGAACCAATATCATTTATCTGCCTTTTTTGAATGACCTCGTATGCACTTAAATCCTCAATTTTTTTCATGAATATTACCTTCCTTTTATCCTATTCTTTTTATACGTACACTCAAAGTTTCTTTGTGCCTTATTTTGTGAGATAATCTTTTGCCAAAGATTCCGAGCGTACATTTTTAGATACTGACTACCATAAGGGCAAGCTTTGAGATAGAGATATCCTCTATCATCACACTGCCTTCTTTGACACGGTTGCTGTATGCACTGCAAAAATTTTTTAATGGAACTGCTTTGTGAATCCACTTGTTCTTGATCGTTTTTCCAAACCCTTTCTTTTGTGTCTGGTAACAAATCCGTACTGTCATTTTTACCTGTTCAAAAATCCGATAAGAAAACGCTTCTGGAGATAGTTCCAAAAGATGATCTGTCATTTTCACGTTCAAATCTGTATCCTTTTTTATATAGGCACTGATAATTGCCTTCCATTTAAAAGGAACATCTTCCTTGTCCATCATTTCAGTATAGGTTAACTCCCTACCAAAATATACACAGCTTGTATCCTGAATTACATATTTAAAATCATCATTATTTTGCGTATTCATTTCTGTCTCCGTCTATCATACATCACTGCTCTTCTTTTTGGATATAGTCAATATGATCTGCCGAAAAATTCACCGCTTTCCATACCTCATCCTCCGAAATTCCCAGTTCATCAGCCACTTCCTTTGCTGTAACTTTTCTAAGGTAGCTGTCATACAATTCTTTTGCCTTATCATTGACTTCATTAACCTTTCCAAGCACATTATCATCAATTTCACGGCTGTCCGAATCTGCATGAATGTATTCCTCCATAGCATTCATAATCATCTTCGCTATAAAACCTTCAACCTCTTCAATGCTTTCTACACATGCAAGCATTGTAACAGCCGCAGCTACAGCAACATTACCCTCTCCGATTAAATCCTCCACAAGCGCTCCCTGTCCCGCATAGAGCTTTGAAAGCTCCACCACCTGCGGAAGGTAAATTTCTACAAGCTTTGCCTGTGCATCACGATCCTCTGCCAACGCTGACATTGTAACTGCACGTTTTTCACCATCAGACACAATAGGAAGTTCTCTCAAATCAGCCAGGTACATCTCAAGAAAATTAACATCCTCCGTTGATAGGTTCTCTTCCTCGTCACCAGGTTCATCAATCCCTATATGATTTTTGCGAAAATATTCATGAATGAGTACAAGCTGCTCCTCCTTTAAATTCCATTCACCAAATGTCTCACGCACCTGCTCACTCGTAAGCATATTCCCCTGAAGTCTTGCACTATCTTTGAGCTGTTCAAGAATCTGTGCAAAATTTGTCTGGTTGAACTCCATCTTCCAAAACCTCCTGCAATCCTATTTGACATGCGTATGCGTGAAAAGATGATCTTGGCAATACTCATAATTTCCATTGCACTTTGAACAGAACCGAAACTCTGTATCCGGATTATCTTCACTGTTTTTGCCGCAGACAGCACATTTATGCTTTGCCACACTCATTGGCTTGGCCCGCTTTACTTCCCTGTTATAATCATGACGCCGTTTTACCTGCCTTGGCGACATCCGCATACGCAGATTGCTCCGAGTCATCAAGAAAAATATCACAACATTTAAAAGCGACGCCCCGATTACGATTTTTCCAATGATTCCATTTTGCAAAAACTGCACCAGCAAAAGTATGACATATGCAATTCCCATCCATTTCACTTTGATTGGAATGATAAACATCAGCAATACCTGCACTTCGGGAAATGTAGCCGCAAACCCAAGGAAAATAGACATATTTACAAAATATGTGCTAAAATTGCGCGCCACATAAATAAAATATTGTGTTGTCCCATAAAAATCCATTGTCTGGCTCAGGCCAAAGAGTGGAACATAACTGATTCCCATAATCAAAAAGCTTCCAAGTATGGTAAAAATCATGCCCATAAATAAATATACATTGTAATAAAAAGTTCCCCATGTCCTTTCCAGATTGGTGCCAATGGAATAATAAAAGAACAGCATAATAATTGTCAACAGGTCCGGATTTGAGGACGGCGGAATGATAATCCACGTGACAAGCCGCCAAATTTGGCCATGTAATATCAAATATGGATTCAGCGTAAAGAAATCCATGATTACAGGATTTATCAATTGAATTACATACCCCAGCACGTATCCCAATATCAGATACAGAGAAAGATTTGATATGGCATATTTCCCAAATTTCCTCTCCATTTTGTTCAAAAAATTCATATTATGCATTCCTGCCTTTCACATTGTTTTTGCAATCGCCCTTCAAGTATATCATTCACTACAAAAAATGTAAACCAATCTAAATTTAACCAGATAAAAAATTATATATTTTTAATAATTATTTGTTCCTTGTCTATTGTGGTTTTTTAGTATTATTCCATCTATTCTCCTCATACATTTATAACAGTTCACGAATTGGTATATTTTTCACAAGTTTTCTTAGCAAAAACAGCCAAAAATGTTTAAAGTTTTCATGAACTTTTAATCATCTGTTTTATTGCCTTTTTGAGGGTGCTGTCGTATAATAGCACATATGTGTTAATTGAATCGAATTATGTGACCCTACTAAAATAGGCTTGTATTCTATACGTTTTTTGTATAAACGGCCTATACTGTCGCAATTTGCTATCAAGAAAAAAATGCGCTTATGCGCTTGATTTTATATAAGTTTTTTAATAGATTGATGTTAGTAATAGAAAGGCATGGTTAGTTACATGAACGCAAAAAATAAAACGAAAAGTTTCTATACGCTTGGAATTGACATTGGTTCAACGACAGTTAAAGTTGCCATATTAGATTCCAAGCACAAGCTGCTCTTCTCGGATTATCAGAGACATTATGCCAATATCCGTGAGACACTATCTTCCCTATTACAAGATGCTTATGCAAAACTTGGGAATCTGACGCTTCATCCTATGATAACAGGTTCCGGTGGTCTTACGCTTGCCAATCATTTAGAAGTTCCCTTTGTACAGGAAGTGATTGCAGTATCTACTTCTCTTCAAGAACTCGCTCCCAAAACAGATGTTGCGATTGAACTTGGCGGTGAAGATGCAAAAATTATCTATTTTGAAGGCGGAAATGTAGAACAGCGCATGAATGGTATCTGTGCAGGCGGTACAGGTTCTTTTATTGATCAGATGGCATCGCTGATTCAGACAGATGCTTCCGGCTTAAATGAATATGCAAAAGATTATAAGTCCTTATATACCATCGCTGCCCGCTGTGGTGTATTTGCAAAAACTGACATTCAGCCCTTAATCAATGAGGGCGCCACCAAAGAAGATCTCTCTGCTTCCATTTTTCAAGCAGTTGTCAATCAGACAATCAGCGGCCTTGCCTGTGGCAAACCAATACGCGGACACGTGGCATTTTTGGGCGGTCCGCTTCACTTTCTTTCAGAGCTTAAGGCAGCTTTTATCCGTACCCTAAAACTAGATGAAGAACATATTATCGACACTGCAAACTCGCATCTTTTTGCTGCGATTGGTTCTGCACTCAATGCAAAAGAAGAAGTTTCTTTTTCAATGTCTGAAATGGTTGACAAACTTTCTTCTGATATCAAAATGGAGTTTGAAGTTGCCCGAATGGACCCTTTGTTTTCTGATGAGAAGGAATATCAGAATTTCCAGTCAAGACATGGTTCCCATCATGTCAAAAATGCCAAACTTGCAGATTATCATGGGAAATGCTTCTTGGGCATTGATGCGGGCTCTACGACAACCAAAATTGCCGTTGTCGCTGAGGACGGTACACTGCTCTATTCGTTCTACAGCAACAATAATGGAAGTCCTTTAAATACTGCGATTGCATCTATTCAGGAAATTTATCGTCTGCTTCCTGCAGATGCCGTAATTGTCCATTCTTGTTCTACCGGCTATGGTGAAGCATTGTTCAAGGCTGCCTTTATGCTGGACGAAGGTGAAGTTGAAACAGTTGCGCATTATTATGCTGCTGCATTTTTCAATCCTGATGTTGATTGTATTATTGACATTGGCGGCCAGGATATGAAATGTATTAAAATCAAAAATCAGACCGTTGATTCCGTTCAGCTCAATGAAGCATGTTCGTCAGGCTGTGGTTCTTTTATCGAAACATTTGCAAAATCTTTAAATTATAGTGTGCATGATTTCGCGCAAGCAGCACTTTTTGCCAAACATCCAATTGACCTTGGCACGCGCTGTACCGTATTTATGAATTCAAAAGTGAAGCAGGCACAAAAAGAAGGTGCAGAAGTATCTGATATTTCTGCAGGTCTTGCCTACTCTGTCATCAAAAATGCGCTGTTTAAGGTTATAAAGGTTTCTGATGCAAGTGAGCTTGGCAAAAATATTGTCGTGCAAGGTGGTACTTTCTATAACGATGCGGTGCTGCGCAGCTTCGAAAAAATTGCTGGATGCGAAGTGATTCGTCCCGATATAGCTGGTATTATGGGAGCGTTTGGCGCTGCTCTCATTGCAAGAGAACGCTATCAGGCTGCTCCAGATGCTGCTACCACAATGCTTACGATTGACCAGATTAACGAACTTGCTTTCACAACATCTTTAGTAAAATGCAAGGGCTGTACAAATTCTTGTCGTCTGACTGTCAATAAATTTTCTGACGGCAGAAGCTACATATCAGGCAACCGCTGTGAACGTGGTCTTGGAAAAGAGAAGACAGACAGCAACATTCCAAATTTATTTGCATATAAGCTGAAAAGAATGTTTTCTTATGAGCCACTTTCTGATACAGATGCAATCCGTGGACGTGTGGGGATTCCAAGAGTTTTGAATATGTACGAAAACTATCCATTTTGGTTTACATTCTTTACCAAACTGAATTACCAAGTGGTTTTGTCGCCTCTTTCAAATAGAAAGATATACGAAATGGGTATCGAATCCATTCCAAGTGAGTCTGAATGTTACCCAGCCAAACTTGCGCACGGGCATGTTGAATGGCTTATTAAGCAGAATGTTGACTTTATCTTCTACCCTGCTTTGTTCTACGAGAGAAATGAATTTGACGACGCCAACAATCATTATAATTGCCCTATTGTTACATCATACTCTGAAAATATCAAAAATAATGTAGAAGCTATCGGCCGCGGGGAAGTCCTTTTTAAAAACCCGTTTATGTCTTTCAAGGAACCTTCTTTGATTCTGCAATCACTTGAAAAAGAGTTTCCTAATATTCCTGCTGCCGAACTAAAAGAAGCTGTTGATGCTGCATGGGCAGAACTTGACAATGTACGCAAAGACATGTGCCAAAAAGGCGAGGAAGTGATTTCTTTTCTCGAAAAAAATCACGCGCGCGGCATTGTACTTGCCGGCCGTCCTTACCATATCGATCCAGAAATCAATCATGGTATTCCAGAACTGATTAATTCCTATGGTATTGCGGTTCTCACAGAAGATTCTGTATCGCACCTTGCAAAACCAGAACGGCCATTGATTGTATCTGACCAGTGGATGTATCACTCAAGGCTTTATGCTGCTGCAAGCTTTGTCAAAACACGCGACGACTTGGACTTGATTCAGCTCAACTCCTTTGGCTGTGGATTAGATGCAGTTACTACGGACCAGGTAAATGATATTTTGACAGGCTCCGGCAAAATATATACTTGTTTGAAAATTGACGAGGTAAACAACTTAGGGGCGGCAAGAATCCGTATCCGCTCCCTGCTCTCTGCTATTCGTGTGCGTGAACAGCGCCATCAGGAGCGAACTGTTTGCTCTAGCAGCATCAACAGAGTTGTTTTCACAAAGGAAATGCGCAAAAACTATACTATTTTGTGTCCTCAGATGTCACCTATACATTTTGACCTTTTGGAACCAACCTTTCGAAGATGTGGATACAATCTGGTAGTATTGAACAATGACAACAAAGGCAGCATTGATATGGGGCTTAAATATGTCAATAATGATGCTTGCTATCCTTCCCTTTTAGTTGTGGGACAGATTATGGAAGCAGTCCTTTCCGGCAAGTTTGCTACAGACCGCCTTGCTGTTGTGATGTCTCAGACTGGCGGCGGCTGCCGTGCTACAAATTATATTGGCTTTATCCGCCGTGCATTAGAAAAAGCAGGTTATGCACATATTCCGGTAATATCTATCAACTTATCAAAGCTTGAAAGCAATCCAGGATTTAAGCTTACACCAATGCTTTTGCTGCGTGCTGTATATGCGATAAACTTTGGTGATATCTTTATGCGCTGCATCTATCGAATGCGACCTTATGAGGCGGTTCCAGGCTCCGTAAATGAGATTCACCAAAAATGGATCAAGAAATGCTGTGATTTCCTTGGGCGCAAATACATGCCATTTTCTACTTATAAAAAAATGTGTCGTGAAATGATTGCTGAATTTGATGCGGTTCCTGTACTTGATGTGAAAAAACCACGTGTTGGAATTGTTGGCGAAATTCTAGTAAAATTTTCTCCAGCAGCAAACAACCGGCTTGTTGAACTACTTGAGCACGAAGGTGCAGAAGCCGTTGTCCCAGATTTGATGGATTTTATGTTCTACTGCTTCTATAATCAGTTATACAAGGCAGAAAATCTCGGTACCAGCAAGAAAGCGGCCAAACTTTGCAAACTTGGAATCAAAGCAATTCAGATGTTAAGAAAACCAATGAGTGAAGCATTTGCCGCAAGCAAACACTTTATTGCACCTGCTGATATCTATGAAACTGCCAAACATGCAGAAGAAATCGTATCAATCGGAAACCAGACAGGAGAAGGATGGTTCCTTACCGGAGAAATGCTTGAACTGCTCCATACAGACACTCCCAATATTGTTTGTACTCAGCCATTTGGCTGTCTACCCAATCATGTTGTTGGAAAGGGTGTCATTAAAGAGCTTCGAAAACGTCATCCAGAAGCCAATATTGTTGCAATCGACTATGATCCAGGTGCTTCCGAAGTCAATCAGCTAAACCGTATCAAACTGATGCTTTCAACAGCGCAAAAGAACCTCAACAAGGACTTGGAAGAAGCTGTTATCAAAGAATCTATTATAGAAGAAACTATTATAGAGGAAGCTGCTATAAAAGAAACTATTATGGAAGAAACCCTTAAAGAAGAAACTGTTATAGAAGAATCTGTTCTGGAAAATGTAACTACTGAATCATCAGAAACAGAAAAGCCAAACGAAATACAACAGGCTGAAAATACCACAGCCAATGTTTCTTCTGGCAGAAAAAAGCATTCACGCAAGAAGTCTTCCAATCATAATACAAAAAATAAATCAGCATAACCGAAAAAGCGTTGCCATCCAGCAACGCTTTTTCAGTCAAGAAAAAATATCATTCTCCACCTGATTCATTATTTAATTGTAATATTTCCTTTTGCATTTGTATATTCATCACCAATAACGCCATTTAATGAATTTACATAAGAAATCAAACCTTCTGCATCTACTACACCTGTGTCAAGAACCTGTGACGCCTTTGTAAATACAAAATAGGTATCTCCACCATCTGCCATAAAATTGTTTACTGCGATGTTGTAAGTTGCATTTGCATCAAACTTTTTGCCGCCAACCGTATCAATTGTAACACGGCTTCCTGCATTAGCAGGCGCATAGTAGGTTGAATCTGGATACTGTTCACCCTGTGCATAAGGAACAGATGTATCAACACTAAATACAATACCAGATACTTGCGGGAATCCGCCAAGCGCTGCTGGACATGCAGAGCAAGATGCCTCTAATGCCTCAAGAAGCTCTGCACCTGTAACCGATACAATTGAGATTGTATTTCCAAATGGGAATACCGTATACAGTGTGTTCATCGAAATTTCACCTGGCTCAATGGATGCACGTATACCGCCGCCATTCTGAATTGCGCCGTCAATCGTCAGATCCATGTTGTTTTCTTTTACATAAGTTTCTGCGATATATTTATATGCATCTGCTGCAAAATCACCAAGATTGGTTTCCATAGTGCGAACACCCGGATCTTTTTCGCCATTCAATGTATTTGTTGTTGTAGCAAAAGTTCCTGCATATGCCTCGTCAACTACATCTGCAAACGTCTTTACAAAAGCATCCATCTCAGGACATCCGCCAATATTATAGAAATCATCTACAAGTTTTGCCTTTGTTGTTTCGCCATCATAGACTACAACGCCGATCTTCTCCAAATAACTGCCTGTGCTGACAATCTTTGTTCCATTGATATCAAATCCACCATCAATTCTTGTATGGCTGTGTCCATCTACAAAAAGGTCAATACCAGTTACATTTGCTGCGACATCTGCAGAACGTCTGCCTGCGCTTTCCTCATCAACACCAAGATGACCTAAGCAGATAATATAATCACAATCCTGTGCTTTCAGTTCATCTACCTGTGCCTGTGCACATGCAATCAATTCTCCATCATCAAGGAAATTAACATCTTTTACATTCTTTGGATTTGCTTTTGTCTGTGCTTCTGGAGTATCAAGCCCAAATACACCAACTTTCATATTGCTGTATTCAAATACTTTGTTGTCTCCAAAGTAAGGCTCGCCCGTTTCTTTATTGATAATGTTCGCATCAAGAATCGGGAATTCAGCGGCTGCTGCCATTTCCTGCAAAGCATCAAAACCAAAATCAAACTCATGATTTCCAAGGGAAACTGCATCATATCCTGCTTCATTCATGAAATAAACAGAATCAAGGCCCTTGTAATAATTTACAAGATTTGTGCCTTGGCTAAAATCACCCGCATCCAAAAGCAGCACATGCGCGCCTTGTGACTGATAATAACCCTTCAGCGCTTTCACAGAAGACATTCCAAGGCTTTCGTCATTTTTTTCATAACGGCCATGAACATCATTTGTGTGGATAACTACGAGCTTTCCCTTTAGGTCTTCCTTTGCCTCTGCTGTATTTGCAGGAGCAGATACAACGCCTGCCACCATGGCAAGTGACATTACGCCTGCAAATAAGCGGTTAAAGAATTTGTTCATAAAACTCTTCCTCCTTTGAATAAATTGCACCATAATTCTAACAATCGTGGTACAATTTAATCATACAAGCGTAATCTAAAGTTGTCAACATATATCGAACAGTTCCTAACATTGCAAAACGAAGCAAACAATAACTTATAGTTCACAGTTATTGACTGTTCTCGGGAACGGAATGACATCCCGGATATTTCCCATACCAGTCAGATACATAACACATCGCTCAAATCCAAGTCCGAACCCTGCATGTCTTGCGCTGCCGTAACGTCTCAGATCAAGATAGAACTGATATTCTTCTGGTTTCAAGCTGCATTCCTGCATTCTTTTCTCCAATATATCCAGTCTGTCCTCTCTCTGGCTTCCGCCAATAATCTCACCGATTCCCGGCACTAAACAGTCCATTGCAGCAACTGTCTTTTCGTCCTCATTGAGTTTCATATAAAATGCCTTGATTTCCTTTGGATAATCTGTAACAAACACTGGTCGTCCAAAAAGCTGTTCCGTCAGATATCTTTCATGTTCTGTCTGCAAGTCACAACCCCATGAAACTTTATATTCAAACGCATCATTATGCTTTTCAAGCTCTGCAATAGCATCTGTATACGTAATATGCCCAAATTCGGAATTTGCCACATGCTCAAGCCGTTCAATCAGTCCTTTGTCTACAAACTGATTAAAAAATGCCATCTCTTCTGGCGCATTTTCCAGCACATAATGAATAATGTATTTGAGCATATTTTCTGCAAGCATCATGTCATCTTTCAAATCAGCAAAAGCAATCTCCGGCTCTATCATCCAAAACTCTGCTGCATGACGCGTTGTATTGGAATTTTCAGCACGAAACGTAGGTCCGAAAGTGTAGACCTTCCCCAAAGCCATTGCACCCAATTCTCCTTCCAACTGTCCGCTGACAGTTAAATTGGTAGCCTTGCCGAAAAAATCCTGTTTGTAATCTATTTCACCTTCTTCCGTCAAAGGAGGATTTTTCGGATCCAGGGTAGTCACCCGGAACATCTCACCGGCACCTTCACAATCCGAAGCCGTAATTAACGGAGTATGTAAATAAAAAAAGCCTTTTTGATTGAAATACTGATGAATAGCAAAAGCCATTGCATGCCGGATTCTGAACACTGCACCAAAAGTATTAGTCCGGAAACGCAAATGAGCCACTTCACGCAAAAATTCCAGACTATGTTTTTTAGGCTGAATCGGATATTTTTCCGGATCAGCTTCCCCCAGAACCTCCAATACAGAAGCCTGAATTTCACGGGACTGACCGGCACCGGCACTTTCAACCAGTAATCCTTTGACATGAATAGCAGCACCCGTAGTTACTTTCTTCAGCAAATCTTCCGGAAAACAATTCATATCAAGCACAACTTGTATATTATTGACGGTAGAACCATCATTTAAGGCAATAAAATTCACTTGTTTATTCCCTCTTTTGGTCCTGACCCAACCACTGATTTCCACTTCTTTACCGCAATCCACTGACTGCAAAAGCTCTTTAACTGACAATTTGTTTGTGCTCATCTCTTTTAATTTACACATTATAATTGATTTACATCTATTCCACCCGGCACAATATCCGGACGGATTTGCAAAAATAATAAAATCAGGCTAAAAAAACATACCCATAATCGGACATTACACAAATAATTCACTAAAAATCCCGTCCGAAACCAACCAACCGCGTTCAGTCATTCTAATACGTTCCCCGGACATCACCATCAATCCCAAATGTTTATAATTC
>OFGM01001525.1_pt1 | contig 13401 bp, 17 predicted proteins | sample 1521741 | NCBI WGS metagenome assembly OFGM01 (sample SAMEA3504079, study PRJEB24116) | mouse gut metagenome | biome: mouse gut; feature: mouse-associated habitat; material: faeces | place: Denmark | collected 2011
ATATTATTGCTTGATGTATAAAATGCATTTAAATAATAAAAATTTAAGGAGGTCATAGACATGGCAGAATTTACAGTAACTACGTCAGAACTGAACCAAAAGGCAGGCGAATTAAGGGCAAATAACCGTAACCTGACGACACAGATCGAGAATCTGAAAAGTCAGCACGCTGCATTAAGCAGCATGTGGGAAGGTGATGCAAAGCAGGCATTTGACAAGGCATTTAACAGCGATATCCAGCAGATGCAGAACTTCTACAAAGAGACCGAAAACTATGCGGTGAAATTAATTGAAATCGCAAAAACCTACGAGCAGGCGGAAGCTAAAAACGTAGAAATCGGACATGTAAGAACTTATAAATAAAAGTCAGTTCCATTTACAGGCAAAATGATTCCATAGAAAAAGAAAGCGAGGAAAAAACCGATGAAACGAAAACCGATGATAACAAATCAGCCGACAGCGGCGGGAAATCAGAAACCGAAAACGGCTAAATTCTGGAATTTCCTGGATAATGGAGATACGGCGGAATTACAGCTTTTCGGAACAATCCAGTCGGAAGAAAGCTGGTGGGATGATGATTGTATCACATACCGGAATTTTATCAATGAATTAAACGCGCTGGGGGATAAGAAAGTTATAAATGTGGTGATCCAGTCTGGCGGCGGGGATGTGTTCGCTGCAAACGCGATATATAACGCGCTTATTCTGAATAAGGCAAAGATCACGGGTACAATTATAGGGATATGCGCCAGTGCTGCAACAATTATCCTGATGGCGTGCGAAGAGCGCAAGATCGCCAAAAATGCGATCCTGATGGCGCATAATCCAACGATCAGCCTATGGGGTTCTTATGAAACCGAAGAACTTTTAAAGCTGGCAGAGGTTACAAACCAGGTGAAGAAAAGCATTGTTTCCGCGTACATGGAACGGCTGGACAAAACGGAAGAAGAAATAAACCGGCTTATGGATGAAGAAAGCTGGTATGTCGGTCAAGAAGCGGTTGACGCTGGATTTTGTGATTGTGTGATTGAATCCGATTTCCAGAATAACGCCGTTTCTAACAATTTCATAGTGAACGGGGTTCCGTATAGCTTTAATAACTATATTGAAAATTTCGTTCCGGATAACATACGGAAAAAGGTTCAGGATCTTTCTAAAACGCCGCAGAAAGAAACCGGGGCTTTTTTTGATACAACAAATACAATTCAGAAAGGAAAATCAACAATGGATGAAAAAGACAAGACAACGCCGGTTATTACTGACGCCGCAGCACTGAAAGCAGCATATCCGCAGTTGTGCGCACAGATCGCAGCTGACGCCGTTTCCGCAGAGCGGGAACGCCTGAAAGCCATTGACGAAATTTCAAACGGGATTCCGGAAGAATTGCTGGCGAAGGCGAAGTATGATGAACCGATGTCGGCCGCTGATCTGGCGCTGGCGCAAATGAAGGCCAACAATGCAGCCGGAAAAAAATTCCTGGATCAGATGGTTGATGATTTAAAGGATTCCGGCGCGGCAGCAGTCGGATCGGAGCCTAACACGGGATATGATCCGGAGGGCCAGAAACAGGCCGAAAACGCGCAGAAAGTAAGCGGCTTCGCTGCAAAGCTGAAAAACGACAGCAGAAGGAGGATAAAGGCATGAAGTTATTTGAACAGACCGGAGAATTTAAACCGGATTCCCTGATTGCCGGAAATGAATTTCCTATCATGAAAGAGGGGATCGGGCTGAAAGCTGGCCAGGGCGTTTTGAAACGTGGTTCCTTGATTATGAAATGCGCTGACGGAGCCGGTTATATTGCTGGAACCGTGGTAACGGTAACAACCGGAGAGGGAGAAAACGCCAAAACAGAAAACGCGGAAATGAATGTTTTCGGAATCCTGACAGACGATACCGACACAGGAACTAAAACTTCCGCCGACAATATTCCGGCCGTATGCTATCAGACCGGGGAATATAACCGCGCCGCCGTTATTGTTACCGGAGAGGGCGCAAAGGTAGAAACCTATGAAAACGATATGCGCAAGGCGGGCATTTTCCTTCGCAATATACAGAAATATGAATAAGGGGGTATGAAAGAATGGGAGAATATACCACACGGGAAATGATGGAAGCGTATGATCAGACGCCGCCCGTTAGATCCTTTTTGCAGAAAACCTTTTTCCCTGGCGAACAGACGCACGTAACAGAAAAGGTTGAATTTGATGTGCGCAAGGGAAAACGTATCATGGCGCCGTTTGTAAGCCCGCGCAAGGGCGGGAAAGTCATTTCACGCCAGGGCTGGAAAACGAATCAGTTTTCAACGCCGAAAATCGCGCCTGAAAGACCGCTGACCGTTGACGACATTTCTAGCCGTGCGATCGGTGAAAATATCTATTCGCAGCGGACGCCGGAGGAAAGAGAGGATGAACTTCTTGCAAAAGACCTGACGGATCTGGAAGAGTCTATCGACAGAAGAAAAGAATGGATGTGCAGACAGATTCTTTTCGAGGGTAAGCTGGATGTAATCGACGAAGAGGAAGGGCTGGATTTCCAGATTGATTTCGGGTTTACGAATATTGTTGTCCTGGGAAATGATGAACAATGGACGCTTGCAACGGTCAATCCGCTTCCGCTTTTCCGCAGATTACGAAAGAAAATTATCAAAGATACCGGCCGGGCGCCTGACATTGCGATCTTTTCGTCTGATGTAATCGAAGATTTCATCATGAATACATTCGTGATCAAGGCTATGGACGTTTTGAACATGAAAAATGTTGTGATTGAGCCGCGTGTTGTGGATCCGGCGCTGACCTTTTACGGGCGTATCGCGGAACTGGATCTTGACCTTTATACATATGATGAATGGTTTTTGAACGATGAAGGGGAGGATGAATCTATTATCCCGCCCGGAACCGTCCTTCTGGGCCATTCTGACGGTGAAGGCCAGATTGAATACGGGCTTGTTACGCAGATGGAAGATAAAAAATTCAGATCATACGAAGGAAAGTTGGTTCCTAAAGTATGGGCCGATGAAAACAGCGAGGTAAAGAAAGTAAGATTGACTTCAAGACCGCTTCCGCGTCCGTTTGATGTGGATTCCTGGGCGGTTATCTATGCAAAGAAGGAGGCTGGCGCATAATGAGGTACAAAACAAAAGTAACGGTTGTAACAGGCGGGAAAGCATACAATCCGGGAACAATTCTCCCGGCAGACATTTCCAGCGCCGATCTTGCGTTCCTGAAAAGTAAAAAATTTGTGGAACCGGCAGACGTGGCGCCCGTTTTTGCGGATGAAGCAGACGATCCGGAGGATGAAGGCGGAGATTTCAGCGGATTCAATGAAAAGGTTCCGGACGCGCTTAAAAGCCCGGAGGAAATCCGGAAAATCCGCACAAAGAAAGATATTTTCGGCTATGCGGCATCCGTTGGGCTTGACCTGGGCGAAAATTACGAGGAAAAAGCCCTGAAAGAATTACAGGAAATCGTGATCAATTTCCAGGAAGAAAAGCTGGAGGAGGAAACCGGATCCGACGCCGAAGAGGAGTGATTGAAAATGCGTTCATTTAAAGAACAGCTGCAAAAGGATTTCAAAGACACGTTTTTCAATCTGAATGAGTTTGCGGAAATCCACAATATTGACGGGGCAGAAATCCCCGTTGTTGTGGATAACGAAACACTTTTACAGCTAAACCTGGGGAAAACGGCCGATTCTGACGGCATTTTTGAGGATAGCAAGCTGTTTTTCGTTCAGAAAGAGCATATGCCGGATCAGCCGGTCATTGATCAGATCATGGAATTTGACGGCGAATCGTACCAGGTAGGGAACGTGTTGGAGGATTTCGGCGGCTACACAATCATTTTGAAGGGAAATGCTGGATAATGATCATACAAAAAATTGAAGTTTCAAGCGTTGAGGAAATAGAACAGCGGCTTGGAGCATTCAAAAGCAAGGCGCCGCTTGTAGTTTCCAGGGCGATCAATCGGGCCGTGTCGAATATCCGTAAAAACATGGGGAAAGAGGTTCCGCAGCGCTATTATGTTTCAAGTGGCACAGTACGCGGAACGATCCGGACGGTGAACGCTTCGAAAAGCAGTCTTTCCGGGGCGGTTGTTTCCAGCGGAAGCCCGATCGCGCTGTCAAAATTCAAGGTAAGCCCCAAAAGGGGAGTAAAGCGCACGAAAAAAGGCTTTCCCCCTGGCGTATATTCGGCGGGCGTGGAAAAATCCGGAGGGCTGAAGCCGCTTTCCGGAGATCCGAAAGCCTTTATTGCTGATATGAAAAGCGGTCATACCGGCGTATGGAATCGCGTATCAAGCAAGCGCCTTCCGATCAAGCAGCTATACGGGCCTTCGGTTCCACAGATGGCGAAAAACGAAGAAATCATGGAAAAAATCAACAAAGAAGCTGGGGAAACGCTGGAAAAGCGTATCAATGAAGAGGTAAATAATATCTTGCGGAAGGGGTGATTCTAGGGTATGCAGACGGATGTTTTGCTTCAGAAGGCGCTTGTCAATGAGGTAAAAGAGGAATTAAAGGGCTATACATCAATCAATAATGCGGGTGAATACCTGGATTTTAACGTATATCCGCAGAATTTGCCCGCCAAAAAGAGCAAAAACGACGACGAACACTTCCCGTATGTCCTGGTATGCCTGGATGAAGAGGAAATAAACGGAGAGGAAAGCGACAATATATGTTCGATCTATTTCCTGGTTGGGATTGTAGACAAAAATCCTAACAATCAGGGCCATTTTGACGTTGCAAACGTGCTGAATAAGCTGGAAAAGCGTTTCCTGTCAAGACGGCTGATAGATAGCAGATACCGGATAACTTTTCCGCTTACCAAAAAATTCCAGGAAGAAAATACCTGGCCGAAATTTATCGGCGGTATGTCTACATTATGGACGGTGGAAGCGCCAGAAATTGAGGTGACAGAATATGACTAATGAACAGGTTATGTATATAGGGCCTACACTTCGCGGCGTCGCAAAAAGCGGCGCCGTTTTCAGTGGCGGGATTCCTAAAAAGCTGGAAAAGCTGGCGGCAAAAAAGCCGATTATTAAAAATCTGATTGTACCGATTTCCGGGATCGTTCAGGCGAAAAAGGATGTTGACACAGAAGGAACCGTGGCAGCAGTCGCCTATGACCGGATTTCGGCGCTTTCTGAAGCAGATATTAGAAAACTTACGGAAGGAGAATAAAGCATGTCTAATTATAAGCATGGTATACGGACACGGCGGATTCCGACACAATTATCCATTCCGATCAAATCGGATGGGTGTATTCAGTGCGTGATTGGAACGGCGCCCGTCAACATGGCGGAAGATCCGTATGATACCGTAAACAAGCCGTTTGTTTTTCATAACAAGTCGGCCGCAATCAATGATCTTGGATATTGCACAGACTTTAAAAATTATACGTTGTGCCAGTCCATGTATGCGAGTTTTGATGTTTTCGGGGTTGCGCCTATTGTAATGATCAATGTGCTGGATCCTGAAAAGCATGTAAAAGCGCAGCTTTCAAAAGAATATGGCGTTGTGGGCGGGAAAATCCAGATTAACGAAACAGGAATCCTTCTGGATAAACTTTCCATTTCATCCACGGGGGAAGCGGAAACTGTTTACAAGGATGAAGAGGACTATATCGCCACATTCAACAGCGACGGCACAGTGACGGTTGCAATTATCAGCACAGGCGCAGCAAAGAACGAAACGAGCCTGAAAGCCACGTTTGCACAGCTGGATCCGTCGCTTGTCACATATGAGGATGTGATCGGTTCCTACAATGTGAAAACCAAAAAGAAAACCGGAATGGAGTTGATCGGGCGGGTTTATCCGAAGTACGGAATTGTTCCTTCCCTTTTGCTGGCGCCTGGATGGTCGCACATTCCGGCCGTAAATCTGGCGCTTAACGCAAAGGCGCAGCTGATTTCCAGCCTTTTCACGGCGAAAGTTGTTTCTGACCTGGACACGGCAGAAGGAAAAGCGGATTCTATGGAGGAAATCAAGGAATACAAGGACAAAAGTGCATATTCCGACAGAAATATGATCGTTGCGTGGCCGCTGGTCGGCGTCGGTGATTATAAATATTATTACAGCGCACAGCTGGCCGCACACTTGGAATGGCTGGCGGCGAATAATGGCGGCGTTCCGTCCGCTTCCCCGTCAAATAAGGATCTGAAAATTACCGGGCTTTATACGGCAGACGGCGAGGAAGTCACGCTGGAAATGGATGAAGCCAACGATTACGCCAACGCTTGCGGAATCGTGACGGCGATCAATTCAAACGGCTGGAAGTGCTGGGGAAATAATACGGCGGCTTATCCTTCATCGTCGGATCCGATCGACAGGTGGATCAACATTGTAACTATTTTTGATTACATCGAGAACAATTTCAAATTGACCTTTTTCCAGAAGGTTGACGATCTGACAAATTACCGCCTGATTGATGAAATTGTTTCCGGGTTCAATATGCAGCTGAACAGCCTTCAGGGATCGGATGATATAGCGGGCGGGGAAATCGTTTTTGACCATGACGAAAATCCGATTGCGGAAATCTTAAACGGGCATATCATGTTCCATACCAGGATAGGCGGGTATGCGCCGGCGGAAGATATTGAAAATGTCTTTGAATTTGATCCGACAATCACGCAGGCGGCGCTGGAAGGGGGCGGTGAATAATGGATAATGGGTATAAAATCCCCACTGTTTTAAACAATTTCAATACCTATGCTTCCGGGCATAAATACGTTGGCGTTTCATCCGAAACGACGCTTCCCAACTTTGAATACCTTACGGAAACTTTCGAGGGCGCCGGCATTGCCGGGGAGTTTGAGGAAGCCGTTGAAGGGTGTTTCGCTTCCCTGGAATCAGAAACATCTTTCCAGAATATTGGGAAGGAATATTTCCTTTTCCTGGCACAGACGGGGATCGTCACTTACCGGGGTTCCATGCAGGTACTTAATACGGCAAACCAGACAAATGACTTCCAGCAAGTTACCGTTGTGACAAAGGGGAAAGTCAAGTCTTTTGAGCTGGGGGTTCTGAAAAGGGGCGGAAAAGGCGAACCGAAAATAGTCAGGGAACTTTATTATGTCAAGATTACGATCGGCGGCCAGGAAATGATCGAGCTTGATAAATTCAATATGGTATGGAAAATCAACGGCGTTGACCGTCTGCAAAAAGTACGGTCACAGATTTAGGCGGATAAAGCCAGACAAACAATAGAAAGCGAGGATTAAAAAATGGATTATCAGGAAACAAACAGGGAAGATTTTAATGCGGAGAATATCCAGTGTGATGAAATTCCGGTTGCAACGGTCACGGACGAGGAAGCAAACAGGCTGATCCCGGCGGATGCGGCGGCAGATGATGAAAACTATCTGATGATCACTTTCGGAAAGCCCTATGATTTTGAGGGGGAAACCTTCAAGGGGATAGACCTTTCCGGGCTGGAAAACATCAAGGGCCGGCAGCTTACGGCGATTGAAAAGGCCTTCGGGAAAACGATCCGTATTTTTCCCCACAAAATGAAAGGGGAAGGGCATTTTGCGGCCGTTCTTGAAAAAGACGGGGAGTGTCAGGAACGTTTTCGGGGGGCCTGTAAAAACGGCGTCCAAAGAGGACTTTTACCGAAGGACTATCAGGAATTTACCTGTTTTGCAGAACAGAATCTAAAAGGAGTGCCCGAAGGAATTTATCTGCGGTTCGGGGAACAGCTCTATCTGGCTCCGGTAGGGACGCCTTCCCTTGCGGGATTAAAAGTGCTTCGGCCGGGGCTGCATTTAGGCGCTGCAAAAAAGAACCGCTTTGAACCTGCCCATGCGCTTGCGCTTGCATTCGATGCGGCTCATACGAAAAACAGTTTTGCGCTTTCTTCCAAAGAAAAAGAAGCGGCCCGTTTTATAGAGGGGCAGACTTTTGCAGCGGAAGGGGAAAAAGGGTGGTACCTGATCACTGTGGACGGTTATAGCCTCGGATGGGGGAAACTGGCAGGCGGTATCATGAAGAACCATTATCCGAAGGGGCTTAGAAAGAATATTTTTTAACGTCAAATTTATTTTAAAATTTATTTTTGTTCTGCCTTGTAAAAAGAAAACGGTTATGATAAGCTTGTCTTAAGCAAAGAAACAATTCTATGATTCTTGATTATCTGAACGGGAGCGTTTTACTCCCGTATCGACACAGATTATAAAATCTGTAAACTCCTTGCTTAACCAACTGAATAATCGGCAGGGAGGAACGAGAAACCTGTTATTTGACTAAAGTATAGTGTGGGAGAAATGCTAAGCGAACCTGTTCGTTTTCATACGGCATTTTTATTCTGATTGTTACCGGGGTATTGATGTTTCTCGCTGCCGCATAAGAAAGAGAGGGCATGCGATTTTGCACTGTTTTTGTCAGTCATGAAAGATCCGGGGGCGTATAAAGGCGTATTGAGTATCATACTGGAAGAGCCGGATCTGAAGCTGGCCAGCGTAAAGGTGGAACAAGCAGTTTTAAACAGGTCCGGAAAACGTGCGATCCGCTTGGATGCATGGGCTGTGGATGAGAAAAACAGGCAGCGTCGCAAGATACACTTTTAGCGAATGGTGCGAAGAAGTACCGGATCTTCCTTTGGAGGACGGAACCAGAAAGATATTTTTGAACATGGCAAGCAAAAACAGATCTCCGGAATTGATCAGTTTATTGCAGTATATGAAAAACCCGACTATGGATAACGGTGAGATTTTCGTAGAGGATGAGCGGATATTGGAACCGGACAGGATTGTAAAAGAAGTAAAACAATCGGAGGAATGGGAGGAAGTACAGATGAATATTCTTGAGATTGGAACGGAAAAAGGGATGGAGATAGGAATCGCAAGGGGCAGGGAGGAAATGATCCTTTCTATGCTGCAAAACGGAGAAACTTATAGCAAAGTGGCTTAAAATAGCGGATGTGCCGGAAGAAAAGATCAGACAGATCGAAAAAGAAGCAAAGCGCTGAAAGTGATCGTGGAAAAAGGAGAAAAAACGTGTCGGTAAAAGAGGAATTGAACGAGCAGAAGTTTGAAGCAATGTTAAAACCTGCATTATATGAATATATGTTGAAAGAGCTGGAAAAAGAAGAACAGAACATACCGGATACCAAACATCAGTTCTCCAAGTCTTTTGAAAGAAAGATGAACCGGCTTATGAGAAAAATAGATGCACAGGAGAACCGTCATAAAAAGGTAAAGATAGCGGCGGCAGCTATTTTGGCGGCGGTTGTGGCAACAGGAGTGCTGACTATGAATGTAGAAGCATTGAGAGTGCCGATCCAGAATTTTTTTATGGGAAAGGAATATTCCGTTATTGATTTTGGCGGTAGAAAAGATGCCGTGGAAGTGCCGGTGGAGTATGAAGCATATGTACCTGAGTATGTGCTAGAGGGTTATCAACTTGTATATGCTTATGGGGATGATGAAAAATGTTGTTTGCAGTATAGACATATAGATGGTTCAGGATATAATATAACAATTTATATTAATGATACAAGAATAGCATTTGATACGGAAGAGGGAGAAGTGTCGGAAGAAAAAATTGGAAAATATGATGTTGTAAAGGTAGAAAAGAACGGGAGAGTGTGGATAGAATTTAATACAGGAAAATCTAGATATGTTATTGAAAGTAATATGGAATTATCTGAATTAGGAAAAATTTTAGATAGCATTTAACAAAAATCAATGAATATTTCCAGTATAGTACGATGAGGAAATAAATGATAAAGTGCTTCTTAAAAATTTTTTGAAAAAATTTTAAAAAAGTTTGCAAAATTTTGTAAGGTTTTGCGGAGTCATTTCGTTATATATAGTAGAGGGTTAAAAAAGTTGGATAAATAAGCGTATTCAACTTACTGATTAAGAACGCGTCGCACGCGTATGTAAGGAGCACGAAGACAAATGAAAAAGAGAACAAGATTATTTGGAATGTTATTGACGGTATGCATTTTAATGTCTAATGTAACAACAGTATTTGCAGCAGGGGGAGAAAATGCGGGTATCATGCCTCACTGGACGGATGTATCTACGATTTCATCAAGAATGGAAGTAGACAAATGGGGAATCGCTACGATAAGCGCATCGGGGCAATCGTCAATAACAAGTTCGGCAGATTCCGTGGAATTGATTGTAGATTTACAGAGATATAAAGACGGAAAATGGGAAACCATTAAGACATGGAGTGATAAACCCGAAGCTACTTTTGCAGCAGTATATGAGCGATACGCCATTGCTAAAGGCTACAGTTACCGACTTTATCTTACGGTAAAAGCATATCAGGGAAATAAACTGCTGGAAACGGCGACGGATATTTACAGTTACGGCGCATATAACTGATAGCTGATAGGTTGCCGGTGCTTTCTTTTCAGATTGACTGCGTCTTGTCACGGCAGCGGACAGATGTCCGGAAGTTCAGACAGACAAGCGGGAAGGGAGTGAGATGGGTAGTTGATGTTACTTGCGGATATCAGATGGTTCATGTCATTTTCTTCCTGCTTTTAAGATATTTTTAAAAGAGTCCGACGTAAGGAGCGCTTCACATAAAAGGAGCGCTCCTTACAGTATTTTAAAGCATTTTAAAGAACCATTTCCTATCTTGTCGATTTTTGTAAATTATATTATAGTAGAAGAGAACATATATTGAGATATAGACGAGGGAGAGAGATTATGTGGTCAAGAGCTGATTTAAAAACAAGGGCAAAGCAAAATTTGAATCATTGTTACTGGAAAGCAGTTTTAACAGCGTTTATTCTGAGCATCGTTTCAGGAGGCAGTTCAGGTGGAAGAATAAATGCGCGGATAGAGAAAATACGGGAAAGGCTGGAGGAAGAAAGCGATTATATTTATTACACATACGTAAGACATATTTCAATCATGGCAGTTTTGATCTTTTTATTTATTATACTGGTCATTGCGTTGATTGCCATTGCGGTCAGAGTTTTTTTCCTTGCGCCGATCGAAATAGGATGCAGACGCTTTTTTATGCTGAGCAGGGTGCAGGAAACAGAATTGAATGAAATGGGCTTTGCATTCTCTAACGGTTATTGGAATGTTGTGAAAGTACAATTTTTACGATCTCTGTTTATTAGTTTGTGGTCGCTGCTTTTTGTGATTCCGGGTATCATAAAAGCATACGAGTATCGAATGATACCCTACCTTTTGGCAGAAGATCCGAGAATGGATTATAATGAAGCATTCCGTATCAGCAAAGAACTTATGGACGGACAAAAATGGGATGCTTTTATATTGGATCTGTCTTTCTTTGGGTGGGCGATCTTATCGGCATGCACCTGCGGTATATTATCTGTCTTTTATGTAGCGCCTTATATTGCTTATACGGATACGGAATTGTATATCGTACTGCAGTATCACCGCTATAACAGGATACATGGTCAGGGCGGGTACGGAAATTAGTAACCGTGCGTGCGGATATATGAAGTGAGACAGTATCGCAAGTAAACTCGTGATATGCAGGGACATAAGTTTGAAAGAAACGCACGTTCAACTTCCCTGATCTGAGTGTCCACAAAAGCGGACAGATGGGAGCAAAAATGAAAAAGAAACGGGAAAATACGGAAAGGCAGTATACGACGTTAGAGCTGATCAGGCGGTTTTCGCCTTATTTCAAAAAGTATAAAGGAACTTTGTTTTTAGATCTGTTTTGTGCGGCTCTGACGACGGTATGCGAATTAGTGCTGCCTCTTATCATGCGATACATTACGAATGAAGGTCTGAACGATCTGGCAAGCCTGTCTGTTGCGGTAATCGGAAAATTGGGGGCTTTATACCTGCTGCTGCGCATCGTGGACTGTATTGCCGGATATTATATGTCGAATATGGGACATGTTATGGGCGCGAAGATTGAAACGGATATGAGAAGGGATGCCTATGAGCATTTACAGAAACTGTCCAATACTTATTATAATAATACGAAAGTAGGGCAGATCATGGGAAGGATCACCAACGATCTGTTTGACGTAACGGAATTTGCCCATCATTGCCCGGAAGAATTTTTTATTGCCATTATAAAAACGATCATTTCTTTTGTGATCCTTTCGGGAATACATTTCGGGCTTACCGTTATTATTTTTGCGTTTGTTCCGGTTATGATCGGCGTCTGTATGACATTGAACTTCAGGATGCGGGGGGCTTTTCGTAAACAGCGCAACCAGATCGGGGAGCTGAACGCAAGGATCGAAGACAGCCTGCTAGGGCAGAAGGTGGTAAAAGCCTTCACCAATGAAGAAATGGAAAATAAAAAATTTGAGCAGGATAACGGGCAGTTTCTGGAGATCAAGAAAGAAACGTATAAGTATATGGCGGCGTTCAATACTACAGTGAAAATGTTCGACGGGATCATGTATTTGGCGGTTGTGGTCATAGGCGGTATTTTTATGATCCGGGGTATGATAGAAGTGGGCGATCTGGTCGCTTATATGCTCTATGTTTCCACGTTGATCGCGACGATACGCAGGATTATTGAGTTTGCCGAGCAGTTTCAGCGGGGGATCACCGGGATCGAGCGTTTTTTGCAGATCATAGATGCGGATATCGAGATTTTTGACGAACCTTACGCACGGGAGATGAAAGATCCCAAGGGCGGCATACGGTTTGAAAACGTGAGTTTTGAATATCCGGACGATCATAATATTGTGCTGAAGAATCTGAATCTCAATATTCCGGCCGGGGAAAAAGTGGCGATCGTAGGGCCTTCGGGCGGCGGAAAGACGACGCTTTGTAATCTGATCCCGAGATTTTATGATGTGACGGACGGGAAGATCACGATAGACGGGGAGGACGTAAAAGCATTTACGCTGAAGAGCCTGAGAAAAAATATAGGGATCGTACAGCAGGATGTTTATTTGTTTTCCGGAACGATTTTTGAAAATATCGTTTACGGACGTCCTGAAGCTTCAAGAGAAGAGGTCATAGAGGCTGCGAAGCAGGCCGGGGCGCATGAATTTATCATGGAACTTGGAAACGGATATGACACCTATGTGGGAGAAAGAGGCGTGAAGCTTTCGGGCGGCCAGAAGCAGAGGATCAGTATCGCAAGGGTATTTTTGAAGAATCCGCCCATGATCATATTGGACGAGGCGACTTCCGCGTTAGATAATGAAAGTGAATTTGCAGTGGCAAAGTCTTTGGCAAGACTTTCGGAGGGAAGGACGACTCTGACGATAGCCCATCGTCTATCCAGCATAAAAAATGCGGACCGTATTTTAGTGCTGACGGAAGAAGGAATCGTGGAAGAGGGAAATCACGGACAATTGTTGGAAAAACGGGGGATCTATTATCATTTCTATACCACGGCAAACGAGTTGAAATAACAGAAAGGCAGCGTAAGGAAGAAACAGGAGAGGCAGGCGCGGATGTAAGGTATCGCGCAGGCCCCCTTTTT
>OFGM01001530.1_pt1 | contig 13374 bp, 7 predicted proteins | sample 1521741 | NCBI WGS metagenome assembly OFGM01 (sample SAMEA3504079, study PRJEB24116) | mouse gut metagenome | biome: mouse gut; feature: mouse-associated habitat; material: faeces | place: Denmark | collected 2011
TTTTTTAAATTTATAAATTTAAAGTTTTCAATTATGAACAAAAAGTTTCTAAGTGCAATCTTGTTTGGAGCTTTAATGGTTGGCTCCACAAGTACATTTGTTTCTTGTAAGGACTATGATGATGACATCGATGGCTTGCAGGAGCAGATCGATGCAAACAAAAAACAGATTGATGACATCCTTGCTGCAATCAATGGCAAGAAATTCATCGAAAGTTATGCTCCTGTTGAGGGTGGTTATTTACTGACTTTTACCGGTGGCGAAACTTTAACTATCAAGAATGGTGCTCAAGGCGAAAAAGGTGAGCAAGGACTTCAGGGTATTCAAGGCCCGAAGGGTGAAACCGGGGCTACAATCGTTCCGAAGTTCAAGGTAGATGCCGAGAACTACTGGATGATTAGCGTAGATGAAGGTGCAACCTATGAGTATGTATTGAATGACGCAGGTGAGAAAATCAAGGCTGCAGGTTCAGAAGCTAATGTTGAAGAAGCTATCGGAAACTACGTGAAGGTAGACGAAGAGGGTTATATCTGCATTGGCGAATATAGAACTTCATTCAAATACAATGCTAACGTTCCTTCAATGATTTACAATGAAAAGGATGGAACTATGCAGGTTACTATTGACGGCCAATCATATACTTTGTTGATGGAAGGCTCTGCTTTCAATGGTCTGCAAACTATTGTGTATAGAAAGCAAGCTGCTGATGACGCAAATGACTATGCTGTAGCTTATCAGTTGTACTATCCTCAAAACGATACTGACGTTGATACTTTGTTTGCTGCAGTTCCTGCAAAGGCTTCTTTCAAAGTCTATCCTTCAAAATTCTCAAAGAGCGATGCCGAGCTCTTCTTCTCTGATACTTATCAGACAAGAGCTGCAGAACAGCCGAAATTGAATGTCTTGGATTGGGACTTCGATAAAGAACAAGATGGTGTTATTTGGGTAAAGATGACTCCGGTAAACTTTAAAGATGCTCAGACTGTATCTACTTCTGGATGGGGAAGTATGACATGGATTGACCCGACTACGCAAACAGAAATATCTGGCTGGGGAAACGTATGGGTGGATCTTGGTGAGACAATCAATAGCTATGCTACCTCTCTGGATGTTAAGATGTACAAGCAATATGTTTCTGCATCAGATTATTTTAATGTTAAGTCAATGTATGTATCTTCTAAAGAGGTACATAACGTACGTGTAAATGCAGAGGAGGAAATCCAATATTCTAATAAGATGCAGACTGCAAGTAGTTGGTATCCCGAAAAATTCATGTCTCAGAATGATGCAGCTTCTTATAAGGTTGGCGAATTTGATTATAAAGGAACATTCAATCTGAACGATTCTATCAGTGCTGCTTTGGATTTGAATGACGGCGTACTGTTGGCTGATGCCGATATTCAATTTGAACAGAAATTCGAATTGATTGATGAAAATGCAGACAAGGATTTGTGGGGTGTAACCATTAAGAAAGGAATCTTTGATGCAGATAAAGTAGCTAAAGAAGGCATCTTGGCTGTTAAGGAAGAAAAACAAGCATCTGCTATTGATGAATATGCTGTAATCAAGGTCACTACTACAGTTAAATCACAAGTAGAAGGTGTACATGATTTGGTTGTTTATAACTATGTTTTGGTACAAGCTATACGTCCTACCGCTGCAGAAAATGTAGCAACTGTCAAATTGTCTCCGCTGGGTGATGCAACCTTCAACTTGAGCTACAAGACAGCTAAGCAAATTGTGAAGCTGGATGTACGCGCATTTGAAGACGCTATCGGTGGTCGTGATATCTTAACCGACAAGGGCACCTCTATTGTTTGGCCTTTGTATAAAGCAGATTACAATACAGAGAAGGAATTGACTGGATATAGTGAAGCATACGATTACCTAACTAATGCTCCACAGCAAGCTACATGGTCTGTAGATGTTCCTGTAGCTAGAGATGAGGCATTTGTATGGTACAAGAAGGCAGAAGGTAATGCAACAGACTCATTGTTCTTGTTTATTGGTCCTCAGACAGAAATTGATAAGACTACCCTCTATTTGAAATCCACTAATTACTGGTCTGAAGCACTTGCTAAGAATGGTTGGGTTTCTTATAATGGCATTTCTACTCCATATGCTGCTTATAACAAGTATGATAGTCAATATTTCATCACTACTATCAATGACCTTGCTGTAACTCGTAACTTTGCTGTTGCTATCAAGGATGCATACAAGGCACGTACAATCATTGGTGACTGGAGTGATGCTGCTAACGGCAACTTCGGTATTAAGTCTGAAAACTTCGCTCACATGTATGATGTAACTCCTGCTGATGCTAAAGCTGTATTCGAATTGAATAAAGATAAGCAGAATGCATTTGTACAAGATTTGATGAAGAAGAAGCAATTAGTTGTTGAAGAATCAAATGGCGAATGGAGAATAGCATTCACTGCTCCTATTGATATCAAGAAGGTTGGCAATCTGAAAGTTGATATTTATGATGCAAATGGTTACGATGCTACTGACAAGAACCGTAAACCTGATGCAGAAGAATTATGGACTGTAGCTCGTCCGATAGCAGATTTCACCGGTGGTGCTGCACTGAAAGCATTCAACGATCCGAACTTGGCCAAGGATACAGAAATTACTTTGAAGCAATTGATTGAAAATTCTGTAGCTGGCACTAAGACTAAGGCTGAAGACTTCTGGAAGAATCTGATATTGAAAGACTATGCAGGTGAGACAGTTGTTAAATTCAATGGAACTACATTCAATGCCGAAGAAGTCACTGCTCGTGCTGCTTTGTACAAGAAGTCTGTTAAAACTGGTCTCCGCTACATTATGTCTAACGGAACAGACAAAGATGAATACTTCAAGGTAGATCCTACAACTGGTAAGCTGACTTGTATTGCACTCCCGACAGGTACTGAGTTTACTCATACAGTAAATGTGGTTCTGCAGTTCGTTCACGACTGGGGTACTAGTGAGTATGCATACAACGTAACTATCACACGTAAACAAGCTACTAGATAATCTGAGTAGTAGAAAATTGTCTGAATAGACAATTATAAAATCAAAAGGAGGATGTTCTATGGGAACATCCTCCTTTTTTTCTCCAGAAACTTTTTTCTCCTCACTTTGCTTCCACACTTCCACCCACTTCCTACATCTCTCTATCCATCGGCATTTGCCCCTCTGTGGAAGCACCCTCCAAAGGTGGAAGCAAATTTTGCTTCCACCTACTCAAAACGCCATGGTTTTACTGCAACTCACTCATTTTTATTTTAATACATCGAACAAATTTTATAAAACACTGACGCCAGTTTCCCCATACTTCTACACCCATCCTACCCATAAAATCTGCAATACCTCTCCCTTATCTTCATCCAAATCCACAACAGCCTCCTCCTCTCCTCAGCATAAAAAATGCCCCGTTCATTTCATTCTCCCTCCACTTTCCACTATCTTTGTCCCCACGATGAAAAAGTTCGCCGACGTCATATTGCCTTTGCCCTTGCACAGCTGCTTCACCTACTCCCTGCCCGACGAGTGGGCGGATGAAGTGCAAACCGGTTGCCGGGTGGTAGTACCATTCGGGCGGAAGAAATACTATACGGCCATCGTGCGTAACGTGCACTATTGTGCCCCCACCGGATACGAAGTAAAGGAAGTGTCTGCTTTGCTGGATGCCTGCCCGATACTGCTTCCGCGGCAGTTCAAGTTCTGGGAATGGCTCTCCGATTACTATCTCTGCACGCAAGGAGACGTCTACAAAGCCGCCTTACCCTCTGGCTTGAAGCTGGAAAGCGAAACAATCGTAGAGTACAACCCCGATTTCGAATCCGATGTCCGCCTGCCGGAGAAGGAACAGAAGATACTGGACGCGCTCTCTACCGACCCGGAGCAATGCGTGACCAAACTGGAGAAGGAGACCGGCATCAAGAACATACTTTCTGTCATCAAGTCACTGCTCGACAAAGAGGCCATCTTCGTAAAGGAAGAACTGCGCCGTACCTATAAGCCCAAGACCGAAACCCGCGTACGCCTCACCGCCGTTGCGCGCAACGAACACCGCCTGCATATCTTCTTCGACGAATTGCAGCGCCGTGCCCCCAAGCAATTGGACCTGCTGATGAAGTACCTGGAACTCTCCGGCTACCTCAGCGGACGAGATATAAAAGAAGTCTCCAAAGCCGAACTGCTGCAACGCACCTCCACCACCCCTGCCGTATTCAACGGTCTTATAGACCGTGGTGTATTCGAAGTTTATCAGCAGGAAATAGGCCGCATAGATAAAGCGCTTCTCAAAGAAGTCGTCCCCGTCAATCCGCTGAACGAACACCAGCAACGCGCCTATCACGCCATCTTGGAGAATTTCCAAAGCAAGAACGTCTGCCTGCTGCACGGCATCACGGCAAGCGGCAAGACAGAAGTCTATATTCATCTGATAGAAGAAACCATCCGGGAAGGAAAGCAAGTGCTCTATCTCCTGCCCGAAATAGCCCTCACTGCGCAAATCACAGAGCGCCTGCAACGTGTTTTCGGTTCCCGTCTGGGCATCTACCACTCCAAATTCCCCGATGCGGAACGGGTAGAAATCTGGCAGAAGCAGCTGTCGGAAGCAGACTATGACATTATCCTCGGTGTCCGCTCCTCCGTCTTTCTTCCTTTCCGCAACCTCGGTCTTGTGATTGTGGACGAGGAGCACGAAAACACCTACAAGCAGCAAGACCCTGCCCCTCGCTATCATGCTCGCAATGCAGCCATTGTACTCGCCTCCATGTACGGCGCCAAAACTCTGTTGGGTACGGCAACCCCTTCTGTAGAGACCTGGCACAATGCCACATCCGGTAAGTATGGCCTCGTGGAACTGAAAGAACGCTATAAAGAAATACAACTGCCGGAGATTATCCCCGTAGACATTAAGGAGCTGCACCGCAAGAAGATGATGAACGGTCCGTTCTCTCCACTGCTCCTGCAATACATCCGCGAAGCGCTGGAACAGAAAGAACAAGTCATCCTCTTCCAGAACCGCCGCGGCTTCGCCCCCATGATAGAATGCAACACCTGTGGCTGGGTACCCAAGTGCAAGAACTGCGACGTCAGCCTCACCTACCACAAGGGGCTGAACCAACTGACCTGCCACTACTGTGGCTACACCTACCAACTGCCCCGCATCTGCCCCGCCTGCGAGGGCACTGACCTGCGCAACCGCGGCTTCGGCACGGAAAAAATAGAAGATGACATCAAAGCCCTCTTCCCCGACGCCCGCGTAGCCCGTATGGACTTGGACACCACCCGCACCCGTACCGCCTACGAGCGCATCATCTCCGATTTCCAGCAAGGCAAGACGGACATCCTGATAGGCACGCAAATGGTGTCCAAGGGTCTGGACTTCGACCACGTCAGCATTGTGGGCATACTCAATGCCGACACCATGCTGAACTATCCCGACTTCCGCGCCTACGAGCGCGCCTTCCAGCTGATGGCGCAGGTTGCCGGACGCGCCGGACGGAAGAACAAGCGCGGCAGGGTGGTGCTACAAACCAAAAGCATCGACCATCCCATCATCCCGCAAGTCATTGCCAACGACTACGAAGCCATGGTAGGCGGGCAGCTTGCCGAACGCCAGATGTTCCACTATCCGCCCTACTACCGCCTGGTGTACGTCTACTTGAAGAACCGGAACGAGACCCTGCTCGACCTCATGGCACAGACTATGGCCGCCAAGCTCCGCACCGTCTTCGGCAACCGGGTACTGGGACCGGACAAGCCGCCCGTAGCACGCGTACAGACCCTGTTCATCCGAAAGATTGTCTTGAAGATAGAAACCAATGCCCCGATGGCCCGTGCCCGCGAACTGCTCGTCCAGGTGCAAAAGGAGATGGTGGCGGAAGACCGCTTCAAGTCGCTGATAGTGTATTATGATGTAGACCCGATGTAAATAACTCGTAACTAAAGAAATATGAAGAAGATACTTTTCGTTTGCCTCGGCAACATTTGCCGTTCCTCCTCGGCAGAGGGAGTCATGAAGCATCTGGTAGAAGAAGCCGGACGTGCGGATGAGTTTTTAATCGATTCTGCAGGCATTCTGTCCTATCACCAGGGCGAACTGCCGGACAGCCGGATGCGTGCCCATGCTGCCCGCCGTGGATACAATCTGACGCATCTTTCGCGCCCCGTACGTACCGAGGATTTTTACAACTTCGACCTGATTATCGGTATGGACGACCGCAACATCGACGACCTGAAAGATCGTGCCCCTTCAACCGCCGAATGGAGCAAGATACACCGCATGACGGAATACTGTACAAAGTTTACCCATGTCGACCATGTACCGGACCCCTATTACGGCGGTTCCGAAGGTTTTGAGTATGTGCTGGACATTCTGGAAGATGCTTGTGCGGGGTTACTGCAGAGCATTTAATCCAGCGGCATCACATGATACAGTGTCCCCTGCCGTGACTTCTTGTTCGGTATTTCAAGCTTCTTGAGTGTCCGCCCGAATACGGCCACCTTATTGATAGCCAGACGGTCACGCGTCTTTGTCTGCAAGGCGGAAAGAATCTGCATGGGCATCATCCATTGCCCCTCCTCATCCTCTTCTGCCGCGCGGAAATGGCTGTGGAAGAGTTGTTCCAGTGGGGTGAGCTGTTCAAATTCCCGGTTCGTCCGCTTCAAGATGGCTTCATCGGCATCATCCAGCCAGTAGCGCTCACCTTTGGCTACGGCATTCAGAGCCTGCGCATAGAGCTGGCGGTAGTTGATGCTGACATTCGTATCGATGGGACCGGTGACCTCAATGCAGATGAAACGGCGGCTGCCACTGGGGTCGGACAACAAGTCCTTCTGATTGCTGGTGCCTATGAAGGAGGCATACCGCCGCATCTCACGGATGGTGCTGCCGTAGGGTTTGCGCAGGTTGGCAGCCGGTTTCTGCAGCAGATGCTTCAGGAAGCCCTGCTGGTTGATGTTGATTTGATCGAACTCGTCAATGTTGACGAGCAGAAAGCGTCCCAGACTGCGTTCTGCTTCCTGCCTGCTCTTGAAGTCGATGCTGTCCGTATAGCCGAAACGCAGCTCCGGTGGCAGCAAAATGCGGCAAAAGGTGGATTTCCGGAACCCTTGAGAACCGACAAGCAGAGGAGAAGTATTGTTTCCGTGTTGCCGGTCCATTCCACGCCAGTGTGCCACCATGCCCAGGAACCAGCGGTAGAACAGCTCCTGCCAATGAGGATTGTGGCACGGAACGAGGTCGGCCAACGCCCGGATGCGGTCTTTCCCGTCCCAGCGGCCGGTGTCGTAAAGGTATTCTTCGACGGGATTATAGAGTGGTACGTAGTCTGAAGTTAGGAAACGGTTGATGTCGCGGTCCCATACGCGGATACCCTCCTTCAGGGCATTCATAGAGACTGTACTGCGGGCACGCTGGTCGGCGGGCTTGAAATAGAAATGGACGGAGTCGCGCTGACGGTATTCCAAATCATCCAGAACGGTGTTGTAGCGAAACTCATACCGGCGGCCCATAAACTCTTCCAGCCGGAAAACGCTCTCCTGCTCTTGCGTCAGACTGCTCTTTTTCCCGAAGCCTTTAAGCTCTTGATATAGGTTATGAATCGTTTGACGGACAATGAATTCATCCGCTTCCCGGTAATAGTGCATCAATGTCTGGCGGACTACTTCCTCTTCGGGAATGCCTGCCTTGAAACAATGTTCGGCCAGAGGCACCAGCAGTATCCGTAAATCCCCGTCCCGTTTCCAGCCGCCCAATCCGCGGAATGCACGGTCAAGGGCCGACTCGAAGAGTACGGCAAAGGTGTCCGAGGCTTTACTGTCCGGATGCAGCCGCAACAGCGGGTTCTTTTCTGCGAGTTTTCGTTGCCGGAAGTTCTCTTCCTCGGGCATGCTGAGGGGCTGTTCCAGGCAGAAAGGCACAGCGGCAGGATTGTAGTATGGATATCCGTCCAGAGTCATGCGGCAACTCTGGGTAAGGGAAGGTTCTTTCAATGTAATGGCAAACGGCAGCAAGGGCTGGTAGCACTTCACCGCCATACGGTAGGCGTGGGCATGAAACAAGGTGGCATCGCTCTCCCGCTTCGGCGTCGTGCCGTCGGGCAGGGCAAACAATATCCATATTTTGGCACTCCGTCCACTGGAACCGCAGAAAGCGGCAAAGGTCTGTGGTAGCAGGGCGGCTTGTTGTTTTACATATTCCGCTTCGGCAATGCCCGACAGACGGTTTACTTCCAGTTGTACGAGTCCGTTATAGTTCTTCATCCACCGTTCCCCCTCTTGTGTACGGCTATATTCCACGGCAGGGTAGATGCGGGGCAGCTTGTCTATATGTTCGTATCGGACGCAAGTGCCCTCCAGTTGAGGAAGGATGGCCCGGAGGGTCGACACATGTCCGGCTTTAGTTTCGGTTTTTAGTTTTTTAATCAGTGCATCCGCTTCCAGGGTGCTGAGGGCTTCCTTTCCGCTCTCTTTTTCTGCTCTAATCAAGGTAATTTTCATTCTGTTTGTCAGCTTGTTTGGGTAAATATAATTCTCGTAAAGATACGACATCAGGAGGCGGAAAACAAGTATTCAGCAGAATAATTATTAAATAAATGCCTGCTTCCACAAACTATACAGCGTGGTGTCGGAAACCTTTGGATTTCTTTTTTAAAACATAGGCATTCCTTTGCTTTTCTCCCTTTGTTTGTCTACTTTTGTATAGGGAATAGATGACGCCTAACGACCATGAACAGCTCTGCTTACGGCCATGAAGCAATTGCTTGACGACCGTAAGCAGAGCTGTTTATGGCCGTTAGGCGTTTCTCTTCCCAAAGCTTTTACGGATGAAGTACGTAACCCGCACCTATTCCGCATAGGGCGCGAACGTATTGTACAACAACTTAAAAGACATTGAACTATGGCAATTTTATTCGATTGGTATGAGCTCCCGGAACCTAAAGACAAACAGCGGGAAGAAAAGATACTTCATCCGCGCATCCGCTTGAACGGCTCTACCACTACCGACGAACTGCGTCGCAGAATTCAGGAACGCAGCTCGTTGACGGAGACTGATGTCTCGGCGGTACTGGATGCCTTGTCGCACGTCATGGGGGAAGACCTTGCCGAGGGGCGGCAGGTGCATCTGGACGGTATCGGCTATTTTCATCCCGTACTGACGAGCACGGAGCCGGTGACCGCTGCGACCAAACGAAAAACCACCAAGATTAAGCTGAAGGGCATCAAGTTTCGTGCCGACCAGGTGCTGAAGAATGAGATAGGTGCCATCAAAGTTAAACCGCTGGGGCTGAATGAGCATTCCCAAAAGCTGAGTGACAAGGAGATTGACAGGCGACTGACGGGCTACTTCTCTACGCATCAGTTCCTTACGCGCGAGAGTTTTCAGGTTCTCTGCGGGATGATGCGTTCCACTGCGCAGCTTCATATTCGCCTGCTTCGTAGCGAAGGCAAGCTCGAGAATGCAGGAAAACTGAACCAACCGATTTATGTACCTTGCACGGGGTATTATGGTAGAGACGAGTAGGTTACGGTAAAACTATAGCGTTTTGAGTAGGTGGAAGCAAAATTTGCTTCCACCTTTTTTTGTTGCTTCCACAGCAGTTCAAGTGCCGATGGATAGGGGGATGCAGGAGGTGGGTGGAAGTGTGGAAGCAAAGTGGGGAGAAAAAAATCTAGAGAGTGATGAGAGGCGCGGAAATCATTCTATATACTTCACCTCTTCACCTAAGGCATCATGGTTCATTTCGCGTATACTGCGATAAAGCTTACCATTTTTCAAATAATAATAATTCTGATAACCAGCAAACTCTATGTTGGCATAGGTTTCATTGTTACGATCTTTGCTTATTTTCCAAGAACTTTCGTAAATCATAGAATCTTTGAAAGTTATGATTGATGTAGAATCTGGACGAAGCTCAAACTTTATGCCGTTGGCAGTAGTGAATATACCGACAAAATCATGTTCTTTTTCGTTGTTGTCACATCCGGTTAGTAGCAGTATTCCCAACAATATTCCTATAATGACTGTTTGTTTCATATTTTTAGTTGTTATATTATAAAAAAGAGTGCTTCAATCGGATGAAGCACTCTCTCTTGTCTGTTTACTTTATTGGCATCTCTTTTCAGAGTTGTCTCTTATCTTCCTGCGGGAGTACCGGCATTTTCATTTACGTGGATTTTGAATTCCTGAGTGAAAGTCTTCCACTTATAACCGAACTTGATAGGAACATAGATTTCATAATCCCAGTTTACAGGAGTACCACTGTGGTTGTAGTAAGTCAGTGTTTCCTTACCAGTTGTTGCATCTACGTTGTAAACTACAGTTGTGTTGGCAGGAAGGCTACCTTCCTTGTAACCAGCCACAGGCTGCAAATTGCCGTCTACCAGTTTCAGGTTAGTCTTAACTTGATCAGTCATCCAGTTGCTCGGAGTACATTCGTAGAATTTGAACAGTTCTTTTTGCAGAGCTGTTGCATTGGGAGCCTCAGAAGCAGTGTAGAAATTACCGTTTTCGTCTGCATTCCAGCAAGTGTAAGTATAAGCACCTGTTACATCTACAGAGCTACCGTTAACAACAGCATCAGTTACTTCTCCTTCTTCCTTATTCACTGTGATAGTCATCGGTTCAATGATGTTGGCATCATAAGCCTTGATAACTTCAGTATGAGCAGCCGGATGTCCCGGAGTTGCATCACCATAGCAAAGGTCTGCAACCAACTTGATAGGAACAATCTGACCTACCAAAGCTTTGGCAGCTTCTGTCGGTTTGGTGTTTTCTCCGAAATTGGATTTTGCATCCGGATCAGCTTCTTGCAATTTGATGTTATAAGTCTTGTGACCTTTCAGAGGATTATTTGCATTTGTACAGAGGTTGTCCTTATAATTGTCAATTGTTGCAGCCAATTCACCTGCAATGTACAATTTTGTGTTGTCGGCACTCAATGTAACAGCACCATCCTTGAATGTCTTGCTGGTAACATCAAAGTACTTATAAGTTTTACCAGCCAACTTTTCAGCATCGAATTCAAAACGTACACCTTCCAATTCAAATGTAGGAGAATAAGGATTCTTCACATTCGCAACGTTCTTATCCTGGAAGTACAGGTATTCCCATGCACCAGTAGCAGGTTTTACACCGTCTTTGTTCAAGAAACCGTTCACTAAGTCAGTGTAGATATTTACGGTCGGATTATTGTTAGTCTTATCGCCAGTCAATACGTGTCCAGTGGTTTCATTCCATGCAGGATTCCATTCCACAGCACCATAAACTACCGGGTTCACATTGAATACAGTGTTGTTGGTGTTTTTCTTCCAATAACGATTGTCATATCCATATCCACCGAATGTAGGTTTGTAGATAGTACGTGTCAATGTAATCTTCAAAGTAGGATATGCTTTTGTCGGATCTTTCCAGAAGAATGTCTTGGTGAATACCATATCTTCGTGATTTTTCCATACCGGATATTTCTTCACGATGTCAGCATGAGTCAAAGTCCACTCAATGTTGTAAGATTCAACGCCGTCTTCTGTATTCCTAAGAAGTTTAACCTTACCATAATCTACTCCATCTTGTGCGTCGAAACCCTCGTCAGTGTAAATGGCGTGGAATTCCTGTTTGGTCATACCGCCTTCTTTTGCACCGTTGTAGATAACTTCGTTCATGGCTACAGTACCAATTCTATCTGCGAAATTGCCACATTTGAATATGGTATCATCGTATGTGAAACCGATTTCACGCATACCTTCTTCTTTCACCCATTTCACCTTGATGTAGCGCATAGCTACCAAAGCATTGTTTACAGTATCCACCAACTCTACACGTACCAACGGTTCGCGGCCTACTGCAGTGGCAGATACACCGTCAAGGCTATAGACTTTTGAAGTCATGTGACCATTCATAGGAGAATCGATTTCTGCAAATTTCTGCTGGTCAGTCTTGTTGCTGTTATTCTCCGGACCACCTAAAGTGATATATTCTTCAGTAGCCTTGTAGAAACGGAATGTCAGACCATAGTCTTTGTATGCCTTCAACTCTGCATGTTGGTTATGGTTTTCTGCACCGATTTCCGTTGTACAAACCTCTACCAATTTCTTCAGGTCAAGGACTTTGTTATACTGTGCATAAACGTCAATCATGTTGTTAGCTTGTGATTCGTATGCACAAATAGAATCATGGTAGTGTACATAGAATCTACCTTCACCATCAGTCTGAACTTCGTCAGCAAATTTACCGTTCATAGTTTCACCATACATCGTACGTGCATTAGCGATATAAGGAGCCACTTTTGTTTCGTGCAGACGAACATATTCAGAGTTTACATAAACCTGAGTACCATTTTCCTTAAGGGCTTTAGCTTCATCAGCAGTCAGGTTTTCCTTAGCAATAGGAGCCTTTAGAGAAGCCATGTAGAAAGTTTCTTTTCCACTTGCATGACCGCCTGTTTCATTGATGGATTCGGCAACAGTCTTCTTGAACTGTACAGTCAATACATTGTCTTCTATTTTATAGCCAGTTGGCTGGATAGGAGAGTTCTCCGAAATCGTTGCGCCAGCTTTGGTAAGGATGTTTTCAGATTTGATGCAATCGAAAGAAGGCATATAGATATCCTCTGTGCGTACACCCATATTGGGGCTAACGTGGAAGTAAGCCTCATTTTTGTCTGTAGATACCGTGTATGGATTAGCACCAGCTTTATTAACGTGGTCAAGTACAGGAGTTTTGGAATGTGCGGTAAACGTTCCTTCAGAATCTTCGTCAGTTTGAGGACCATCTGTATGTTTTGCCATTGCCTTGTACTCTTGTGGAGTATACTGTAGAGTAGTCAATGTAATAGCAGCAATACCATTGATATGACTTGTAGGAATTACAGCCAGACTAGTCAAACGATGTCCGATAATAGACATAACTTGAGCGCTCAATGCATCAACCTCAGCAGCCAAGTCTTTTAGTTTTTCGTCTGTAACAAAGCCGCCTTCCAATTCTTCTTTCAAGTCGTTGATTTTAGTCTCAACTGCCTCCAAAGAAGCCAACTTCTCAATTTGCTTTTCCAGTTCTTTCTTCAAAGCAGTCAAATCTGCCTCGGATACTCCGCCTTCTGTCGAATTAGCCTTGTCCAAAGCTTCCTGAGCTTTGTTCTTGGCCTCGTTTGCGGCACTTTTGGCTTCATCTACAGCCGTCTGCAACGTAGTAACTTTTGCATTCAGGTCATCAAGTGAAGCTTTCTTGTCCAGTTGTTCCTGCAAGTCCTTGATGTCATCATCATAATCCTTACAAGACGTGAACGTACCTGCAGTACCCAACATCAAGGCACTGAACAGGGTCACACTTAGAAACTTCTTGTTCATAATTGAAAACTTTAAATTTATAAATTTAAA
>OFGM01001535.1_pt1 | contig 13341 bp, 12 predicted proteins | sample 1521741 | NCBI WGS metagenome assembly OFGM01 (sample SAMEA3504079, study PRJEB24116) | mouse gut metagenome | biome: mouse gut; feature: mouse-associated habitat; material: faeces | place: Denmark | collected 2011
GTGGTCGGAGTGCCGGGATTCGAACCCGGGGCCTCTTGGACCCGAAGATTCGGCTAAAAATTCAATGGGCGCTTTCGGGCGCATTTGGTGCTGTTTGCTCCGGGAGGGATTGCTTTCCAGACATCTCCGTTCCAATGCCTCCGTCCGCTTCCGGCGTGGTCTGGGTCAGCGTTTGGGTCAGATTGTGATTGCACTGCACAAAATCAAGAGGGAAAAAGAATATGATTTGACATCTTGGAAATCACCTTCCCATATGGTAGAATAAACACAAATTAAATATGGGACGGGATATTATGACACTGAAGCAAATCGAGTATTTCCAAAAAGTGTGCCAGACCGGGAATATTTCCACTGCTGCCGATGCTCTGTTTGTCTCTCGCTCGGTAGTATCACGTACAATCCTTGAACTGGAAGAAGAATTTGAGACGGTGCTTTTTACACGATCCCGCAATGGTGTAACATTGACAGAAAGCGGTCACATTCTGGCCCGACTGTTTGAAGTCTTTATGGCAAGCTGCACCGCCGCCAAGGAGCGCATCCGCAGTCTTTCCGCCCAAGAGCAATCGCAGCCCCTGCGTATTGGGGTTACCCCTACAAACGCCTATTGCGTATACAAAAATTATCTGGAGCGGTTTCAGGAGCTCTGTTCCGATATCCGCCTCTCTGTCACGGAGCATAGTGCGTTTGACACAGAGCAACTGCTGCTGGACGGTGCGATTGACGCTGCCTTTACCCCTGCGCTCCCGGACAAAACATTTTTTGAGTATTTTGAACTCTATCAAAATCCCATTATGCTGGGTGCCGCCGAAAATAATCCCCGGATCGGAAGCAAGGCGGGCATTGGCGATATCATAGACCTGCCCTTGGGCTTTTTCAACGCCCCCATGCCAGTGGAGCATATCCTCAACGCCAGCTTTGAGGCAGTGGGCTGCAAGCCAAACGTGGTGCTGCGCACTTCAGACCAGATGCTATTACGGGAGCTTACGCTGCAAGGAAAAATCTACCCTATCCTGCCGCTGGACATGATGGCCACCTGGCAGGGGGTACGGCAGGTACCGATTGATTTTTTCCAGCCCAGCACCAACCGGGTTACTTGGTGCCGGACTTTGATACCCGAACCAGCTCTGGCGGCCTTTCTGGATTTTATGCGAGAGCAGATCATATAATAATGTGGAGGCCCAGAATCAAATGGTTCTGGGCCTCCGTTTGCACTCAGTGTTCACACAGACCGCACTCGTTGCATATGTCGTCCCTCTCACAGCCGGGCTGAGGGCGGATAGATTGGAGAAACTCCTGAGAAAGGGCATCCATGTCCCCTGCTGGCTTAGATGCCGGATCAGTGCAGGACGCGTTCCACATTGGCTTTGTTGATGTTCTCTTGGAATTCCAGATTCAGGGGCTCGCCCTTTTCTTTCTGCTCCTTGGCCAGCTTGGCCTTATCGGTGTACAGACCGTACTGGTGGGCCTCCACACACTCCTGATAAGAGGGATCTTTAGCTGTGAATTTGGCGTTTCGGGGCAGAGGAACGTCCTGATCCACCAGGATATCCTGCACCTTTTTGATGTCCACATCATGGGCGGTAGTGCCATCAGCCACCGCTACAGCGGCGGCGACCCCGGCAGCCTGACCAGTGCCCACGCACTGGGGGATCAGATCCAGCCAGTCAATAGCAATACCGTCGGCAGACAGGTGACGGCCGGGGCACAGTAGATTTTCTACCCCTTGGGGCAGGATGGCACGGTATGGAATTTCTACAGGACCGCAGTCATTGACTTGGCAGATGGTGGAGTGCCACGCAATTACATCGTCGTGCTGGATGGCATAGGCAAAATCTGCAGTGCTCATAACGTACTCGCCCTTCAGCCTCCGGCTGATGCGGGTGCCCAGCTGGGGGGCAATATCGTAGAGATAGGCATTGCGGAACGCTACAGGGACAGCCTCCTTCAGGTAGGCCAGCGTCTCCCGCATGGTGGCGCGGGTATTCATTTCCGTCTCGGTCTGATCCCTGACCTTGGAGCAATCCCGGTTCATATGCCAGTTGTTGAACCAGAAGATATCGTTCTGATTGGAGGGCATAGGCACACAGCGGAATCCGGCCACTTTTTGCAGCCCCGCCCGCAGAGCGTTCATCTCGGCGGGATGGGCCTGCTTCCATTCGTAGTAGGCGTCACCGTCAGCCCCGCCAATACGCCACACCAGGGCAGTGGTGTTGGCCCGGGTTACCCCATCGGACATACTGGCATAGGGTGCGCCCGCCCGAGAATAGAGGTCGCCATCGCCGGTGGCATCGATGACCTGTTTGGCAAGGATGGCCTTGCGCCCCTCCTTGCTCTCATAGATCACACCCTTGACCATACCGTCCTCTACGATAGGGCCGCTGACCCAGCTGTGGCACATGACAGTGATGGCATCCTTGTGCTCCAGAAGCATTTTGTCCATCTCAATTTTGAGCTGGTTAGGCTCAAAATACACCGAGCGCACCAGACAGTTGGGCTTTGCTCCACCATAGGCTCCACGGCTCACGCAGTCATGGATGGCCTTCCAGGGGTGGAGCAGGGCAGGATCGGTAGAGCCGATTTTGTCCAGAGAGGGGGCGCGTACCGCATTGGGGATAGGGCCCAGGCGGGTAAACCACTCCTCTTGCAGACCACGGACAAAGGACTTGTCATACCAGGACAAGTTTGGCACCATGATCACATAGCCGCCGGTGACATCTCCGCCCATATAGCCGTAGCGCTCCAGCAGAATGATGTCTTTTGCCCCGGCCCGGGCCGCCGCAATAGCGGCCGAGTGGCCCGCCGCACCTCCGCCCACCACAAGGATGTCACATTCTGCCTCAACGGGGAGGGAGTGGGATGGTTCCAGATAGGTTTTGCTCATAAGACAACGCTCCTTTTTGAGAACTCAGTTAAAAGATATAACCAAACAGGATACAAATCAGGCTGGCTATGACAATATAGAGGAACACGGTGACTAATCCCTTGGTGAACATGAACTTATTGGTCATTTCCTCCCGACCGAGCATGAGAGGTGCATAGGCGATGGCACCATTGGTGAGCATGGCGCACATACTGGACAGGATGGTGGCCACGCCCAAAATCGTAGCATTGCCGCTGCCGTTCATCTGCATGGTACAGGCCAATGGGATACACACAGCGTTGATGGTAAAGCTCACTGGCATACCGTTGGTCAGATTGGTAAAAATGGCAGATACCGCCACACACAGGATCACCATAACAGGCCAGCTGGCGTTGCCCAGGATGGGAGAGAGGAAGTCCGCGATAGCTGCCTTAATTCCCAGATCATCGGAGGCGATGGCAGTGCCGCAGATGGTGAAGCATCCGGCTACGGCCACAATACCCCACATGGTTTTGGTCTGGAGCAGCTTAACGCCGTTGACGAAGGGCTTGCCATCCTTGTCCCGGATAATGCACAAAATGGTAAACAGGAAAATCCAGATCCAAGTGGAACCGATTTTGTTGTAGAAAGCATAAACAGCGGACTCCTTGGGCAGCACCATGCTGAGCAGAAGGAAAGCAATACCGAACAGCATGAAGCCTAAGAGAACCTTCTGCCGACTGTTCATTTTCAAATCCGCCTCGGTGAGATTCATTTTGCTCACATCAAATTCTTTCAGCGGAGTCAAATCAATCTTCCACACAAAACACATAAACGCGATATACGCCAGTACAAAGGCCAGGATAACCAGTGTCGCAGTGATGAGATAGGCAGTGTTATCGAAAGCCAATCCGCTGGCGCTCATAATGCCGCTGATGATGGCGATGGAGGACAAGTGAATACCCTTGAAGGGGAGTACATAAGCACCCATGGCGGCAATGTAGATACCCAGAAGCAGACTGCGCTTTAGGTCGCTGTCCTTTTTGATGCCGCACATTTCACAAATCGTATCCAGAATGGGATACCATAACAGAAGCATGGTGGTCGGGCTGCTTACCAAGGCTGCACAAACCAGGACGGTGAGGAACAGGGCAGTGATAAGCCTCATCGGATGTCCTTGGAGCGCCTTGATTTTCAACACCTTCCGGGCCAGTACGTTGACAGCCCCCGACTCGGTAACCGCACCGGTAAGGGCCATGACCCAAATGATCTGCTGGATAGTGGCATTACCAAACCATGTGGCCAATAGACCGCTGGCAGAAGAATAATCACAGATGATCATGGCGAACAGGCCAAGGACGGCAGGCCAGAAGGTTTCGCCGGTAACCATGGTGACGATGAGTACGCCCAGGAAGATGCCCAGCATACTGATCCCCACAGGAGTAATGCCTGCAAAGGCAGGGACAACGCGCCCAAAGATGAACATGAAAAACACTGCGACAGCGACGCAAATATAATAGGTCGATTTACTTTTTTTCGCGGAGGAGGTGGACATGGCTTTCCCTCTCTTTCTGTTAGATAGGTAAAATAATGATGCCGAACCGAACCTCCATCGATGGATTGTGTTGCAACTAAACCAAGTATATATGCTTTTTTCACTTCTGTAAAGTGCAGTATCCGCGCAAGCCGTGTTGCTTTTGCTTCGGATTCTGTAAAAGGAAATGCCTGTTCCTTTCTATTGTTTTGTAGAAGTGCCCTCTTACTACATGGTAGCAAAGATGAACGCTGATTTGGAATTGCATAAATTATGTGGAATCGTGAAAATGCTTCGTTGGACATGATTCCCGTCTACCATCTGATGGAAGGAACCCCTCCAGGATTTTGGGAGGAAATAGATCAATAAGACGAATCACAACAAGGAAGGACATTTTTGAGGAAATGGGAATGCCTTGAAAAAGTTCAACGTCCGAAAGGGCTGATGGGAAAAATCTACTATGCCGTAATCAGAGAGAGTTTTCTTTGGTCGCATCAAACGCGCTTAAAAAGTCCCGGAAAACTGAGGAACGACAACAGATTTTTTCCAAGTTCTTCTCTGCTAATGACCTCCTGTCTGCATCGGGCACAGCAGTTCAGAACCACAAAGCCACGTGTCGGCCCCTGTGAGGCAGTTTGTGCCCAGCCTGTGGGGCTGGGTGGCACCCGTACACCTCCGAGGAGCTGAAACGCGGTGTTGGGGCGTTTGTGGGCAATTGTGCAGGGGCGCGGATTTCACCCAGAAATCTGAATCGTCAGAGCAGACGAAAATACGCAGGGAGACTGGGACAGTTCACCCAGCCTCCCCGCAGTGCTTTTACCTCTCAGTCAGCAGATTTTCCGAAGGGTTTGCGTCCGGCAAAATGCCCAGGGCGAAGGGCAATGCAGACGTTCGATTTTTTAGCAGGATAAATTAAGTCCGCTTCTGCCCGCAGTGCGGACAGAAGCGATGTGCGCGGAAAAGTGTGGTGAGCAGTAAGTGCGGGCAACGCAGAAACGCCCCGTTGGGGCGGAAGCCCACCCTTTTGGTGGGGCAAGCATCGCGTCCGGCTATACGCCGCCCGCACTCGCCGGGGCTATGCCCCGGCACCCCCTGCCCCTAAAGGGGAGAAAAAGTGCAGTACAGAAAGAGGCGCGCCACGCAGAATTTGCGCCGCAGTAAACAAGAAAGGAGCTCGCTGAGCCAAAACCATCCGCGTTAAAAATTCCGTTTTGAGAGTCTACGATGAGAGATTGCGGATTGCACCGCTGTCTACAAAGAGAAGGGCTGTCAACCCAATCGAAAATAAATATATGTCTGAGCTGATAACTCTCGCTGTTTGAGGTGGATATTCCCGCCGGAGTGTGGTATGGTGTGTCGCTACGAAGGAGGGATTCACCATGTACGACTACATGAGGGCATTGGAAGATCGGTTCAACTCCAAACCAAGTCAAGCGCAGCGACAGCAGCTCATAGCCATGCGTCAGGAAGTTTCTGCCCTGCTGGATAAGCAAGGGAAAAAGAGGCTCCTCCGATTAGTAGATGCCCACACTATGGCGCAGGAGGAAATGGCTCTGACGAGCTTCATCGCAGGCTTCCGTCTGGCCTGGGGAATTGCAACGGAACTCAGTACCGACAGCAGCTATTCCTATGAGCAGGAACAGGCCGCCCGTTTCCAGAAAGGAGCTGATCCAGATGTCTAAGAAGCGCGCCAACGGCGAAGGCAATATTCGCAAGCGCAAGGACGGCCGCTGGGAAGGCCGCTACACAGCAGGCCACGATCCGGAAACCGGAAAAGCCATCTACAAAAACGTCCTGGCAAAAACCCAGAAAGAATGCAAAGAAAAACTGTCTGCGGCATTGGAGCTGGCGGGAAAAATCGATGCCAGCAAAACGGGCCAATTTACGGTAGGCCAATGGGTGGAAACCTGGTTCGAGAACTACGCCAAGCCCTCTATCCGGGAGACCACCGCCGCCTACTACAAGAACTACATCGACAAGCACATCGTGCCCAACATCGGCAAAATCAAACTCAGCAAGCTCACCACACTGGATATCCAGAAGTTCTACAACAAAGCCAAGACCAAGGGCCGAGTCAAACGTTACGAGGGTATGAAGAATCTGAGCCTCAGCAACAAGACCATCCGCGGCCTTCACGCCATGCTCCGCCAGTGCCTCGACCAAGCGGTGCAGGCGCGGCTGATCCCCTACAACCCCGCCGCTGGATGCAAGCTTCCTCCCAAAGAAAAGAAGGAGATGCACACCCTTCCAGCAGACAAGATCAGTGCCTACCTCGCCGCCGCTGATGAGCATGGCGTCCTCCCCATGTTCTACCTGGAGTTGACCACAGGCATCCGGCGGGGTGAGCTGGTGGCCCTCCTCTGGGATGACCTTGACCTGGAAACTCAGACCCTGAGCATCTCCAAATCCGCAGGACGAATCAACGGCGAGGTGAAGGTGACCCAGCCCAAGACCGCCAACTCGGTGCGGACGATCTATCTGCCGCAGGAGACCATCGACCTGCTGATCCAGGAACACGCCAAACACCCCGGCAACCCTATCATGTTCCCCTCCCCGGTAACTGGGAATCTCTACGGCCCGGACTGCATCGGTCGGCTGCACAAAAACCTTCTGAAAAAGGCTGGAATCACCGAGAATATACCCTTCCACGGCCTGCGTCACACCTTCGCCACGTTAGCGATCCAGCAGGGCATCGATGCCAAGACGGTCTCCAGCATCCTGGGCCACTACAGCGCAGGCTTCACACTGGACACCTACACCCACGTGACCAATGAGATGCAGAGGGAAGCCGCCCAGCGAATGGGCAGCTTTATGGCTCAGACGGTCTAAAAGTAACACGTAAAAGCACAAAAATCATCAGGGAGTACCGAGCCAACCAGCCCGGTACTCCCTAAAATTTTCCCCGTATGGGTCTTGTTTGGGTCAAACCAAATCTCCAAAAATTCAATTCGCCAAAAAAGTGATGGAAAGCAAGAGAAAACCCTCGGATTCCCAAAGAAACCCGAGGGCCGGTGGTCGGAGTGCCGGGATTCGAACCCGGGGCCTCTTGGACCCGAAGATTCGGCTGAAAAGTCAGGGGGTGCGCTCCGCCCCGTTTTGTTCCGTTTGTTCCAGCAGAAAGTACTTCCCAAGTATCTCCGCTCCAATCCCTCTATCCGCTCCCCCCACAGTCTGGGTCACCATTTGGGTCTGAACCAAAACCGTCACCCGCGCCTCACTTGAACACGGCCCCCTCCAGTTCCAGCTTCTGCCCGCAGCGGTTATCGATGTCCTGGCCGTTGCTCTCAAATTGGCTGCCGGAGAATTTCAGCGGCACCTGATTGGGAACCTGCTCCAGCAGCACGGCGGTGCCGTTGCCGCGGAAAACATCGTCCAAAAACCGGCTGTCGGATGGGCTTCCGTTTTCGGCGTTGACATGGAAGCCCACGCCGTTGTTCTCGAAAATGGATTCGTGGGCCACCACCCAGGAATTGGTATGGGCCAGCACCCCGGTGTCCCATCCGGCGAAGCGGCAGTCCGTCAGGTACACCCGGGCGGAGGCGGACAGGCCGGTGCCACTTCCCTGGCCCATAAAGTCGATATCCTCAAAGAACCAGACGGTGCCTGACTGCGTGTCCACCTGGACTGTATCAGTAAAGGTGGTTCGGTTCCCCGACTCGTCCCTGCTGCCGGTGAGATTAACAGGCCGCCCATCCAAAACCAGCTTCTCCGTATAGGTCACAGGCGGGAGGTGGATGTTCACCTGCTCCTTTTGATCCACCGTCTCCTCGATATGCTTCAGCAGGGCCTCCAGATCCTGAACGGTGTCCATGGGCGCATCCTCGACGGTATAGTCATGGGTCCCGTAAATCTCCACCATCTGCATTTGGTGGAGCCGGATAACGTCGCCGTTCTTCATATGCAGTGAGATGGTCAGCTCCGCCGTATGCTCGCCAGTGGTGGTGGCGACATAATCCACATAGACGATGGCGGCACTGTTGGGAACATAGTCCGTGTCGCGCACAGGCTGCTCGCAGGTCATTTGCAGCTCCTCGTCCAGCCCGTTGACCTCGGCGGTCATATGGTCCACCAGCTCCAAAAACGCCTCGTCGGCATAGGTTTCACTGCCCGCCAGATTGGCATAGAGCAGGACGGTGTAGCGGTATACCTCATCTGCCGGCCCATTGGCATAACGCTGGTGCGCGGGCTGAAAGGGGGCATCGGCCCAGGCAACGCACAGCTGGTAGGCTGTCCCTTGGCTGGTGTAAATCACCTCGGCGTTGCCGTTGTCATAGACCTTGGGACGGCTGCGGGTCCCAAACGCCAGGAGCACAAGAACCGCGGCGGCGGCAAAGACAATGAGGGTGCTGTACAGCACCCTCCCCGGTATATACCGGGGAGGACAAACCCCTTTCCGGACGTTGACGGTCTGCGCACAGCAGGGACAGAATGACGCCTCCTCAGGGAGGGAGCGTCCGCAGTGAGGGCAGGACTTCATATCAAACCGCCTCCATCAAACGCAAAACATCTTTATACCGCTTCTGGGGGGGCACCTGGGTGCAGCGTTGAACCACCCGGCCCAGATGCCCCTCCGCCAGCCGCTTGGCGGGGTGCTCCCCGGTGAGCATCACGTTGATGAGCACCCCCAGGGCATAGATGTCCGTGCGCACGTCGGACTGGCTCAGGCCGTACTGCTCCGGAGCGGCAAAGCCGGTGGTGCCCAGGATTTGGGTGTCGGCCTCGTGCTCCGGCTTGTGGAGCCGGGCGGCGTCGAAGTCGATGAGGACCGCGCCGCGCCCCCGCAGGATGACATTTTCCGGTTTGATGTCCCGATGGACGGCGGCCATGGAGTGGAGCACCCACAGCGCCCGGCATAGCTGAAGGACGATCTCCCGGGTCTCCCTGGGGGAAAATAGCGCCTCCTCCAGCAGGAACCCCAGAGTGTCGCCCTCAATGAATTCCTCCAGGACCAGGACTTCGCCGTCCTGTTCCGCCGTTTCATAGATCTGGGGCAGGTTGCCGCAGACATAGCCCATCAGCTGGCGGTAGACCTCTCCGCTGCCCTGAAACCGGCGCAGGATAAGGCGCTTTCCCAGGGCCTTGTGCCGGATAAGGCGCACGCTGCCCCGGGGACTTTCTTTCAGCACGCGGATCACCGCGTATTCCTGATCAATACTGTTCAGCAGCCAGCCGTACATTGCCCCTCCACAAAAGTTCAAACACTATGCAGCCAGCATATTGTTTCCGGCTGCAAAATTTTGTACACTTAAGTATACATGACTCTTTGTAAAAAGTAAAGGGGCAAGAAATATGAAGAAAAAATCCACCGGGGATCTGCGTCAGGAGTTGATGGCTCAGCCCAATCTGGACGCCTATATCCACGAGAATCAGGAATATTTTTCGGAAAAAAACGTGACGGAGCTGCTGGCGCAGATGTACGGCAGGAAAGATATCTCCAAGGCTGAGCTGGCCCGGTGTGCGGGCATCAGCGAGGTCTATATCCACCAGGTATTCTCCGGGCGGCGCAGGCCCTCCCGTGACCGGCTGGTGTGTATCTGCATCGGCCTGAAAGCCACCCTGGATGAAGCTCAGGAGTTGCTCAAACAGGCGGGGTATGCCCAGCTCTACCCCAAAAACAAGCGGGAGGCCATCATTGCCCACGGGATCATCCACGGCACGGCGCTGGCGGAGATTAACGACAAGCTGTTCACCGAGGACGAAAAGACGCTGTTTTGAAAAGAGAGGGACCGTCATGCCAACCACTACACAAAACCTCTGCTACAACTGCTTCTCCCAGCTGGAGAGTCCGGAGGGGCCCTGTCCGTACTGCGGGTTCGACCTGGAAGAAAACGCAAAGAAATTCCCGGTAGCTCTCCGTGGCGGGACGGTGCTGAGCGACCGCTACATTGTGGGCCGGGTCCTGGGTCAAGGCGGCTTCGGCATCACCTATCTGGCCTTCGACACCCAGCTCCAGGCCAAGATGGCCATTAAGGAATACATGCCCGGCGAGATGGCGGCCCGGGTGGAGGGACGCACGGTCTCCGTTATGGCGGGCACTCGGGCGGACGATTTCGCCTACGGCGCGGAGCGGTTCCGGGAGGAGGCCCGGACCCTGGCGAAATTCATCGGCCATCCCAATATTGCCGGTGTGTCCAGCTGTTTTGACGAAAACAATACCTCCTATTTCGTCATGGACTACATCGAGGGCGTCAGCTTCAAGAGCTATATCGCCAACAACGGCGGAAAGGTTTCAGTGGACGAGGCGCTGAACGTGATGATTCCCGTCCTGCGGGCGCTGACGGCCGTCCACGCCGGGGGATTCATCCACCGTGACGTCACCCCGGACAACATCTACATATCCAAGGACGGTAACGTGAAGCTGCTGGACTTCGGTTCCGCCCGGTACTCAATCGGGGACAAGAGCAAAAGTCTGGACGTGATCCTGAAGGTGGGGTATGCGCCAAAGGAGCAGTACAGCCGCCGGGGGCGGCAGGGGCCCTACACAGACGTATACTCCTGCGCGGCCTGCTTCTATGCTGCGCTCACCGGCTTCCTGCCGCCGGAATCTCTGGAGCGGCTGGACCAGGATGAGCTGGTGCCGGTGTCCCGGGCGGGGATCGATATTCCGGACTGGCTGGACCGGGCGATTCTGAAAGGGCTTGCCGTCCAGCCGGAGGACCGGTTCCAGTCTGCGGCGGAGTTTTTGGATGCTGTTGAGAACCAGATTGCAGTGGATGTACCTGGAGCTGCTCCGGCGGCAGAGCCTGCCGCCGCGCCCAAAAAGAAACGGAATCCCATTTTGCTGGCTGCGGCAGCGTTGGCCGTGGCTGCGGCGGTAGGGGCAGGCGTGTTCCTGGGCGGTGGGACCGGCGGGCAGCCGCAGAATGAAGCGTCGGTGCCGCAGGGCCAGCAGATACCCGCAGTGCGGGACCAGTCCGTACAGGAGCCTGTACCCACAGTCACCCTGGGGGGAAGGTCCGTTCCCAATTTTTGATAATTCAGTCCGTGGGAGGTCTGGCTGCCCCGGTTCTCCGACGTGTTGTAGCTGTCGATGGTTTCCCGGCCCAGCGCGTCGGAGATTTCCTTGGCGTTCTTCCCCCGCCCACTCAAAAATAAAGTACAGTCGCAGTTGTCGCTGATGATGTCGGCGGCGTCCTTGTAGATACTTTTCAACTGCGACTGACTTTGTAAAATAATAGAAGCCGAGATTTCCCGGCTTCGGATGGTGGCGATCAGCTTGTCAAAGTTGGGTATCTGCCCGATGTTGGCGAACTCGTCCAGTATCAGCCGCACATGGACGGGAAGCCTCCCGCCGTACACGTCGTCGGCCCGGTCGCACAGCAGATTGATAAGCTGGCTTTGCAGCATCGCCAGAATGAAATTAAAGGTCGTGTCCGTGTCGCTCATAATCAGGAACAGGGCCGTTTTGCGGTCGCCCAGGGTGTCCAGCTCCATTTCGTCGGTTTCCATCAGCTCACGGACTTCCCGGATGTCAAAGGGCGCTAATCTCGCCCCGCAGGAAATAAGGATAGAACTCCGTGTTTTGCCAGCGGAAAGCAGAAATTTTTGATATTGCCGGACGGCGAAATGCTCCGGCTCCTTTTCTGCAAGCCGGGCGAACATTTCATCCACAGGGCTTTGAAATTCGGCGTCGTCCTCCCTCGCTTCACTGGCATTTATCATTTCAAGCAGGGTGGTGAAGTTTTTCTCGTTCTCCGGGGCCTCGTACCAGATGTAGCCGATCAGGGCGGTATAGAAAAGCCGTTCTGACTTCACCCAAAAATCCTCGGCGGATTTCTCCCCGTCGCCCTTGGTGTTGGCGATGATGGTGTTTACCAGCTTCAAAATGTCCTTTTCGCTGTGCAGGTAGGCGAACGGATTATACCGCATGGACTTGGAAAAATTGATGGTATTCAGCACTTTTATCCTATATCCGCCCCGTTTTAGGAGCTGTCCCACCTCGATCAAGAGACTTCCTTTTGGTAATGTCAAGTAGGGAATAAGAAAAAGTGTATCTTCTTTTCAGTTGGTTACACTGTCCTTGTCATTCTCAATAAGCCGCACTACCTTGTCCGTAAAGGTTTCCCGGCTCGTTTCGCTGAAATGGATATGTATGTCAAAGGTGGTATTCCCTATCCGCTTCACAAGGTCGGGCTTCGCGTCCAGAGGGGCGGCGGTGCGGCTGGTCTTGCTGGTGTCATTGTTCATAGGCTCTCCTTTCCGTTCATCAGTCCTTTTAACCGTTCCATTTTCCCCTGTGCCGTGGCTTTCCTGATGTTCTCCCCGGTAATGCAGACAGGGCAGCACATTTCAAGCAGACGGTCATAAATCCGGGCATGGGCGGTGTCCTCCGGGTGCTGTAATTCCTCCAGCGTCAAATTCGTTGTGACAATCAGCGGCTTCCGGCTTCGGTATCGGCTGTCAACCACGTTGTAAACCTGTTCAAGCCCGTATTCCGTGCCGCGCTCCATGCCGAAATCGTCAAGGATAAGCAGAGGGAAGCGGCAAAGGCGGTCTATGTATTCGTTCCTGCCCTTGTAGCTGGCGGCAAGGTCATTGAGTATCAAGGCAAAATTTGTCATGCACACGGAAACCTCACGCTCCATAAGGGCGTTGGCGATACACCCGGCAAAATAGCTCTTGCCTGTGCCTACCTTGCCCCATAGCAGATAGCCGATATTTTCCGCTTTCATTTCCTCCCAGTTCGCCGCATAGAATAAAGCCTTATCCATTTGGGGGCATTTGCCGTTGTCATTTTCAAAAGTCCACTGGCGCATGGCGGCGTTGGAAAATCCCCGGCGTTTCAGTTCTTCCACGGTGTCGCGGTGCTTGCGCTCCCGGTCGGCGGCTTCCTGCTTTTCCCGGCGTTTGCGCTGGCAGTCACATTCTTTCGGGTGTCGGTCACGTCCGAAAAGCCCCTTTCCCTCGGTGAAGTAGGCTTCTTTGGGCTGGCGGCAGCTCCCGCAATATAAAAGCCCGTCCTCGCCCG
>OFGM01001539.1_pt1 | contig 13314 bp, 10 predicted proteins | sample 1521741 | NCBI WGS metagenome assembly OFGM01 (sample SAMEA3504079, study PRJEB24116) | mouse gut metagenome | biome: mouse gut; feature: mouse-associated habitat; material: faeces | place: Denmark | collected 2011
CATTTTTTATCTATGTAGGAGGATTTTAACATGAAAAAAGGTACAGTAAAATGGTTTAATGCAGAAAAAGGTTTTGGTTTTATTACAAAAGATAATGGTGGAGATTTATTTGTTCATTTTTCAGCTATTCAAGGAAATGGTTTTAAATCTTTAGAAGAAGGTGCTAAGGTTAGTTTTGATATCGTTGAATCTGATCGTGGTGAACAAGCTGGTAACGTTGTAACTTTATAATTGTTAATAATTTAAAAATAAGAAGGCAATGATGCAGTATATTACTGCCATTGTTTTTTTATATCGAAAAAATTAGTGACTAACTAAATGATGGAATATTTGCATGGGAAGTATTAATAATGTGGAAATAGATTTATAATTTATTATTTTTATACTATTTTTGTTATTGTTTGAGCTAATATGTTTATTTTATTATATTAAATTTATCTATATAAAATTGGTGTTAAGATATTAAAAAGGGAAATTTTATCATTAAGTCTTTATCTTTTAAAATAGAGAGATATATTGAATGTTTTAGCACTTTTATATTGACAGTGCTAAGAGGTTGTATTAAAATATCTTTAGCACATAAGAAAGATGAGTGCTAATATAAGAATGGAGATGTAACTATGGCTGAAAAAAAACAATTTAAAGCAGAATCAAAAAGATTATTAGATTTAATGATTAATTCTATTTATACACATAAAGAAATATTTTTACGAGAATTGATTTCAAATGCAAGCGATGCAAGTGATAAATTATATTATAAAGCACTTACTGAAAACATTTCATCTATTAATCGAGCTGATTTGAATATTGAAATTACTGTTGATAAAGATAATCGTGTTTTAATGATCAAAGATCATGGAATTGGAATGGATAAAGATGAATTAGAAACCCATTTAGGTACAATTGCTAACAGTGGATCATTTGAGTTTAAAAATGAAAATGAACATGATGATATTGATATTATTGGTCAATTTGGAGTTGGGTTCTATGCTGCGTTTATGGTAGCAAAAAAAGTAGAAGTTATTTCTAAAAAATATGGTAGTGATCAAGGTTATACTTGGGTATCTGAAGTTAGTGATGGTTATGAGATTTTTGAAACTAATGTTAATAATCATGGTACAACAATTAAATTATATTTAAAAGATAATACTGAAGATGAGAATTATGATGAATATTTAAATCAATATCATATTCGTGATTTGGTAAAGAAGTATTCTGATTATGTTCATTATCCAATTAAAATGGATATGACAGTTTCTAAGAAAAAAGAAGATAGTGATGAATATGAAGATGTAGTTGAAAATCAAACTTTGAATTCAATGGTTCCTTTATGGAAAAGAAATAAAAAAGATATTACTGAAGAAGAATATAATGATTTTTATAAAGATAAATTTAATGATTTTAATGAGCCTTTAAAAGTAATTCATACTCGTGTTGAAGGTAATGTATCTTATGATTCGTTATTATTTATCCCATCTAAACCACCAATGAATTATTATTCAAATGAATATGAAAAAGGATTACAATTATATTCACGTGGTGTCTTTATTATGGATAAAGCAAGTGAATTAGTACCTGAACATTTTAGATTTGTTAAAGGACTAGTTGATTCTGAAGATTTATCATTAAATATTTCAAGAGAAATGTTACAACATGATCGTCAATTAAAGGTTATTGCTGATAAGATTGAAAAGAAAATTCAATCAGAATTAGAAACAATGCTAAAAAAAGATCGTGAAAAATATGAAGAATTCTTTAATAGTTTTGGTTTGCAATTAAAATTTGGAATTTATAATAGTTATGGAATGTTAAAAGAAAAACTTCAAGATTTATTATTATATTATTCTAGTAAAGAAGAAAAGTTTATCACACTAGCTAATTATGTTGAAAATATGCCTGAAGGACAGAAAGAAATTTATTTTGCAAGTGGTGAAACTAGAGAAAAGATTGCTACTTTACCACAAGTTGAATTAGTTAAAGATAAAGGGTATGATGTTTTATATTTAACTGATAATGTAGATGAATTCTGTTTCCAAATGATGCGTGATTATAAAGAAAAGCCATTTAAATCAGTAGCACAAGGTGATTTGGATATTGAAAGTGAAGAAGAGAAAAAAGAATTAGAAAAAACTAATGAAGAAAACAAAGATTTATTAACTGCAATTAAAGATTCATTAGGTGATAAAGTTGTTGATGTTAAAGTATCTTCACGTTTGAAATCTCATCCTGTGTGCTTAGTATCTAGTGATGGTGTCTCTTTTGAAATGGAAAAGGTTTTAAATCAAATGCCTGATGCTCAAGGGGTTAAAGCAGGAAGAATTTTAGAAATTAATCCTAATCATGATATTTTTAATGCAATGAAAAAGGTTTATGAAAATAATCAAGATAAAGTATCAGATTATGCTAGTATTTTATATGATCAAGCATTATTGATTGAAGGTTTCTCAATTGATAATCCAGTTGATTTTTCAAATAAGATTTGTGATTTAATGATTGAATTAAATAAATAAGAATCGGGCTATCAGCCCGATTTTATGATATAATAACTTTATTGGAGGTAAAAATATGGAGTTAGATACGATAATAAATACACGAAGGAGTATTCGTAAATATAAAAATCAACCTATAGAAATAGAAAAAGTAAAAAAGATTATTAAAGCTGCAGTAGAAGCAGAGTCATGGAAAAATAGTCAGACAGCTCGATATCACATCATTACTTCAAATGAATTATTAATAGAATTTAAAAAAACATGTTTACCAGAATTTAATCAAGAAAATTGTAAGGATGCACCAGTTTTAATTGTTTCTACTTTTATAAAAAATCGTTCTGGATTTGAACGTGATGGTACTGCTAGTAACGAGTTAGGTAATGGTTGGGGATGTTATGATTTAGGAATTCATAATCAAAATTTGATTTTAAAAGCAACTGAATTAGGAATTGGAAGTTTGATAATGGGAATTCGCAATGAGAAAAAAATAAGAACTTTATTAAACATTCCTGCTTCAGAGATAATTGTATCAGTAATTGCTTTAGGAATTAGCGATATTGAACCTGAAAGACCTAAACGTAAAAATATAGATGAAATATGTAAGTTTTATTAGTTGCTATTTTATATAGTAACTTTTTTTTGCATATTAATTGATTTTAGATAAGATAAGATATATAATTTAATCATACCCCCTCGGGAGGGGTGTAAGGAGGCAGTATGAAACAAAAATATAGTGTTAAAGGAATGACTTGTTCTGCATGTGAAAGCCATGTATATAACAGTGTTTGTAAGTTGCCAGGAGTTAGTAATGTTGAGGTTAATTTGTTAACGAATTCGATGAATGTTGAATTTGATGAACATCAAACTAATGATACATTAATTATTAAGGCAGTTAAAGATGGTGGTTATCGAGCAAGTTTGTTTGAAGAAGGTTTAATTGATAGTGATGAATTAGTGGGATTGAAAAAACGTTTGGTTTATTGTTTTATTGCTTTAGGATTATTGATGTATGTGTCAATGTCAGCAATGTTTAATTATCCAATACCATCATTTATCAAAGACAATAGCTATACAAATATTATTTTTCAGGTTATTTTTTTGATTCCAATTTTGATTTTGAAAAAAGAATATTTTATTAATGGATTTAAGAATTTGATTCATTTTGATCCAACAATGGATTCATTAATTGCTTTAGGGGCGGGAGCTGCTATAGTATATAGCATTTATTCAGTTGTTTTAACTTTAACAGGTACGATGATGGAAATGCATCTTGTTCATAATGTTTACTTTGAATCAGCAGGAATGATTATCACATTGATTAGTTTTGGTAAATATCTTGAAGCTCGTTCAAAGAAAAAAACAACTGATGCAATAAGTAAATTATTAGAATTGGCGCCTGATGTAGCTTGTCGAATTAATGATGGTAAAGAGGAAATTGTTAAGATTTCACAGCTTATGATTAATGATAAAGTACTAGTAAAAGCTAATGAAACTATTCCAGTTGATGGAAAAATAATTCAAGGGTTTAGTTCAGTTGATGAGTCGATGATTACTGGTGAAAGCTTACCTATTGAAAAAGGGGTTGATAGCTTAGTTATTGGTGGAACTAATAATTTGCAAGGAAGTTTTATTTATCAAGTTACAAAAACAGTTGAAGATAGTACGCTAGCTAAAATTATTGAGTTAGTTGAGGAAGCTTCAAGTTCAAAAGCTCCAATGACTAGAGCGATTGATAAGGTTGTTAAATATTTTGTGCCGACTGTAATAATTATTGCATTATTAACATTTGGTTATTGGATGTTGGTAGGAAATGGACTTAATTTTGCTATTACTAGTGCTATTGCAGTATTAGTTATTTCTTGTCCATGTGCTTTAGGATTAGCAACACCAGTGGCAATTATGGTTTCAACAGGGGTAGGTGCAACTAATGGAATTTTAATAAAAAGTGCTAGTGTTTTAGAAAATGAGAATAATATTGATGTTGTTGTATTTGATAAGACAGGAACACTTACTCAAGGTAAGGCTAGAGTTAGTGATGTTTATAGTGATAGCTTGAGTAATGAGGAAGTAATTAGAATCATTGCTTCATTAGAAAAAGGCTCAAGTCATGTTTTAGCTGATGCTTTTATTCAAAAGGCAAAAGAATTAGATGTGGAGTTAGTTGAAATAACTGATTTTGAATCACTAAGTGGTTTAGGGATTAAAGGAAATGTTTTAGATCAAGATTATTTAGTTGGTAATCTTAGAATGATTAAAGAAAATAAAATAGATTTTAGTGATTATCAAGATCAAATTAATGATTATGTAGCTAAGGGAAAAACATTAGTGTTTTTAGCAAAGCAAAATAAGTTAGTAGGTTTAGTAAGTATTTTTGATGATATTAAGTTAACGAGCAAACAGGCAATACAACGTTTAAAAGAGATGAAGATCAAAACGGTAATGTTAACTGGTGATTTAAAAGCTGCTGCTAAAGCAATTAATCAACAGTTGGAGTTGGATGAGGTTATTGCAGAAGTTTTGCCACAGGATAAAGAAAGTGTTATTAAGAGATTACAAGAACAAGGTAATAATGTTATGATGGTCGGTGATGGTATTAATGATGCACCAGCCTTAGTGCGTAGTGATGTTGGTGTTGCAATTGGTAAAGGAAATGATATTGCGATTGATGCTGCTGATGTTATTTTAATGAAGGATGATATGCGTGATATTGTTTCTTCAATTGAATTGTCAAAAAAGACTATTTTAAATATTAAAGAAAATCTTTTCTGGGCATTTATTTATAATATTATTGGTATTCCAATTGCAGCAGGTGTTTTTTATAATTTATTTGGATTACGTTTAGATGCAATGATTGGTTCATTATGTATGTCATTGTCATCTGTTTGTGTAGTAAGTAATGCTTTAAGATTAAAAAGATTTAAACCATATTATAAAAAGGAGAATAAGAAAGTGAAAAAAGAAATTATGATTGATGGAATGATGTGTGCAATGTGCAAAAAACATGTAGAGGATGCTTTAAATGGTTTAGTTAATACCAATGCTACAGTTAATTTAGAAGCTAAAAAAGCAATTGTAGAAACAGAATTAGATGATAGTGTTTTACAAGGTGTAATTGAAAAAGCTGGATATAAAGTAGTGGGAATTGAAAATGTCTAATGAAAAAGTTTTGTTACGTTTAAAAACTGCTCGTGGGCAGATAGATGCTGTTATCAAAATGATTGAAGATGGACGATATTGTATTGATATTTCAAATCAATTGTTAGCTATTCAATCATTAATAAAGAATGCTAATAATGAAGTTTTGTCTAATCATTTAAATAATTGTGTAAAAAATGCAGTTAATGAACATGATGCAGATCAAAAAATTGATGAAGTTATTAAATTATTATCTAAATTATAAACCTCTGTTTTTTAACAGAGGTTAGTAGTTGAAATTAAGTATTTTTTGATAGGTATCATCTTTTAATAAATTTAAAGTTGTTTGAACAATAATTAATTGATCATTTTTTACAAAAATAATACTATCATAATTAGAATCATTTGAAAGTAAATAGCCACTAGCTATTTGCTTTTTCTTTTTATAATTATTAGTTTTTAAATAATTATCTAAATTTTTATTAGCTTTTTTATGAGAGTCAAAACGATAATAATTGATTTTTAGAGCTTCATCATCATTATTTTCAAAATAACTATAAAATTCATTGATTAATAAACTAGAACTTTTAGTATATGTTTCACTACGATCGCTGGTATAGCCTAAATCATTTAATGATAAGATGTTATCGTTAATTGGAATAGTTTTTCTTTCTATAGTATCCAAACTAAAACCACTGATAATAACTAAAATGGAAATAATAAATAACCAGTTAGATAAAATGAAAGAATATTCTTGGATATTGTTGATTTTAGGACGTGTTTGTTTTGTTAAAGTATTTTTGATTTTTTCTGTTTGCATATAATTATTAATGAATCTAACAATTAAAGATAGACAAAATACTAGTGGTGCATAATGAAGTAATATTGAACCATTAGTGATAAATTCATTAGGACTATTATTAATAAAAACATTAGGTATTAATAAAAAAGATAAGAATAAGGCAGTAAAAACAAGTAAAATATTAGTTAATGTTTTATTTGTTTTAAAATATTTAAGTAATAGAGAGTTATCTGTTTCTTTAACTTTTATATTTTTTTCTGCTTTAAAAATATAGATCTTTTTTGATTTACCAATAAATTTATAGCCGTGATCAATGTAATTCATTAACCAGTTATCACATTGTTCACGATTACTTAATTTACTTTTTTTATCAGGAACAAAAATATCAGTTTTATAATAAAAGTGTTTATTATCGTATTTAAAAATAGTAAATATATCTACACTATTACAATTGTAACCGAGTTTAGATAGATTATTGAGCTTATATTCTAGTAGTTTATAATCACTAGCATCATAATTTGTTAATTTAAATTTCATAATTAACTCCTTTTTCTTATATAGTATAGATTATCATTTTTTCTGATAATAATAAAGTAAAACCATGAAAACATGGTTTTACTTAGAAAAAGCAGATTCTGGTTCTTCATTATTATAAGCTGATTCTTCAAGAATATAAGCTTCAGCGATGTTTTGGCAATGATCACCCATTCTTTCTAGATTTGCTAGAATATCTACGTATGTAGAGTTAACCAAAGTAGATTTTTCAATTTTATGACTAACACGTTTAATGTGACGTTGTTTAGCTTTTTTATTAAAGTAATCAAGATCAGCCTCTTTTTCATCAACATAATTAATATCATCAATAAGATGGCCGTCAAAAGCTTTAACTGCATGATGTAACATATCGATTACCATATTCATCATTGTTTCTAAATCTTTTCTTGCCTCATCTGAAAAATCTTCTTTTTCATCATAAATAGCTTCATAATATTTTATAATATTAATACATAAATCTCCAATTCGCTCTAAATCTTTAATTGTTTTCATGTTGGCTAAATAATCATTTGAATCATGGTCATTTAGCGTTTCGTGAGAAATTAAGACAAGATAATCTGTTATTTTAGTATCTAAGATATTTATTGCATTTTCTAGTTCATAGACACTGTCTTTAGCAACACTGTTTTTATTGTTAAAATAAGCTCGAATTCCTTCGACTGCTTCAATTGTAATATGTCCCATTTCAATAATTTTATTTTTAGCGACTGCTAATGCATGACTTGGAAATAATAGAACTACATTTTGATCAAGCTCGCTTAAATCCATATTAATTTCTTTTTTACTGCTAGGTAAGATTTTTTTAATTAATTTAACAATCAAAGGTATTAATGGGAAGAAAAATGCTGTTGTAATAATATTAAAGATACCATGTGCTACAGATAATTGTAATTCTGGTAAAATATTCATTGTTTTAGCTAGCCATTGAATTACAATTGTAAATGGTGATAAGACCAGCATAAATAATAACGATCCCACTACATTGAATAAAACATGGAAGAAAGCAGCACGTTTAGCAGGGACTGTTCCTCCAAATGAAGCTAATACTGCAGTAATAGTAGTTCCGATATTGCTGCCAAATAAAAATGGTAAAGCAATAGATAAGCCGATTGCTCCAGCTCCATACATTTGTTGAGCAATTGCAATTACAGCTGCTGATGATTGGACTGCTGTAGTTAATAATGTTCCACCTAATAATCCAAGCCATGGATTTTGTGATAAATAATTAGCAACTTGTGTGAATTCTGGTACTTTAGAAATATTGGCTAAATTATCACCCATTAATTCCAAACCGTAAAACAAGCATCCAAAACCAAAAATTATTTGTCCCATGTATTTTGCTTTTTTATTTTTAGAGAACATTAAAAATACTGCTCCAAGGATAATGAAATATACTGCATATTGAGATATTTTCAGCCCCACAAATACGGATGTAATAACTGTTCCAATATTGGCACCCATAATTATACCAATTGACTGTTCAAGTGTCATTAATCCAGAGCGAATCAATCCAATTGCTAGAGCAGTTGTTCCAGAACTTGATTGAATCAAACAAGTTACAAATGCTCCAATTAGAATCCCTTTAAAGGGGCTGGAAGTATATTTATCAATGATATTTTTTAATTTATCACCTGAATAGTTTTTTAAACCATCACCCATATATTCAATTCCAAATAAGAATAATCCCAAACCAGCGAGTATCATTGGCCAGTCTATGTCCGCTAATGTCATATGATCACACTCCTATACATACCAATAATATAGAAATGTTAAGGAATTGTAAATTATTTGTAAAATAAATTAACACAATCTTAACAAAAGTACTTTTTACTTAAATTATTTAATAATTTATGATATGATATTGTAACTGAGAAAGGAGTATTATATGAGTAGTAGAGCAAAGAAATTTTTATCATACTATCGGCCATATTTAAGGTTATTTATTGCAGATTTATTTTGTGCAGTAATAGCTGCTACAATAACTTTAGTTTTTCCAATGATTATTCGATATCTTACAGGAACAGTATTAATTGATAAAAATTTTGAGATTAGTATTATTTATAAATTAGGAATATTCATGATTGTTCTAGTAATTATAGAGTATTTATGCAATTATTTTGTCGCTTATCAAGGGCATGTCATGGGTGTTTATATGGAACGGGATCTTAGAAATGAACTTTTCCAGCATTATCAAAAGCTTTCCTTTAGTTTTTATGATGAACAAAAGACAGGACAACTGATGTCAAGACTTACAAATGATTTGTTTTCTTTGACAGAATTGTATCATCATGGACCTGAGGATATTGTTATTTCACTTATAAAGTTTTTTGGGGCTTTTATTATTCTAGCTACTATTAATCTTCAATTAACTTTAATTGTATTTGCTTTTATACCAGTCATGGGTGCATTTATTTATTATTATAATCGTAAAATGAAAAGAGCATTTAAGAGAAATAGGCAAAGGGTTGGAGATATAAATGCTCGAATTGAAGATAACTTATCTGGAATTAGAGTGGTAAAAAGTTTTGGTAATGAAGACTATGAGGTTGATAGATTTCATGATGAAAATACAAAATATGTAAATAGTAAAAGAAACAGCTATTATTATATGGGGAAATTTCATTCAGGATTAGGAGCTTTTACAAGTTTGATTACAGTAGCTGCAGCTATTTTTGGTTCAGTTTTTATATCTAAAGATATCATTAATACAGCTGATTTAGTTGCATTTTTACTTTATATTAATAATCTGATTGATCCTGTTAAAAAATTCATTAATTTTACAGAACAGTTTCAAGAAGGAATTACTGGTTTTGAACGATTTATGGAAGTTCTTGAAATTGAACCTGATATTAAAGATAAAAAAGAAGCTCATGATTTAGTTAATGTTGAAGGTGCTATTAAATATCATAATGTTGGTTTTAAATATAATTCTAAAAGTGATTATGTTTTAAAAGATATCAACTTGAATATTGAACCTGGTGAATATATTGCCTTAGTTGGCTCATCTGGTGCTGGTAAAACAACGATTTGTTCATTGTTACCAAGATTTTATGAGGTAACTGAGGGGGAAATATTAATTGATAACCAAAATATTAAAGATATTAAATTAAATTCATTACGTCAAAATATTGGAATTGTTCAACAAGATGTATATTTATTTGCAGGTACTATTTTAGACAATATACGTTATGGGCGTTTTGATGCTAGTGATGAAGAAGTTATTGAGGCGGCAAAAAAAGCTAATGCCCATGAGTTTATAATGGAGTTGCCAGAAGGTTATAATACAGATTGTGGACAACGTGGAGTTAAACTATCTGGAGGTCAAAAACAACGATTAAGTATTGCACGAGTATTTTTGAAAAATCCTCCTATTTTGATTTTCGATGAAGCGACTAGCGCATTAGATAATGAAAGTGAACATATTGTTCAAGAATCACTAGAGTCATTAGCAAAGAATCGAACAACATTAGTAATTGCTCATCGCCTTTCAACAATAAAAAATGCTAAAAGAATTTGTGTTTTATCGAATGAGGGGATTGTTGAAGAAGGAACTCATGAAGAATTACTTAAAAAGAATGGTCAGTATGCAGGGTTTTATAACCTAGGTAAAAATTTAACTTAAGAATATTTAAAAACAATGAAGAGTATTTATATTTTCATTGTTTTTTATTTAGCTTATTTTTGGATTAGAAAACAATTTAATCGAATAATTAGTATATCTTTGCAAAAATAATATAATGTGTTGACAGATTATTGAAGTTGGTTTTGTATAAAGGAGAATTACTAAGTTGTTTTATTAGATATTTGTGGAAAGAGGGGGAGTCTTCATAAATTGATATTAAGAAACAGTTTATGTTTACATGATTGTAAAATCAGAAAGGAAATGACGACATTGATATATCATGATATAATATGTATTAAGATTAACTCGATTTGAAAGTGAGGTGTAATTTTATGAACAAGGAAGAATTTCATAATATTGTAATAGAACAACAACCAAATATTTGTCAAATAGTTTGTTATAAGGATAATCAAAATATATATTCTGATGTTTGGAATAATTATAAAGAAAATGATGCTGTTCATATAATGTCAGTGACTAAAAGTATCGTTTCGTTACTTATTGGAATATGTATAGATAAAGGTTTAATTAAAAGTATTGATGATAAAATATTAGATTATTTTCCAAATTATAAAGTTAAAAGAGGAGAAAAAACAATATTAAATGTTACAATAAAACATTTAATGACAATGAAAACACCTTTAAAGTGTAAATATGATCCATGGGTTAAAGTGTGTTCAAGTGATGATTGGACAATTGCTTCATTAGATTTTATAGGTGGTAGAAAAGGAATAACTAATGAATTTAAATATAATACTGTGTGTCTTCATGTGTTGACGGGGATTATTGCTAAAGTAAGTAATATGACACCAGTAGAATTTGCGAATATATATTTATTTGAGCCATTAGGAATAGTAAAGCATAAACACTATTTAGCAGAAACAGCAGAAGAACATAAAGCATTTACTATGTCAAAAGCATCAAAAGAACATATTTGGTTTGAAGATCCACAAGGAGTAGGAACTGCTGGTTATGGTTTGTGTATGTCTGCAAGCGATTTAGCAAAAATAGGATTGTTATGTTTGAATAATGGAAAATACAATGGCAGACAAATTGTATCTGAAAAATGGATAAAAGAAATGGTGGAAGTAACCCATACAGCTGATGAACAATTTAGAAATATGAGTTATGGATTATTATGGTGGATAATAGATTCTAAAAAAGGAATATATGCAGCAATTGGAAATAGTGGTAATATAATTTATATCAATAACTCTAATAACTTTGTTTGTGGAATTACAGGATATTTTAAACCTACTATATTTGATAGAGTAGATTTTATCCAGAAATATTTAGATAAATAAATTACACTTTGAAAGTGAGATGAAACTTATGAAAATAATAATATATGGCTCTCAATATGGAACAACAAAACAATATGCAAAGGAGTTATCAAAAAAGACTAATATTAAAGCATATAGTTATGAAAATATAAAAAATATTGATAAATATGAAACAATTATATATATAGGAGCTTTATATGCTGGAGGAGTTTTAGGAATGGCTAAAACTTTTAAAAAAATATCTAATTATAAGAGCAAGAAAATAATAATTGCAACAGTTGGATTAGCAGATCCTACGGATATAGAAAATGTAAATAATATAGAAAATAGTATGAAAAGGTAACTTTCAAGCAAAATATATGAAAGAGCATATATTTATCATTTAAGGGGTGGAATTGATTATTCAAAATTAAATTTTGTTCACAAAATAATGATGGGTTTAGTTTATAAAAAAGTAAAAAGTTTACCAGAACATAAGAAAACAGCAGAGGTTAAAGCGATGATAAATACTTATAATCAAAAAGTTAATTTTGTGAATTATTATTGTTTAGAAAATATCATTAGGGAAATTCAAAGTTAAACACAATATCACTTTGGTTAAGGAGAAAATGTCAAGTGACAATAGACATAGTAGAATGGAATTTATTAGTGTATTAACTCTGATATTTATAATATTAAAATTAACAAATATTATTAGTTGATTTTTGGTATAAGTATTATTTTTAGTCATTTTGCTTATTGCAATTATCGCTATTATTAAGATAGATAATAGTATTATAATTTGTATATGTGTTGAAGATATGGAGAAATCTCTATTAAAAATTGTAAGAAATATTTATTTTAAAGCGGAAGATTTAAAGAGAGAACATAAAAGCATAAAGCTGTTAGGAAATGTTTCAGAGATAATATATATGAAGATTAAGCACTGTTTATTGATCGGATTTTGTTCGATACTGTTGTTTAATTGTTCCGGAGATACATATGTAGGAGAACTGACGACAGATGACGATGCTCCCTTAGTGGAGCCGATTCCTATTGTATTGAGTTTAGGTATGTCTGATTTTGAGATATTGACACGTGGAAGCGGTGAGGTCAATAATGGCAATGATGCGAGTTTCTGGGACAATGTAAAATTCTATGTATATGCTTTTAATAAGGATCCGCAAACGGATTTGTCCAAACCCTGGAGTGAGACAAACCAGGATTTCTGCTTGTTGGATGGGCATAGAACCGGAGGAGCAAATGTACAGGTTTCTGAGCACGGGAAAGAAGTAGGCGTAAAGAAAGAAGATTCCAATTTAATGCTTTTCTATCCGGATGAGAATTTTCAGGAGATCTATTATAATATGAAGAATACGAATCAGCCTTATAACTTCTTTGCTTATTATTTGGATGATTGGATGGGTGAGTGCCATCGTGAGAAAGATC
>OFGM01001541.1_pt1 | contig 13306 bp, 16 predicted proteins | sample 1521741 | NCBI WGS metagenome assembly OFGM01 (sample SAMEA3504079, study PRJEB24116) | mouse gut metagenome | biome: mouse gut; feature: mouse-associated habitat; material: faeces | place: Denmark | collected 2011
GTCTATCCGCGTCGATCCTTTTATCCTAGTCTAAATATACTGCCATATATTGAAAAAACGGACCAATGCCCTGTGTCAGAGGATATCTCCTCACGTATCGCTTGCTTTCCGCTTTATGTCGGGCTGAAATATGCAATAGTAAGAAACATATGTGAGGTGTTATAATGAATGATTATTTCTTTTGTTATCACCAAAATAATTATACAGAGAATATACATGGAATAAATTAATAATATATAGTATTATCTACTGATTTTTATAATGTAATTACAACAAGGAGAATACATAATGACGCGTGATGAGTTTCTTATTGAAATGCAGGATGTTTTACAAACAGAAGATAAGCTTTCGTTTGATACGGTACTAGGTGAACTTTCTGAATGGGATTCTTTGGCTATAATGTCGACTATGGCCTTCCTTGATAGAACGTTTGGTGTAAAGACATCAATGTCTGACTATACATCTATGAATACAATTGAAGATATAGCTGTTAAGGCGGGAATATAAATGCCATGTTTTTCTTTTGATCAGCGTTTTATTGTAGCTGGTGCATCACATGGAATAGGTAAAGATGTTTCTTTATTACTTAATGAGTATGGGGCATCTGTTATATGTATTGCAAGAAATGAAAAAGTATTATCTATACTTAAGGATGAAGCAAAATATCCAGAGTATATATTTATTGAGCAGAAAGATTTGGCTCATGATGTGGAACATATACCTACATATATAAGACAACTAAAAGAGAAGTATGGAAAGTTTCAAGGTATGGCTTTTTGTGCAGGTACAGGAGAGGTTAAACCTGTACGTGCAGTCGATTTGGATGAGCTTAGAAAGGTATTTGAAATAAATTTTTTTGCTCCGTACATGATGGCAAAAGCTTTTGCAGATAAACGCATTCATAATGGATGGGGAACTTCATGTGTCTTTATTTCATCCGTAGCAGCTATACGATGCGATAAAGGCCAAAGTGTCTATGCAAGCTCTAAAGCTGCTTTATCTGCTTCGGTGAAAAGTATCGCACGAGAATGTGCTTCATTGGGTGTTCGATTCAATTGTGTGTCTCCTTCAGCTATTAACACTCGACTTTTACATACAAATTCTCCTGAAATCTTGGAAAAACAGGCTGAGTTGTATCCTATGGGTGTAGGTGATGTGAGAGATGTATCCAATTTAATCGTTTATCTCTTGTCCAATGAGGCTAAATGGATAACAACTCAGAACTATATAATCGATTGCGGCGCAATATTATGAACTATAAGATATTTATTGTTGGTGGAGACGGATTTGCTCGTGAATGCGCTTCGTATATTCTTGAACAGGAACAAAGCACAAATGATATAGAGTTTGGCGGTTTTCTGGGGCATAATGGCTATCATATAGATTTTAAGAGTCAGAGTCATTTTTTTAGGGGAGACATATCAGAACATAAGTTTCAAGAGAATGAGTATGTTGTGATCGGTGCTGGCTATCCAGAACTTCGACACAAAATTTATATGGATTTAAAGAAAAGAAATATCAAATTGTATAATTTGATAGCAAAAGGATGTTTTATTCATTCTTCGGTGGTAATGGGAGAAGGTAATGTATTTATACCGCCATTTAGAAGTTCAGTAGACATGAAGATAGGTAATGGTAATGTTTTTAATGGCGGAGTAAATACTGGGCATGATAATATTATTGGAGATTTTAATTTTTTTGGCCCACGATCTCAGATTCTTGGTAGTGTAATAGTAGGGAGCTATAATATTATTGGTGCAAATTCTGTACTATTGCCAAATTGTAAGATAGGAAATAACAATAAAATATCTCCTTTATCTGCTGTTTATAGAGGATGCGGTAATAACTGTTATATGCACGGTAGTCCTGCTATTAAGATAGGAGTTATTGAACAATGTCAAGAGTAAAGTTTACTCATACTAAAATTATCGGCATAACAGCGGTTGTTCCGGAGCATTTCATCAATATTGATGAAGAGCTGGAATTTTTTAATAACGATCCAAAACTGCTGGAACGCAATAAGAAGATTCTTGGGCTTGGGACACGGCACGTTGCCGACGAGCGCACGACCAATGCGGATCTGTGTGAAGCTGCGGGGCGGGATCTGCTTGCCGAGCTGCATGTTGATAAAAGCAGTATTGATGCGCTTATTGTAGCGTCCAGTTCGCATGACTATCATTATCCGGCCTCGGCCTGTGTGCTTCAGGGGCGGCTGGAGCTGAGTGAGGATTGCACCTGTTTTGACATTTCCGGACTGGCCTGCTCGGCCTATGTTCATGGGCTGTGGCTGGCGCATTCACTCATTGCCGGGGGAGCGGTGCGAAAATGCCTGCTGCTGGCCGGAGACATCACGAGCCGTCATTCCGATCGGCGCAATCGCAATTCGAATATGCTGTTTGGAGACGCGGGCACGGCTACGCTGCTGGAATATACGGAAGAAGAACGACCGGCCTTTTTTGTTACCGGCACACGGGGCAAATGCTGGGACAAGCTTATAGCTCCGGCCGGGGGCTACAGTCTTCCCATGGCGGCGGATATTGCCGGGCTGGAAATGACGGATGCCGCGGGCAATGTCTGGCGCATGTGCGATGATATCATGAAGGGGCTGGATGTATTCAAGTTTACTACAGAGGTAGGCCCCAAGGGCATTTCGGAGATTCTGAGTTTCGCTGGCAGGACAAAGGATGACGTGGATTACTTCGCCTTTCATCAGGCCAACAGGCAGATTGTGCGTACCGTCGCCATGTATGCCGGGCTGCCCAAAGATAAATACTCTTCCGATACGTTTTCACGTTACGGAAATTGCGGTGCTGCCGCTGTGACCGTGGATCTGTGCCATCAACTGAGCGGGGCCTGCGCCAAAAGCGTGTGCATGGCGACATTCGGCGTGGGGCTTTCCTGGGGCTTCTGCCTGGTTGATTTGGAACAAGCGCACATTGGTGGCATACGCCTGTATAAAACCCCGGGAAGCAGCATGACGCGTCAGGAAAAGATTGACTACTGGATTTCGTATTTCAAGGCCGGGAACAATGCTTAAAGGCAAAACAGCGCTCATTACCGGCACAAACCGGGGTATCGGAAAGGCTTTTGTGGAAGAGTTCGCCTGTAGCGGAGCCGACATCATCGCGCATGCCCGCCGGGAAACGCCTGAGTTCATGCAGATATGCGAGGGGATCCGCGCTGAATACGGGGTCAAGGTAACGCCGCTTTTTTTTGACATGCTTGACAGTGAAGCCATGAAAAACGCAGTGCGAGGACTGATATCGTCAAAAACCCCTGTGAATGTGCTGATCAACAATGCCGGAGCAGCTCACGGAGGGCTGTTTCAGATGACATCCATGACGCAGATTCGTAAGGTTTTCGATATCAACCTGTTTTCCCATATGGAGCTGACGCAGCATCTTCTGCGGTATATGGCCAAATGGGGAGAAGCCTGCGTCATCAACATGGGGTCCGTATTGGGGCTTGATATGCCGCGCGGCAGCTGCGCGTATGGCCTTTCAAAGGCCGCGCTCATGGCCTTTACGCGCACGCTGGCCGCTGAGTGCGCGCCTCTTGGAATACGGGTCAATGCCCTGGCTCCGGGGCTGGTGGATACGGAAATGGCAGATCTGATGGAAGAGGAAGCAGAAAAGGCCATGATGAACCAGTGCGCCCTGAAGCGTCGCGCCACCCCGCGGGAAATAGGCAGAGCGGCGGTATTTCTTGCTTCAGCGGAATCTTCCTTCATTAACGGACAGATCCTGCGTGTTGATGGCGGCAAGGCATAGGAGGACGAGATGAACACGAAAGAAATGCGAATAGACATCCTCCGGATGGCTCTTGCCGCAAAATCGCAGGGCGCGCATCTGGGCGGTTCACTGTCCATGGTGGAGATCATGGCGGCTCTTTACGGCAGCGTGATGAAGCTGGAGTTCAGACGTGTGCTCTTCCGATCTACCGGGCAATATGGAAAATGAACACCGTGACAGGCTCGTCATCAGCAAAGGGCATGGAGTGATGGCGCAATACGTCGCGCTGAAGCAGCTGGGGCTTCTTACAGAAGAGCAGATGCTGACGTACAAGTCCAACAATACCGCAGTGAATGCACATCCTTCCGTCAATGCGGCGTTGGGTATCGAATTTGCCGGCGGAAGTCTGGGTCAGGGGCTTTCTCTCGGGGTGGGGCTTGCATTGGCTTTGCGGCGCAAAGGTAATGCGGCATCCCGCGTGTTCGTGGTGCTGGGGGACGGCGAGTGTGATGAGGGATCGGTATGGGAAGCGGCGATGAGCGCTTCCCATTATGGCCTGAACAATATTGTGACCATAGTGGACAGAAACGGCCTTCAGTATGACGGCCCGACCGAAGATATCCTTGCTTTGGCTGATCTGGAAGCCAAGTGGAAATCCTTCGGATGGAACGCCGTGACGGTAAACGGGCACGATGTGAACGCGCTTGTGAACGCGCTTTCAGCGCGTCCGGGAAGACCTCTTGCGATAGTGGCTGAAACCGTCAAGGGCAAGGGGGTGTCTTTTATGGAACATGCGGCGCAGTGGCATAACGGCGTTGTGACCCAGAGAATTTTCGAACAGGCCATGGCGGAACTGGAGGCGGAGTCATGATTGATTTCACATCCACGAATATCAGATTGTGGTCACGCCTCGGCTCCTGCGGAGCATTCGGGCAGGCGGCATTATCCCTGCCGGAAGCGGAGGAAAAAACTGTCATACTGACAGCGGATGTCTGCAATTTTTCCGGCCTTGATCGGTTCAGGGCCGGCTATCCCGACAGAGTATACAATGTGGGCATTGCCGAACAGAATATGATCGGCATTGCGGCAGGCATGGCCAAAGAGGGCTTTATCCCCTTTGCGGCCACATACGCCGCGTTTGCAACCATGCGCTGTGCGGATCAGATCAAGCTCTGCATGGGGTATATGAACCTTCCCGTGAAGCTTGTCGGACTCAGCGCGGGATTTTCCGCCGGCATACTTGGCCCCACGCACATGAGCCTGGAAGATGTGCCCTTCATGCGGGCGCTGCCCAATGTGGTCATACTTTCTCCCGCTGACTGCACGGCTGCGGTGAAAGCCACGCTTGCCGCGGCGCAGCTCGACGCCCCGGTCTATCTGCGCCTGACCGGGAGCATGAACAATCCCATCATCTATAAGGAAGACTTTGAATTTGAAGTCGGCAAAGCAATAGAACTTCGAGCGGGCGAGGATATAGCGATTATCGCCACGGGCAGCATGGTTCACCATGCCTTGAAATCCGCCGAACTGCTTGAACAGGCAGGATTTTCCGCGGAAGTGACGGACATGCATACCATCACGCCGCTGGATAGGGAGGCTGTGGAGAAAGCCTGCGCGAAAAGGTTGATTGTGACGGTCGAAGAGCATTCGGCCAGTGGCGGGTTGGGCGGTGCAGTGGCTGAGGCCTTGGCTTTAAAGCCCGCCCGCCCGCCTCACCTGATCCTCGGTGCGCGCGGGGCGTATCCCCACGCGGGCGATTATCCTTTCCTGCTTGAATACAGCGGCCTGACCGCGCCGCAGATTGCCGAGCGAATTTCTGAAACCTGCAAGGAGCTTTTTTAATGACCAACGAAGAAAAATACACGAACGCCTTTATGCAGGCATTCGACATTGACGCAGAGACCGCCCGAGGGCTCGAATTTCAAGCCATTCCCGCCTGGGATTCGGTTGGACACATGGGTCTTGTTGCCGCGCTGGAAGAAGCCTTTGATATCATGCTCGAGCCTGATGACATCGTGGATATGAGTTCGTTCGCCAGGGGCAAGGAACTTCTTGCCAAATACGACATCAGCTTTTGAGGCTCCGGATGGACAGGCTGACGATAAACGCGCACGAGCTTTTTCGCTTCGTCTCGGAGGATGTGCATGCCAATATGTACATTCTGCTCAGCGACGTTCGTGCGCTTGTCGTCGATCCTCATCCCGCGCCTCAGGCTCTTGCGCTTCTTCAGGAAGCGGGGATTGCGGAGTGCAGCATGCTGCTCACGCACGAACACCCGGATCATACCGGCGGCGTCTACCGCTTCCAGCAGCTTTTCCGTTCGGAGTTGATATGTCATGAGGCTTGCGCCCGCGCCATCGCCGTTCCCGATGAGAATTATCCGGCGCTGATTGTGGCCATGCTGGCTGTTCAGGACGATCGCAACGGGACAAACACGGCGGAACATTTTCGCAGGAATTACGAAGAACGCCTTTATCAGGCGGATGTCACCTTTGCCGAACGCCTTGAATGGACATGGGAACAGGAACAGTTTTGCCTTGTTTCCACGCCGGGGCACAGCGCCGGAAGCTGCTGCATCATATGGAATGACGCGGCGGTATTCACCGGCGACTCTCTTCTGAAGGATATCCCTGCCATTACGCGCCTGCCCGGCGGCAGTACCAAACGCTACAAGGCGGATACGCTGCCTTTTCTGGCTTCTCTGAACAGGGATTTTTTCGCATTACCGGGGCATGGCCCGGAATTCCGGCTGGGCGATGCGACGCTATGGAGCGACTATGTGGAACCTGTCGACATTTAAAAACCATACGGCGCTTGTTGACGAAAAGGGCGAGGTCTGGACGTATGCCCGGCTTGCTCAGGCGGCCGGGGAGCTGGCGGAACATATGCCGCGGCGCTGTCTTGTGTTCTCGCTTTGCTCGAATACCCCGGGGTCTGTCGTGGGTTATGTGACCTTCCTGAACCACCGCATAGTGCCGCTCATGCTGGATCGTCATGTGGATCGCGCGCTTCTGGATTCCTTTCTGGAAACCTACCGGCCGGGCTACCTGTGGCTTCCTCAGGAAGACAGCGCAGCCCTCCGGGGGGATCCCGTGTATTCCGCTCACGGCTATACACTTTTGAAACGCGCGGAAGAAAGGCCGTTTCCGCTTTACAACGAGCTTGCGCTGCTTCTCTCCACCTCGGGTTCCACAGGATCGCCCAAGCTTGTGCGGCAAAGCTACGAAAACATTGCGGCCAATACCCGATCCATTGTCGAATATCTGGAACTGGACGCCACGGAACGGGCGATCACCACACTGCCCATGAACTATACCTATGGGCTTTCCATCATCAACACGCATCTGCATGTGGGGGCGTCTCTCATTCTTTGTCCGTACACCGTCCTGCAAAGAGAGTTCTGGGAACTGTTCGCCGAACAGCGGGCCACGTCGTTCGGCGGGGTGCCCTATACCTATGAGATGCTGGACAGGCTGCGTTTCTTCCAGCGCAAGCTGCCTTCCCTGCGGACGCTGACCCAGGCCGGGGGCAAGCTGCTTCCTCAACTGCACAAAAAATTTGCCGAGTACGCGCGGCGGGAAGGCAAACGTTTCATCGTCATGTACGGGCAGTCGGAAGCCACGGCGCGCATGGCCTGGCTGCCGGCGGACAAGGCGCTGGAAAAATGCGGTTCCATGGGCATATCCATTCCGGGCGGCCGTTTTCATCTTCTGGATGAAAACGGACAGGAGATACAGACGCCACATGCCGTGGGAGAACTGCTGTATGAAGGAAAAAATGTAACATTGGGATACGCCGAATGCGGAGACGATCTGGGCAGGGGCGATGAGTTCGGCGGGCGTCTGCTCACGGGGGATATGGCGTTCTTTGATGAGGACGGTTTTTATACCATTGTGGGACGCAAGAAGCGTTTTCTGAAAATTTTCGGCAATCGTGTGGGGCTGGATGAGACCGAACGCCTGCTCAAGGCGCATTTTCCCGGCCTGGAGTGCGCGTGCGCCGGCAAGGATGACGCCATGCATGTGTTCATTACGGAAAAAGGCGCATGCGCAGCGGTGAAAAAATTCCTTGCGGAGAAGACAAGGCTCAACTCCACAGCGTTCCATGTGCAAGCTCTGGAAGAGATTCCGAAGAATGATGCGGGCAAGATTCAGTATGCCGCTCTGGAGCAGTATTATGATTAAAGCCTATGGCTCTGTGAGGCTGGCGGATATCGAAGCGGCCCGGCCCGGAGAGTGGGACTTCTCCGGGGCTACCCATGCGCGGGTTCAGCTTCCTTCAGAGCCTGATCATGAACTGGAAATGCAGCGGCGCGGCTTTGTGTTTGCGGATCGTACGCTGAAAGCCTCCATCAGCCTGGGACGCTGCAAGGTCGAGAAGGTCGAGTTGGAAAAGCTGATCCGCCTCCCCATCGTGGAGACTCCGGCATACAGGGAAGACATCTTTCGCATCGCCTGCTCCTCTTTTACGGCTGACAGGCGTTTCCACATCCTTCCCGCATGCGATGCGGACATAGCTTCTCTGGTGCTGAGGGAATGGGTTGATGCGCTGGGCAGCGTGCTTGTGTGCCTGTTCAGGGAAACGCCTGCCGGTTTTCTGGCTCTGAGGGAATGCGGAGATGCCTTGTTCGTCCACCTGGCGGCAGTGGAAGAGAAGTTTCGCATGAGCGGAGCGGGCATGGCGCTGTATGCAAAGGCCTGCAAGGAGGCCGGAGCGCGCGGCTTCAGGAGGCTGGAAGGGCGCATCAGTTCGCGCAACACGGCAGTCATGAATATGTATGCCGCCTTCGGGGCTGTTTTTACCGAGCCTTGTGACGTCTTTCTGAAAGAGGTGGGGCATGACGCTTGAGGAACTTTTTCGGATTCCTCCCTATGGGCTTGCCGCGTCCGAAAAAGAGCGCGCGCTGTCGGAAATTCTTTACGGGCTGACCCGGCTTCATTATGAGCGCTGCCCCGAGTACAGGCGCATTCTGGATTTGCTCGGTTTTGACCCCTCCGTGCGGCATTCCTGCGCTGAACTGCCTTTTCTCCCCGTGCGTCTGTTCAAAACATACGACCTGTGTTCCGTTCCCAGGGATCGGATCGTGAAGACGCTGACTTCCTCCGGCACATCAGGGCAGGCTGTTTCAAAAATCTTTCTCGACGCCGATAATGTCCGCAGCCAGAGCAAAACCCTGAACGAGATCATTTCTTCCTTTATCGGCAAACAGCGCCTTCCCCTGCTGCTCCTGGATACGGAGATGCTCAAGAAAGATCGCTCCATGTATTCGGCCAGAGGGGCGGGCATTATCGGATTCTCCATTTTCGGGCGCAATACCGTCTATGCCCTTGATGCCGACATGCGCATCGACATGGAAAAAGTGACCGCATTCTGTAAACGGCATCAGGATGAGCCGATCCTCATGTTCGGCTATACCTATATGATCTGGCAGTTTGTGGTGCGGGCTCTGGAAGAAAGCGGGCAAAAGTTCGCCATGAAGAACGCTGTTCTTTTTCATATCGGCGGGTGGAAGAAACTGAAAGATCAGGCGGTTGACGCGCTGGAATTCAACCGAAGAGTTCAGGGCGTACTCGGTAATGTCAAGGTCTACAACTATTACGGCATGGCGGAACAACTGGGGTCGGTCTTTGTCGAGTGCGAGCACGGGCACATGCACTGCTCAAACTACTCCGACGTCATTATCCGGCGGCCTGCGGATTTCTCCGTTGCCGGAAGGGGAGAACGGGGGCTTATCGAACTTCTTTCCGTCCTGCCTGCGAGTTATCCCGGGCATGTGCTGCTGACGGAAGACGAAGGCGAGCTTCTCGGCACGGATGACTGCCCCTGCGGCCGCCTTGGCAGATACTTCAAGATTCACGGGCGCATCAAAAGCGCGGAACTGAGAGGATGCAGTGATACCTATGAACGGCGTTGAGTATGTGCTCGGTTCCGGGCAGGTGGCGGCAGACCCTCTGCGCGTGTTTGATGCGGGGGTATGCGGCTTTATTGCGGAGCTGTCGGCGGAGCTTCTGAACTCTCCTCTCCCGCGGGCCATGCCCGATCTGGCGGCTCTGGCCTTCTGGGGACGCAAGGCAAATCTGCGGAAACTGAAAAAGGAGTTCGGGGACAGTACGGGACGCCTTGGCCGCGGGCTGTGTTTTCACATCACGCCTTCCAATATCCCCGTCAACTTTGCGTTTTCCTGGCTGTTCTCTCTGTTGGCGGGTAACGCGAATATTGTGCGTCTGCCGGGCAGGAAGTTCCCACAGGTGGAGGCGTTGTGCGCTGTCATTGCCGGTGTTGCCAGCTCCTGGCCCGAGGTGGCGAGTCGCAACGCCTTTGTTCGTTACCCCCGGGACAACGCTATCACGGGCGAGTTCTGCGCCAGGGCCGATGTGCGCATGATATGGGGAGGCGATGCCACCATCGCCGCATTGAAATCCCTTCCCACGCCTCCGCGCTGTGTGGATATCACTTTTGCGGATCGATATTCCGTCGCCCTGCTGGACGGAAAGGCTGTCGGGGAAGCCGGCGCGGAGCAGCTCCTGCGCCTGGCCGAGAATTTTTACAACGATACGTATCTGATGGATCAGAACGCCTGTTCCTCGCCGCAGCTCATCCTCTGGCAGCATGATGATGCCGCCGCCCGCGAGCGCTTCTGGGATGCTGTGGCGGAATGCGCCGAAAAGAAATATGCGCTGCAGGACGCTGTGGCCGTGGACAAGTATACAGCTCTTTGTGCGGAGGCTGTCGCAAACCGCAGTACCGTGAAGGCCCGCCGCAGGGGCAATCTGCTTTACCGCGTGGAACTGGAAAGGCTTGCGCCCGATGTCGTCGCCTGTCGCGGCCATGGCGGATTCTTTTATGAATACGCGCTTCGGGACTGGCACGAGCTTTTTGCCGTGGTTACGGAAAAATTTCAGACAGTCACCTGTTTCGGCGTGGATGCGCAAGCCTTGCGCGATGCCGTTGTCGCGGCGGGACTGCGCGGCATAGACCGTATCGTTCCTGTGGGTAAAGCCATGGATATTGGCGTCGTTTGGGATGGGCATGAACTCATAAGGGAACTTTCTAGAGTGGTGAGAAACGGATAGTGTATGAATATCCCAAAAGTTTCAATCATCTGCATTACATATAATCATGTGAATTTTATTCGTGATTGTCTGGATGGATTTATTATGCAGAAAACGGATTTTCCGTTTGAGGTGCTTATTCATGATGATGCTTCAAATGACGGTACGACAGATATAGTGCGGGAATATGCGGAGAAATATCCTGAAGTTTTTGTACCTTTCTACGAAGAAGAGAATCAGTTTGGAAAAACAGATTTCTGTCGTGATATTTTGTTTCCGAAGATTCGGGGGGAATTTGTTGCCGTTTGTGAAGGTGATGATTTTTGGACAGATGAATTGAAATTGCAAAAGCAAGTAAATATATTTGAAAAATATCAAAAATGTACAGTATGTTTTCATTATACAAAAGTTTATTGGGATGATAATACGATAAATAATTTTATTATTCCCGATAAAAGAATCATTTTTAATAAAGAAATATTAAATATTAATGATTTATTAAAGGAAAATTTTATTGCTACATCTTCAGTCATGTATAGATGGAGATTTAATAATGATAGTTTGTCCTTGATTCCAAAAAATCTTATCCCAGGAGACTGGTATTTGCATCTTTTGCACGCACAGATTGGTGATATCTATTTCATAGATGATATCATGTCTGTGTATAGGAAACATAAAAATGGAATTTGGTTTGGTGCTGAAGAAAGTGAACAGTGGTTTAAAAAATATGGAATATCATATATTCGATTTTGTAAAGAAGTAGAAAATCAATTTAAATATAGTTTTTATGCTAAAATAAAATCAATTGCAATGCAAAGTTGTGTAATAGCTGAAAAGAATAACGATAATGAATGGATAAAAAATATATATGACATTTCTGGGGTATCACCGGAAAGTTTGCTATCATTATATTTAAAACTTATAATTTTAAAAATATTAACTCCATTTATACGTGGAAAAAAAAGGATAGATATACAAGTATTAAAAAAATCAATAAAGAATTGTATAAATATAAAAAATAACGGTTATACATAGCTAAGAGGAATATAATGCTCGACATAATGAAGATATAGTAATAATTCTGTACATTTTGTTATAAAAAAGGATAGATTATGACCATATTACAAAAAATTTTCTCTATTGTAAGAGTGAATTCAATGCAGAAATGCATAACTGTTTTGGGTTTAAAATTCTTTTATTATACCTTTGGAAGTTTATCTGAAACTATAAAATCCATAATTATGCAAAATAAGATTAATTTGGATAAATACATTCAGGCAAAATCAATAGTAGTATTTATTGAAATCTTGCCATACCGTATGTGTGGCGGGCAAATGAGTTTGTTTACGCTATGTAAATATTCAAAAGAAATTTTTGGAGAGGATGTTCCTGTTGTAATGACAACCATGCCTGGAAATATTACTTATTTCCATAATGATTGGTTTAATAATGATATTGACATATTAAGATGGAATCAAGTTCGAAAAATTATAAGAAATAAGAATAAGGTAATTCTTCATATTCCGGAAGTCTGTTTGTTTTTGCCGGAAGTGGAAAAAGAATTTTTTTATTCAAGATTAAAAAACAAAGATTATAACGTGTTTAAAAAAATTAATGATATGCGTATTAATATTTTAAATCAGAATATTGAATTAATGCCAGACAATAAATATATAGATAAATTAAAGTCTATAACAAATAATATTACTCAATCAGTTGCTCACAGCAGGTATTGTACCCAAGAAGTTGCGGATACATGGAAACTTCCTGTGACATTGTTTTCCGGTTTTATTGAAGTACCGAAAGTTAAAAAAATTAATCTCGCCAAGAAGGAGCGTTTGATTTTGTTTTCTCCGGATTTACCGCCTCAAGGTTTTCGGTTTAAAGAATATTTTATAACAAAATTAATAAGAAAATTACCGACATACTCAGTAGAAAGAATTTTTAAAGTCAAATTTGAAGACTATGCGAAACTTACTGCCAAGGCAAGTTTTGTTATCAGTTTCGGTGAAGGGTTTGACGGTTATTTTAACAATTCCGCCTTGCTGGGAACTGTTGGTTTTTCTGTTTACAATGAAGATTTTTTTCCCGGTTCTGAATGGCAAAACTATCCTAACGTTTATGCCGATTTTGATGAAATGCTGGAAAAAATTGTTGGAGATATAAAACGATTGGAAAATAATGAAGAAGAGTATTATACTATTGTGAAACAGCATGAAACCGAATTAATAAAACTTTATTCAAAACAAAAAACGATAGAAAAACTGAAACAATTTTACAATGGGATATATGATTATTATCCCATAGAGGAGAATTCTAATGGAAACTAAAAAATTTGAGTGTGGTATGATTGATTTCTTGCCGAGTTCTTTCAAGGATTATTTCTTGGAAAATAACATGCCTGAAAAAATTGCAAAACTGAAAAACAACTTAGATAATGATTCATTAGATGTAGTGGACTCATCTCTAAAAAAAATTGTGCATTTACCTGATAGTAAATATAAGAATGTATTTTATTATGAT
>OFGM01001545.1_pt1 | contig 13264 bp, 10 predicted proteins | sample 1521741 | NCBI WGS metagenome assembly OFGM01 (sample SAMEA3504079, study PRJEB24116) | mouse gut metagenome | biome: mouse gut; feature: mouse-associated habitat; material: faeces | place: Denmark | collected 2011
TTATTTGACTGTGAATAGCAACTAATCTTTATATGTTTTATGACCTTTTGCTAATGTATTGCATCTTCATTATAAAAAACTCATGAATGAGTAGGAAATATTACAAATCAAGTATCAATTGATTTCACTTTTTCTACATAACCGTAAATAAGTTTTTTATTAACTTTCCATTGTTAGTAGCCCATATTACAATACCATTATAATAATGATCTTAGCCTTATTGTTATTTACTGCAATCTCTGGCTTCTTCTATTACATTGAAACATTTCTTAATACTATTTATATCTTCCACTATATAAATAAAATTTACATTTATCTTTATTATTATTAATAATATTTTACGTTATAAATTAAAAAATCAATAAAAAATCCTATAGCCAAACTATTTAAGATAAGTTATAATAATCCATGATTAGGTAGTATATTTATGATTTAATAATACACTTAATAAAATATGTTTTATCTTTTTTACCACTCAATCTGATATTACTATTTAGGAGGCTGTAATGAATAAAAGAAAAGAGCTTAAATACATATTTAAGATGTTAAAAGCAGTATTAAGTGATAATTATACACTAACAGTTGAAAAAAATTTAGATTGGAATTATATATATAAACTATGCAAATTTCATCATATTGATAATATCATTGGATATATATCAAACAAACCAGAAGATATGCCAGAAGATATTTATAAAAAATTCCAATTAGCTAAACAAAAAGGTATGGTTAGAGAGATAAATCAGCATTTTGAATTACAAATGATCCAAGAAAAATTTGCAAAATGTAAAATTGATAACATTGCATTAAAAGGAAGTTTTCTTAAAAAATATTATCCATCTCCAGATATGCGTTTTCTAACCGATTTAGATATTTTATTCAAAGATGAAAAAACAGAACTAGTAAAACAAACATTACTAGAATTAGATTACCAAATATATGCACCTGGAGAACACCATGATGTCTATATCAAAGAACCATATATGACAGTTGAAATGCATCGTCAGTGTTATAATTATAATGATTCATTAGATACATTGTTAGATAATATCTGGCAACGTTGTATAAAAGTAAAAGACATTGAATATGCTTATGAAATGCCAATTGATGATTTTTATATTTATATGGTTGGGCATATGGCAAAACATTTTAAATTTGGTGGTGTAGGTATTAGAATGATTTTAGATTTTATGATTTTTGAAGATAAATTAGAAAAAGATTGTGATCGTAATTATATTGAACTTAATTTAGATAAAGCTGGTTTGCTGCAATTTGAAAAAGAAATAAAAGAAATATTAAATAAATGCTTAGATGATAATTATCAATTAGAAAATGATGACTTAATTAACTATATTATTAGTAGTGGTGCATATGGCACCGCTCAAAATAACTTAAATAATGAAATATTAAAAGATGGCAGTAAAGTTAATAAAATTATTAAAAATAGAATTAAGATGTTATTAGAGATAATTTTTCCATGTTTAGAAAATATGAAAAATAAATACTCATATGTAAATCGTTTTCCTTTTTTGTTACCTATTGCCTGGATTCACCGTGGTGTTACAAAAATTATAGTTGATAGAAATGCATTTATTAAAATAATAAAATCACCATTTAATAAATATAGAATATCAGAAACAGGCGAAGCTTTAAAGAAAGTAGGACTTGATAAAGATGAAATTTTATAAAATAGCTGGATGTATAGTTGAATACGAACCAATTTATCCTTTACTAAAAAATCAAATGGAAGCATATCGAATTGATGAGCAGAAAACAGATATGAAATTAACAATCACTAAAGAATTTTGTGATATAAAACATCAAGAAAACCCACACTTAACATTAGAACAATGTGAATATATTTATGCAGGATCACAATTTTATAATAAATTAATTAGCCTAGGGGGGTTTTTACTTCATGCTTCAGCAGTTACAGTTGATAATAAAGCATATTTATTTTCAGCAGATAGCGGCACAGGAAAATCTACTCATACTAAATTATGGCAGAAATATTTTGGAGATAAAGCATTAATTATCAATGATGATAAACCTGCAATCAGAATTGAAAACGGTATATGTTATGCTTATGGAACACCATTTAGTGGTAAAACAGATGAAAATCTAAATATGAAAGTTCCATTACAAGCAATTTGTTTTCTTGAAAGAGGTAAAGATAATAGCATTGATTTAATACCAACTAAAGATGCTTTACCTTTAATATTAAAACAAACTATTTTTCCAAAAAAACAAGACACTATTAATCATTTCTTTGATATGCTAGATGTAGTTTTAACAAAAACACCTATATATCAAATGAAATGTAATATTTCTAAAGAAGCTGCTTTAATGGCATATGATAAAATGAAAGGAGAATAAAATAATGAAAATAAAAAATGGTTTTATGTTAAGAAAATTAGCAGATAATTTTGTAGTAGTATCAATAAATAGAAAAAGCAATGATTTTAATGGTATGATTCAATTGAATTCAACTGGTGCATTTATTTGGGAACAGTTACAAACCGATAAAACAAAAGAAGAATTATTAGGATTAGTACTAGATAAATATGAATTAACTGAACAGCAAGCTAAAAAAGATATTGACTTATTTATTGATAAATTAAGAAATGATAACTTACTAGATGAATAAAAAAATGGAAGAAGCACTATTAGATAAAGGTTATCTAGTTATTGCTCCAATTGGTACCAGTATGCTACCTTTAATACGTCCTAACCGAGATGTTACGGTTTTAAAAAGAAAAACACTCTCACCTAAAAAATATGATGTAGTTTTATATAAACGTGATAATGGAGATTATATCTTACACCGAATTTTAAAGATTAATCCCGATAGCTATGTTATCTGTGGTGATAATCAATATATAAAAGAATATAATGTAAAAGAAGAACAGATTTTAGGAATAATGAAGGGTTTTTATCGTGATGATAAATATATAGATACATCTTCTTACTTATACCGATTATATGTATATTTATGGTGCTTTTCTTTATCATTTAGAAAAATTATTTTATCTATATTATATAGAATTAGGTATTTAAAAAATGTTAAAAAATAATACCATTAAATGGATTTATCAATGTAGTAAGAAATATCTTTGGTTAGTAATATTATTATCATTAATTAGTATGGCTATTTCAGGAAGTTTTATTTTAATTGCTGTTATTTCTAAAAAAGTATTAGATATTGCAACAAAAAATACTTCAGGTTCAATAATTAATACTTGTTTATTTTTATTAGGAATCATTGCTTTTCAAGCATTAGCTAATATTGCTTCTAGTAACTGTAGAGTTCGTAGTAAAGCAAAAATAGAAAATACTTTAAAAGAAAGATTATTGAGTATTTTAATAAATAAAGAATATCAAGATATTATTACTTTCCATTCTGGTGAATTAATGAATCGTTTCACTAGTGATGTTGGAATTGTATCTGATGGGATAGTTAGTTTCATTCCTCAAATATTTTCATTATTTACTAAGATTATTGCTGGAATCGCAGTAATGTTAACAATTGATGTAAAATTCACTTCAATAATTTTAATAATTGGAATGATCACTGTAATATGTACTCGTCTTTATAGTAAAAAATTTCGTTATCTTCATAAAGAAATTCAAAAAACACAAGGTGCTATAAACTCATTTATGCAAGAATGTATTGAAAACATTATTGTTATAAAATCGTTTACAAATGAATATTCTGTAAAAGAACAATTACTAGAAAAACAAAACGATAATTATAAAATTAGAGTTAAACAAAATACAATTAGTAATATTGCTCATACTTCAATATATGTAATGATGGCGGCAGGTTATTATACTGCTCTTGGCTGGGGGGCTATTCAAATTTCTAAAGGGAATTTAACTTTTGGTACTTTAATGGCTTTTTTACAAATTTTAGATCAAATTAAAGCCCCATTTCGTAATGTTTCAGGATTAATTCCTAAATATGATAGTATGATTGCTTCAGCACAACGGTTAATGGAAATTGAATTTCTAAAAAACGAAAGTATTAATTATAAAATCATTGATCTTGGAACATTTTATCAAAATATGGAAGGTATTAGTTTAAAGCATGGTAATTTCTCTTATGATGAAAAAAGTGTTCTAAAAGATGTTTCTATTTTTATTCCAAAAGGCAATGTAACAGCTATAATAGGTTCATCAGGAAACGGCAAAACAACACTATTCCATTTACTATTAGGATTAATTAAATTAAACTCTGGTGAATTATCAATTCAAACTAAAAACGAAAATATTAAAATTGATGCTGGTACAAGAAATTTATTTTCATACGTTCCTCAAGGAAATATGATTCTCTCTGGTACAATTCGTGAAAATATTCTTTTTGGAAATCATAATGCCTCAGAAGAACTAATTAAATCAGCTATCCAAATAGCTTGTTTAGATACGGTTATTGAAGAATTACCAAGTGGCATGGAAACAGTTTTAAAAGAACATGGAGTTGGTCTTTCAGAAGGACAAAAACAACGTATTGCTATTGCTAGAGCAATTGTAAATGATGCCCCAATCTTATTACTTGATGAATGTACATCTGCATTAGATCTCGAAACAGAAAAAAAACTGCTTTCTAATCTTAAAAATTTTCATCAAAAAACAGTTTTATGTATTTCCCATCGTCTAGCTGCTATTAATTGTTGTGATCAAATAATTAAAGTTGAAAATGGTAGTATATATTTCGATACCCTATAAAGGGTATTTTTATTATATAAAAAAGGCCAGGATACCAAGCATCCAAAGCCAAAGTTATTAATAATTATTCATCAAATGGGTCAGCAACTTCATTATCTACTTCACCCATATCATTATCTACCTTTGTATTATCATCTTTATTTTGACAACCAGTTATTCCAAAGCAAACAAATAGTAATGTCAAAAATACTAAAATTCTCTTTTTCATATTTTTCCTCCTATAAAAAGACTACTGCATATTTTGCAGCAGTCTTATATAAATGATAAATTATCCCCAAGGATCCTCAACATCAGTGTCAGTATCACCTTCACCAGGATCTATAACAGTACTCATCATTATTACCGAATCAGTATTTTCAAATTTAATGACTTCAATTGAAGGCATTTCATAAACTTCTTTCATGTAATCTTATTCTCCTTAATTTATCTTAAATTGCAGGTAAAACCCCAGTAGAAGCATATGTATTACTATAAATAGTTTGTTCATTTCCTTCACTATCAGTATAAATTACATACATACGACCACTTCTAACAGCATTAGGTTTTACACCATTAACATTGATAACATATTGATTTACACTATTTTTAGCAGTAGCGATTATTTTTTGAGTTCTAATGCTTGATGAATTAATTACAATATCATCAGCACTTGAAACTGTATCAGGAGTAAGTACCATTCCATATTCTTTTAATGTACAATCTTTTGGTAAAAAGAATTGCCCATTATAACTTAAACGATATTTACCACTTACAACACTTGTAGTAAGTTCACCCATAGTAACAAATGGATTTTTTTCAACTGTTTCTGCTTTTTCAACAAATACTGCTTCTAGACTAATATTATTTAAAACAATAAAAGCATATGTTTTATCATAAGAAACAATAGATCCATTTTCTGTATTGATCCAATGAGAGAATTTTTTCCCTGCAACATCTCCTGCAGTAACAGTAGCTACTTCTCTATTTGAATATTCAGTAACTTCAGCTTCATCAACACCATTATTTACTGTAACAGTATATTTATCAGTTACTTCTTCAAAATCTACTGTTAACTCAACAGGACTCATCATAGTAAATGTAAAATTACCAGATACTGCAATTGGTGTATTAGTCACTTTATCTACTGCTTTGATATCTGCAAATCTATATCCAGTATTTGCTTTTTGGATTACTTTTACAGTTTTACCTCTTTCAATATTTTTTAAATCTTTTACTTCAACTTCATTTCCATTTTCATCAGAAACCATAATTTTTACAGTACCATTTTTAGCATTTACTGTTAGTGGATATTTAATTTTTTCACCTAAAATTGTACCATCTGACATAATTTGGAAATCTTCACCATATTTTTCACTAGCTGAAGTTCTAACTTTATCAGTTCCAACTGTTACTAAATCACCAGTATTTCCATCAACAGTAATCTTGAATTGTCTTTGTAAAACAGTACTTTCATCAGGACGAACTAAAGTAATTTTACCAATAGGTAATTTATGACTATCACCATCAATTTTTACTAAGTTTTGAGTTGATGCAACAATAACTTTTATAACACCAGTTGTATCATCAAATTCAGCACTTTTTACCTTAGCACTATTTAATGCATCATCAAACTCTAAATCTAATTTATAACCTTCTAACATTTGCCCATCATCACAAGTTAATCTTAAACTAATTTGATATGCTGCAATATTTTCAGAATTTTTCTTATTTAATTCTAACCAAACATTTGCTTGATTATTAGCATACTCCCCAGCTGCTTCAGTTCTTAAAATATATGGAACTGCAGTCTTTACACTTTCCTCTTTATCTCCTGTTTCAGTTTCATCTATAGCCAATACAGGTACAGGAATAATCGCTGAAAAAGCTAAAGTAGCGGAAAGAAATAATGCCATTAATTTTAATTTTTTCATGTATTCCTCCTATTTTTATTAAACAACCTAGAAAGAAGATATTCTTCTTTCAAGGTTATTATATTTTTATTCTTCGTCATCTCTTGCTTTAACATCTGCAACAATTGGTTCTGCAACAGTTTCATTCTCATTGTTATCATCAGTTAAAGTAATTGTAGGTAATTGAGCTGGTACATCAATTGTAAAGCTATCACTTACCATACGTTCACCAGCTAATGTTGTAGCATTATCCACACGATATAATTCAGCATATACCTTTGTAGGTAATTCAACAACAAAATCACTACCATTTTCACCAGCACCAGGTAAACCAAATTTACCTTCATTTTCACCATGTAATGGTTCTAACCAGTAAATCCATGTACCATCCTTAGTATTCATAATACTTCCAGTTTCTGGTACTTCAGCAAAGAATACTTGATATCCATTAATAATACTATTAACTTTATTTTCTAAACTATCATCATGCATTACATGTTTTTCATTATATAATTTAACCACATTGTATGCAGCATTTCCAGTATATTGTCCAGTAACAATAAATGATCCAGCAGGAATTTTTGAACCAGTTGTTTGGTCTAAAATATAATCCTTATCTAAGATACCAATAGTATTTTCAGTATCCCATACTTCTTTACCTTGTTCATTAATATGAGAAATACCAATATCAACATTATCTCCACTTTGACCTAATAATTTTATATCTGTAATTCCAATCTTATTTGCCTTATCTGTAGGTCTTGAACCACCCATTGTTAGACGAAGATTAGTAATATCTAATCCATAAATATTTTGATTATTTCTAGCTTTTTTAAAGTAAGCAATCTTATAACCATCTTCATCTTCATGAGCTACACCATTACTACTATTATTAAACTCAAAAGCACCTAATCTTGTATATGAAGCACCACCATTATTACTATATTCTAATGAGAATGCCCAATCTCTAGTTGTATATGGCATTTCTTCAATATCATTAGCAAACTTAATCTTAACTCCCACAACATTTTGTTTTCTATTTAAATTAATAGCAAACCAAGCTGCTGAATTATTTGCAGTTGAACCAACAAATGAAGTACTTACATCACCATCTATAATTAATTTAGAAGCACTTACAGTTTCTAGTGTTTCTCCAGTATCGCTATCTAAATATTTAATACCCATCTTTTTACTGTATGTAACCTTTTGATTAGTAAGTACATCTGTATATGTTTTACCTTCTACAACATTTGTATCACTATATACAGTCAATACTCCATAATCAGAAACTGTATTAGTAGATACTGTCCAATCATCACTTGGTAACTCACCATCATGACGAATCTTAATTGGATCAAAAACTTTAGTAGCAGTAGTATTTAAATATTTATCATATGCTACTACTTTGTAATCCATAACTCGATTATTTTCAGAACCAATTACATCTACATATTCAGTAACACCATCTTCTGATGTTTTATCTGGTTCCACAAAAGCAGCTGGTTTACCATTTCTGATAATTTCATAACCTAAAATAGCATCAGGATTACTTTCACCAGGCACACTCAATTGGAAAGTTACTTTCTTAGCATTTGCACCAGTTCCTTGACTTAATTCAGCATTTACTTCAGTTGAAGTCATTGCAGGACCATTTGCAAGCTGATATTCACGAGCAGCATCATTTAAATATTGAATTTTACGTTCTTCTTTTGGGAATTGTGCAGCATAAGCTTGAGTTCCAGCATCCATTTGATATCCCCAAGCTGTAAAGAATTCAGTTAAATCTTTACCAGCAGCAGCAATTGCTGTACGCATAATATTTTGATCTACGCTTCCAGAATTTGTAAGAGCTACACCACCTGGTTTAGGAGCAAATCCCATATCTCTTCTATATATATAGTAACGAGCGAAGAATTCATTTTGCCACATATTTACATAGTTATCATTATTATAACCTGTCTTATAATAATCATAGTGAGAATAATTCTTATCATAAGCAAGATGTAACTGCCAGTACATACCTAATTGAGCAAAAACTTGACCAGGTTTTCCAATTGTAGATGAAGTTACATGTTTATAAACTGTTGGATAAGGAATACGTGATGTTGCAGCAGTATCTCTAGTTTTTTCAAATTGAGACCAAATATTGTTAGTAACTTCTGCAATAGTCACACCACCTGGATCAGCACAGTGACCCATTTCATGGGCAAGTCCCCAACCAAACATATTACCTTCTCCAGGTTTACCATTTTCATCTACTTGAAGACCCTCACTTGAAGTCAATGCTGAAGAACCATATTCAATTCCTAAATGGCTTCCACCTGCATACATAAATGCTCCAGCAAACATTCTATGGTAACGAACATTGAAACGTGCTGTAGGAGTACCATGAGTACCATTTGCTGTATAAGGAGCTAATCCTCTTTCTTTATAGAATAACTCTAACATTTGGTTCATTGCTCCAGCAAAATTATCCATTGCTTCTTCAAGTGAACCAGCTTTATTACTATTTAGTTGTCCTTTTAATCCAGCTAAAATTCTTTCTGCTGGAAGAGATACTAAAACATTATCTAAACTTATTTCTGTACTATTTAAGAAACAGTTTGTTTGATTATATCCTTCATCTAGTGTCTGAATATCACTATGTAATTTATCATGATTAGCTTCCATGTGAGCTACATAATCTTCTAATTCAGCTACATAAGCATTAATCTTTTCTTGCCATCCATCTTCATTTCTTCGAGCATCACCGACTGGTCTATGCAAATCAAGAAGTGGAATCTTTGTTGCACCACTTACACGTACCTGAACTGGATTTTTTCTTACATCAGCACTATTAGTTTGAACAATATATAAAGATCCACCCTTTTCATATCCTAGGCTAGATACTTCTGGTATTGTAATTTCATTTAAACCTTGTTTTAAAGCGATTTCACCAGATTTCCATGCAGATGCTTCTGGATGATATTGTGTAAATACTAAACGTACTGGTACTGTTGCACCAATTTGTTTTCCTTTTTGTCCAACATAAACATTAACAGTATCTCCTGATTTTGCTACATATCCTAGTGGCTGTAATCCACTTAGACCACCTGCAAATCCTAATTTACTTGTACCTTCTAATGTTACATTTGGATTAGCACTAACTATACCACCAATGTTCTTATCATTTAATAAGATTCTAGCATTAGCTAACTCACTTAATAATAAATCTTTCTTTGGATGATATTCGTTATTGATTTCATCTATTGTATTTGCTCTTTCTTCAAGCTCAGCAATTTTTGCTTCATTAACATCTTCCTTAAGTGTTACATGCATATCATCTGCATATAATCCATATACATCATCTTCTAAACTATCATATTCGAAGAAGTTGATTTCAGAAATTGAATTTCCTTTTTCAGTACAAGCAAAACCATATTTTATTAATGTAAAACGTACTCTTGTTGCTTCCACTGCTTCAGGTAAAATAAATTTAATTGTATTTTTTGCTGTTGGATGTAAACTTTGTTGAGTCACATTACCAAGAGAATATGTTTTAACTTGTTCTTCTCCATTGTATAAAGTAACTGACATTCCTGAATAATCCCAATTAGCTGAATCACGATATTGATCTTCCAAACGGTTACTCATAATGATTTCTTTGACTTTATGTGAGTTTTCAAATGTTACATCTACACCAAAAGTTGAACCAACACTTGAGAAGAAATATGTTGAATAATCTCCATCTATAAGTTGATTAGCATCAAAATCATTTACATAACCACTACCATATATCATTTTTATATTTTGAATATCATTGTTAATCATCCTATATTTTTGGAACTTAGGAATTTCGTTAATTGTTTTACCTACAGCTGGTAATGAACGTGGTCCATGTCTTTCATTATTGTTATCGTCATGATTCCATCCTGAAATATATACTTCATATGAAGTATCATCTTTTAAACCTGTAATTTTATAAGCATTTGTCATGATATTATTAACTACAGTAAATTCACTACTGCTTCCTAATTCACGATATTCTAAAGTATAATACTCTGTATCTTGCATGTCTTTCCATGAAACATCCAATTGTCTGTATTTACTATTAATGCTTACCATATCTGGGGCTGGTGGTGGTCCACCTGCTAATTGGTGATGACTTACAGTTTCAGAATATGGACTTGACCAATCACCATTAACTGATTTTACTGAAACATAGTAATCCCATAATGAAGTGACTTTATCTTTTCTTCCACCCTCAAATTCTTGAATTTCAATTTCATTTATTCCGGCTCTATATATATTAGGACCAACTTTTTTACCATCAGTATCAATTGCATACATAGATACTTCATAACCTGTTACGTTTTGTTCTTGATCCCAAGTAATAGTAATTTGGTCTCCTTTTCCAGAAACAACAATATTTTGAGGTATATTTAATTCAGGTTCTGGAATTCTTGTTTCCATATCATTTAAGAATTCAACTTTAGCAATTTCAGTTAATTTAGTACTTGTAGCAGTAGCAGTTACTACAATTGTAACTTTCTTAATTGCAATTTGTTGACCTAAATCAATGACAATGCTTCCATCAGCTTTTCTAATTGCTTGTGCCGCAGCACGAGCAATAGATCTAGTTTTAGCTTTTCTGGCTGGAGCACTTTCATCCACAATAGGTACACTGATAACTTCTGTTTCTTCTACTCCATCAAGATCAGTATCACCAATGATACGTTCTACTTCAATAGTACCACTAGTTGGTCCTGTATCTGCAGGAGCTGAAATAACAATTCCACCAGTTGCTGCTTCTTGAGTATTAATATCCATTTCAATTTTAACTGGATTTTCCTCAGATATAACAGCATCTTCTTTAGGAGCTAACGTAATTGGTTCTTTAGCATCTTCCATGATTGTATCTAATTTACGTTCACCTTGTGGAATAGCAGCTTCTTGCTTAGCTTCTACTTTTACTACTGTAGGTAATAAAGTTTCAATTGCAACTGCTGGTTTTGTTTCTTGATCAAGATTATAAACAAGAATTGCTAAATCAGCAATATCAATAATTTTATCTTGATTTAAATCATAAACATATTCAAATGAATGATCAGATTCTGTTGAATCTTCAGGCACTGATAGATTTTGTGAATCTACATCTTGTCCTTCTTCTGGTTTTTGAGAAACAACAGGAACTTTATGTCCATTATGCTCAATCAAAACCTTAGAATCTTCTTCATTTATTAATCCATCTGCATTTAAATCACCAAGAGCAAATACTCCCATACCACCTAATGCAGCATTATAACTATCAGTAAATACTAAAGTTGATTTTGTATTTGGTTTAATAGTTAAATTTTGTGAAAAATCTTGGAAAAAATATTCAGTTTCCAAAGTTAATCTATATTCTCCTGGCTCTACATTTTCAGCTTTAAAAACAACCATATCTTCATTGTAGCTATCAATGTAAGCATGAACATGTTTAGCACTAAATTCTGGATGATTAGCTAAGTCATCTTCTCCATTATTTACACTGTCTGCAGATTGCAAACATACTCTAAACATTCCTACTAATTCTTCTAATCGTTCTAACGATATTTTAAAGTCTAATTTTAATTGTAATTCAAAATTTGTAACGCCTGTTGTTTCGTTACCTGTACTACCATTTTCATCAGAAGTTTCACTAATTCCTGTATTATCAATTGTTCTTATTTCAGAAATAGGATCTTCTGCTTCATCACTATTAGTATCAAAGGCATTTACGCCTACAACAGTTTGAAACATCATGCAAAAAACTAATAGCAATGCAAATACTTTCCTTTTCAATTAATCATACTCCTTCCTTGTTGAAATTATTAAAATTGTGTCCTAATCAAATTTTACAAATATATATATTATATTTTCTGCTACAAAAAATACCAATATATTTATGTGAAAATATGTCAATAGAACACACATATAATATACAATAACATAAATATAAATTTCAATACAAATTTAAAGAAAAGATATAAAAATTTAATAAACTTAACACAAAAAACGTTAATGTATACTTGTATACTATTTTATTCGATTTTTTGGTATTTTTTTGTATAATTTATAAATATTTTTAACTAATAATTCTACTATATTTCTACGCTTAATCAAAATAATTTTATAACATCTAAGATAACTTTTTTATAAATAAAAATAAAAGAGATTTATCCCAATTAAATATTGATCTATATCTCTTTTTAGAAAATGATTTTCAATATATATCTTATATAATTTTATAAGATTGTAACAAATAGGTCAAAAAATAATTCATTTCCAATTAATCACTCATTACATATTATTTTGTAAAAAGAATAATTAATTTAACTATTTTGCTTATAAAAGTCATTCAATAGAACCCCTAAAATCTCTATTCCATAATCCAAGGTTCCATTTTCTTTTTATATGCATATAACTATCCAATATATTGTTTTTTGTACCAATAACACTATTTTCAAATAAATCATAAGAAACACTACAATATTATTGACTTTAATATTTATCAATAGTGTCGTTTTATCAATTTTAGATACAGATATTTTATAGTATTTTTCAAAATAGTCTCTTAAAATTAATACATAAAGAAGTGATTCAATATTCATCCTATTTCAAACAAATCATATTACCATTTTTATATACCC
>OFGM01001551.1_pt1 | contig 13238 bp, 9 predicted proteins | sample 1521741 | NCBI WGS metagenome assembly OFGM01 (sample SAMEA3504079, study PRJEB24116) | mouse gut metagenome | biome: mouse gut; feature: mouse-associated habitat; material: faeces | place: Denmark | collected 2011
ATACAAAGCAGGTTTGCAGCTTTAGATAATTCATCAATTGGTGGATAAGAAGGGGTAATTCTAATATTAGAAGCTTGTAAATTATTTTCGTATAGGAATGTAGCACCAATATTAGTTAAAACAACACCAGCTTTTTTACATAATTGACCAACTCTTTTGGCACAGCTAGACAAAATATCTAAATTAATAAAATACTTGTTGTGTACTGTTGAGTAATATGATTTATTTATTGTTAAAAATGGCAAAATAATTTATAAAATTTGTTTTAATATGGTACTTTTTTCATATTTCGTGATATTTTCTTGGTTTTTAGAGGCTATGAATAGTAATAAAGTTTTTTATAATTAGTTAATTTAGCACTTTGGTATTGACAGTGCTAAAATTAGTTGTATAATGTAGTTAGCACTTAGGTAGAAAGAGTGCTAAAAAGGAGTGGTTAACATGAACATTGAAAAATGGACTGCCAAGATGCAAGAAGCAATCCAAAAGGCAATTATGATGGCTAGTGAAATGGGTCATCAAGTAGTAGATGTAGAACATTTTTTATTAGCATTATTAGAAGATAATGCGGGAATTTTATATCGAGTTTTATCTAAAAGCAATGTTGATATTGCAGGGATACAAAACAACTTGTCAAGTAGATTGCAAAGCAAACCAGTTGTTAGTAATGTTGATATAAATAGTATACGTATTTCTTATGATTTAAATCAATTATTTAGTTTAGCTGATAAGCAAATGAATAAATTTAAGGATGAATATTTAAGTGTAGAACATTTGATAATGGCATTGTTTGAGCTTAATAGTAGTTGGGTAAAAGATTTATTAAATGAATATAATTTGAATTGTAAAGAAGTTAAAAAAATTATTGATGAAATGCGGGGTGGTAATATGGTTAATAGTCAAAATCCAGAAAATCAGTATGAAGTATTAGAGAAATATGGACGTGATTTAACGAAGGATGTTGCTGATGGAAAACTTGATCCAGTTATCGGTCGTGATGAAGAAATTCGAAGAGTAATTCAGATATTATCACGTAAAACAAAGAATAATCCTATTTTGATTGGTGAACCAGGAGTTGGTAAAACTGCAATTGTTGAAGGGTTAGCATGGCGTATTTTTAAAAATGATGTTCCTGTCTCTTTACAAAATAAGACTTTATATGAATTAGATTTAGGTGCATTAGTAGCTGGTGCTAAGTATCGTGGTGAGTTTGAAGAGCGATTAAAAGCGGTTTTAAATGAAATAAAAAAAGCTGAGGGTGAAATCATTTTATTTATTGATGAGATTCATCAATTAGTTGGTGCAGGTAAAACAGATGGTGCGATGGATGCTGCTAATTTGTTAAAACCAATGTTGGCACGTGGAGAATTACATTGTATTGGAGCTACGACTTTAGATGAATATCGAATGTATATTGAAAAAGACGCTGCTTTAGAAAGAAGATTTCAAAAGGTTCAAGTTGATGAACCAGATCAAGATGATACAATTGCAATATTAAGAGGTTTAAAAGATTCTTTTGAATCACATCATGGAGTGCAAATTACTGATAGTGCTATTATTGGTGCAGTAAATATGTCACAACGTTATATTACAGATCGCTTTTTACCTGATAAAGCAATTGATTTGATTGATGAAGCTTGTGCTTCAATTAGAATGGAAATTGATTCATTACCTGAAGAGTTAGATGTTATTACTCGTGAGAAGAATCGTTTAGAGATGGAACGAATTTCAATTGAAAAAGAAGATAAAAATGAAGATAATGAAAAGCGTTTAAATGAAATTAAAGGCCGTATAGCATCTTTAGATGAAGAAGTAAAAGGGTTAACTGATAAATGGCAAGAAGAAAAGAAATCATTAGATCATATAAAGGAATTAAAAGATCAAAAAGTTCGTTTAGAAGCATTAAAAGATAAATATCAAACAGAAGGTAATTTAGAAGAAGCATCAAAAATTAAATATCAAACTTTACCACAAATTGAAAAAGAAATTGAACAATTTGAGGCTTCAAAAAACGAAGATGATCTATTACAAGAAAAGGTATCAGTTGAAACAGTTAGTGAAGTAATTGCCCGTTGGACAGGAATACCTGTTAATAAACTAATGGAATCTGAACGAGAAAAATTATTACGATTAGATGAAGCATTAAAAGTAAGAGTAATTGGTCAAGATGATGCAATTGAGAAAGTTACAGATGCCATTCTTAGATCTCGTGCAGGAATTAATGATGAAAATCGCCCAATTGGAAGTTTTCTATTCTTAGGACCTACAGGAGTTGGTAAAACAGAGGTTGCTAAATCATTAGCTGAGCAATTGTTTGATACAGAAAGAAATATTGTTCGAATAGATATGTCTGAATATATGGAGAAATTCAGTGTGTCTAGATTAGTTGGAGCCCCACCTGGATATGTTGGTTATGAAGAGGGAGGGCAATTAACTGAAGCAGTACGACGTCATCCTTATAGTATCGTTTTATTAGATGAAATTGAAAAAGCTCATCCTGAAGTATTTAATATATTATTACAAGTATTGGATGATGGTCGGATTACTGATTCGAAAGGTAATTTAGTAAGTTTTAAAAATACAATCATTATTATGACATCTAATATTGGTTCAAATTATTTATTAGAAGGTAATAATGATGATACGCACAAGGCTGTTGAAAATGAGTTGAAGGCACATTTTAAACCGGAATTTTTGAATCGTATTGATGAGATAGTTTATTTTAATTCACTTGATCAAAGTGTGGTTAATAAAATTATTGATAAATTTATTAATCAGCTCTCAGATCGTTTAAGTGATAAAAAAGTCATAATTAATGTTAGTGATCATGCTAAAGCAGTTATCAGTGAACAAGGTTATGATATAACATTTGGTGCTCGTCCATTAAAACGATTTATCCAATCAAATATTGAAACGTTAATAGCTCGTGAAATGATTAAAGGATCAATTAGAAATGGAAGTACTATAATGATTGATTATGATAATGGTTTTAAAATATTAACTTAAATATTATTAGGCAATGCAAATAACTGCATTGTCTTTTTATTTAAATATAGTTAGTTTCTATGAATAAAATATCTAAAATAGGTAATGAATATCGTTGATAGAGGTGAATTAATGCAAAGATTAAAAAATGTTATTAAAAAGTTTATTTCCCCTCAGGGAAATCTCTTTCGCTATTCATCAAGTTTTTGTTTTTTACTGGCTTTGTTGCCAGGATTAATAATAGTGTTAAAAATATTTCAAAATGAGATTTTAAATAATCCTGAATTAATAAATTTTTTATATAGTTATGTACCAGAAAAATTATTAGCACCATTTATTCAATATATTTTATCAAGAGAATACAATACTTATTTATCAATGATTATATCCTTATCATTGTCAATTTATTTAGCTAGTAATGCTTGTTATTCGTTTATGCTTATTTCAATGAATGATGAAGGATTTTCTACTTATGGGATATTGATAAGAATTAAAGCAATATTTATGTTTATTTTATTAATAATTGGTTTGATTATTTTAGCAATTCTTAATTATTTTATTAGTGAGATTATTGTTATGATAGTGGGTTTATTAATATTCTTTTATTTATTTTATCGTTTTTTATCTTTTGAAAAGAAACCCAAGAGATATGGAATAATTGGTTCGGTATTTTCAAGTTGTGGAATAATGATAATAGGATTAACATTTATATATTATGTTGAGCATTATACTAGATATGATATCTTATATGGCCCGTTAGCAGGTTTAGTAATTTTATTGATTTCAATATATCTTGTTTCCAGTATTATTTACTTTGGATATTGTTTAAATCAGGAGTTTAATAACTCACGTTTGTATAGTTGTTATAAACATATGTGGTATTATAATTGGGGTGATAAAATTATTAAAAGAGTACTTAAGAAGTTTAAATCTATAGTATAGTGATATATATTTTATTAATAGACTTTAATATGTTCAATTTTAAGGTCTATTTTTGTTTTTAAAAGAAATATTGATAGGCTAAAATTCTTTTATCCGGGTATTAAACATGATAGAATGGTAGCGGAGGATTATTATGCAGCGATATTTTATTAATGAAAATTTAACAAGTAAAAACACTTTTGTTTTCTCAACTGATGATTTACATCATTTAAAAACAGTTATGAGAAGTAAGAATGGTGAAAGGATTATTTGTATTGATATAAATGGACAGGTATATTTATGTGAAATTGATGAGATTGATAAGGGAATAATTAGTATTGTTGAAAAAATTGAGGAGAACAATGAATTAGATGTTGAAGTAACTTTAGTATATGCTTTACCTAAAGGAGATAAATTTGAATTAGTTTTACAAAAAGCAACCGAATTGGGTGTGACTAGAGTTGTCCCTCTTCTAACAAGACGTTGTGTAGTTAAAAGTGATAAAAAGAAATTTTCTAAAAAATTAATTCGTTATGAAAAAATTTTAAAAGAAGCTGCCCAGCAATCACGAAGAAATAAAATACCAGAAATTGTTAATGTTATTGAACTAAAAGAATTAGATGAATATTTAGGTACATATAATTTAGTAGCTTATGAAGAAATATCTAAGGCTGGTAAGCATATGGCTTTAAAACAATATTTAGATAAATTAGAGTCAGGTGACAAAATTACTGTTATCGTTGGTAGTGAGGGTGGTTTTGATCAAGATGAAATTGTAGTGATGGAGTCACTAGGGATAACTGCATGTTCTTTAGGAAAAAGGATTTTAAGAAGTGAAACTGCTCCATTATATTTATTAAGTGTAATTGGTTATGTTAGGGAGATCGGTAAATGAAAATTTTAGAGTTATTATATAAGTATCGTTATAAAATAAGATTAAATCAAACTAATTTATTTGACTTTGTTAATTTAGGAAGTAAAGAAATTATAGAAGAAGGATTTTCTTATAAAGTAAAAAATCCTTGGGATTTATTTGCTTATGAGGTTATATTAAAAGGAATTAGAGCAAAGAAAGAAATTGATATGTGTTATAATAGTTTTTTAGCTGATAACTATGATTTATTTGATCATATAAGTTATAAACAAAGGCAGAAAATTTTTCTTGATGAAATTAAAAAAGTTAGTGCAAAGCTTGTTAGTTTCAAAGATTGTAAGAGTGGTGAAGTAATTTATATTCCTTTTTTAGAACCATTTTTAAATAGATATTATCTTAATGATTACTTATTAATAACTTTAAAGCATCATTTGATGTATATTAAAGAATTTTCTAAAGATATAGATATATTCCTTAAATTATATGATATGCAAGCATATAATTCGGATTTTTCTACTTTACAGTTAGTAGGTCAAGATGATGAAAACGAATATTTATATCATGATGATTTTAAAGTGGTTTACCAATTTAATAACAATAGAATAACAAATGAAATATGTTTAATTGATAAATATACAAAAGAATATCCTGAACTAAATATAATAAAATGTGTAATAAATAAGATAATTAGTCATGATAGTGAGGAAGATATTTTAGAATATTTATATGAACATAGATTTATTGGAGATAGAACTTATAAAAAAATAAAAAAGAAATTAAAATAAGGTGATTAAATGAAAACAGTAGCATTCCATACTTTAGGTTGTAAAGTAAATACATATGAATCTAATGCAATGTTAAAAATATTTAATGATGCAGGTTATCAAGAAGTTGATTTTAAACAAATAGCTGATGTGTATGTAATTAATACATGTACTGTTACTAATACAGGTGATAGTAAATCTAGGCAGATGATTCGTAAAGCAATTCGTAAAAATCCTCAAGCAACAATATGTGTAGTAGGCTGTTATAGCCAAATAGCTCCTGAAGAAATTGAACAGATTGAAGGTGTGGGGGTTGTTTTAGGTACACAGTATCGTCAAAATATTGTTGAATATGTAAATGAATATTTAAAAACTGGTAAAATGGTTGTAAAAGTTGATAATATAATGAATTTAAAGAAATTTGAGGATTTAAATATTGATCGATTTAAAAATACACGAGCATTTTTGAAGATTCAAGATGGATGTAATAATTTTTGTACATATTGCATTATTCCATATGCCAGAGGGAGAGTACGCTCTAGAAGTAAAGATAGCGTTTTAAATCAAGCTTCACGTTTGGTTGCTAATGGTTATGTTGAAATTGTTTTAACAGGTATTCATACTGCTGGATATGGTGAAGATTTGGAAGATTATAGTTTTTATGATTTATTAGTTGATTTAGTAAAAATTGAGGGATTAAAGAGATTAAGAATTTCTTCAATTGAAACTAGTCAAATCAGTGATGAAATAATTGATTTGATTGGTTCTAATGAAATAATTGTTGATCATTTACATGTTCCTTTACAAGCAGGATGTGATGAAACATTAAAGCGCATGAATCGTAAGTATACAACTAATCAATATTTAGAAAAAATAAATAAGATTCGTAGTTATTTACCAAATATTGCTTTTACGACAGATGTGATTGTAGGATTTCCTGGTGAAACAGATGAGGAGTTTGATAAGACATATGATTTTATTAAAAAGGTAAATTATAGTGAGTTACATGTATTTCCTTATTCACCACGTAAAAATACACCAGCTGCAAAGATGCCTAACCAAGTAAATGATCATATAAAGCATGATCGGGCTGATCGATTGTTAGCTTTATCTAAAGAACTTAATCGTGATTTTGCTTTAAAGCAAATTGGGAAATCACTAAAAGTTTTATTTGAAAAACGTGATGGTGATTACTTGATTGGTCATGCAAGTGATTATCTAAAAGTAAAGGTCAAGACTGATAGGGATATGATTGGTGAAATTGTGGATATTAGAATTGATAAATATGATGGGATATTGGAAGGAAGTGTAGTTTAATGAAACGTTTAAATGAATTATATGATATTGATAATGATATGAAAATTTATTCAATTCATAGTGATTCTCGTTATGTTAAACCATATTCAATATTTTTTTGTATTGAAGGATTAAGTGTGGATGGTCATCGTTATGTTGAAGATGCTATTTTTCAGGGGGCAAAGGTAATTGTATATTCTAAGGAATTACCATATTATCATGAAAATATTATTTATATTATAGTTGATAATACATTAGAGGAATTAAATCGTGTTTCAAATATTTTTTATGATTATCCAAGTAATAAGATGAAAATCATTGGGGTTACTGGAAGCAGTGGAAAGACAGTTGTAGCATCAATGATAAAAGATGCGATGTCAAGGTATTGTAATACAGGTTATATTGGTACAATTTCATTAGAATATAATGGACGAAAGGAAGAATGTCCTTATACAACTCCTGAGACCCTTTATTTACAACGGAAGTTATTTGAAATGAATCGTAGCGGGGTTAAGGTTGTTGCTATGGAGGCATCAAGTCATGGTTTAGCTTTAAGGCGAGTTGATAGTGTGAATTTTAGTATTGCGGTAATGACAAATATTGGAGCTGAACATTTGGATTTTCATGGTACCAGGGAACAATATGTTTTAGCTAAACAAAAATTATTTGAAATGATCAAACATACTGATTGGGCGGTTTTAAATAGTGATGATGACGCATTTTTAAGGATTAAACAAAATACACAAGGTAAGATCTTAACATATGGTATTGAGACTAACAGTGATGTAATGGCTAAATGTTAGATTATATTTAGATCATAGTGAGTTTGATTTAATGTTTAAAGGGAATACTTTTCATGTATCATCACCTGTATTAGCTAAATTTAATATTTATAATGTATTGGCTCTTGTTTGTGTTTTAATTGCTATGGGGTGTGATGATAGTATGGTTTTAGATGCAGTCAAAAATGTTGAGGCTGTAGAGGGAAGAATGGAATTGATTCAAGCTAAACAGGGATTTTCGGTTATTGTTGATTATTGTCAGCATATTAGTAATTATGAAGAAATTTTTGAGTTTGTTGATCGAGTTAAACAGAATCGTGGGCGGTTAATTGCTGTATTAGGGGCACCAGGGAAGAGAAATTATAAATTACGTAAGGAATTAGGTGAGATAGCTAATAAGTATTTAGATCATGTAATATTAACACAATTAGATGATCGTGGGGAAAATGTTTATGATATTTGTGAAGCTATTCAAAATGAAATAACAGATATTAATAGTGTTATAATCGCCTCAAGACAAATTGCAATTGAGCAGGCAATAGAATTGGCATGTAAAGATGATATTATCTTAATTTTAGGTAAGGGTCATGAAAAATTTATTTCATTAGAAGTAGGGCAAGCTGATTATCCTGGAGATAGTACAATTGTAAAAGAGGCAATTGAACGAATATATGGAGGTAATTAAAATGAATTATAATAAAATGATTGATCATACTATTTTAAAACCAGATGCAACTAAAGAAATGGTGAAAAAAATTATTGATGAAGCCAAATCATATCATTTTGCTTCTGTATGTGTTAATCCTGTTTGGGTTAATTATTGTGCCCAGGAATTAGTAAATTCTGGTGTCAAGGTTTGTACAGTAATTGGTTTTCCTTTAGGGGCTAATACTACAGCAACAAAGGTTTTTGAAACTAAAGATGCTATTGAAAATGGCGCCGATGAAATTGATATGGTAATCAATATTGGTGCTTTAAAAGAGAAAAATGATCAGTTAGTTTTAAAAGATATTCAGGCAGTTGTTGATGCTGCGAAAAGCAGGTGTGTAAAAGTAATTATTGAAACATGTTTATTAAATGATGAAGAAATTATTCGTGCATGTAAACTTGCAAAAGAAGCAAAAGCAGATTTTGTTAAAACTTCAACAGGTTTTTCTACTATGGGGGCTACAGCATCAGCAGTTGCCTTAATGAAAAAAACAGTTGGCGATAATCTTGAAGTTAAAGCTTCAGGTGGAGTGCGTAATATTGAAGATATGGAAGAATTAATTAAAGCTGGTGCAACAAGAATCGGGACTAGTGCTGGTTGTAAATTGGTAGGATAGTGATATGGAGCTGGTGCTCCTTTTTTGTTATATATGATTGGTATTGTTTATTAATTAAAAAAAGTAAAAAAATCACTAATAAATATAAAGACTAAAAGTGTCTGTGGTTTTTATAATAAATATACATTAAATTATTTTTTTATATTTAATGTAAACGCTAACAAATATAGTTTGATTAGTATTAAACTATATAAGATGTGTATGGAGGTGTTAAAAGAATAACTGTTAAATAGAAAATATTAAAAAATAAATATATTAAAAAGGGGAAGAGATATGAAGAAATTTATTTTAGTAATAGTTGTTACATTAATGGCTTTTACATCAACAAATGTAAGTGCTGCTAGTGTTTCAGTTAATCAAGCTAAAACAGTTTCTACAGATACAGATGTAAAAATTGAATTAATTCAAAATGATACTGTAGTAGAAACAGGGACAAATGTATTAACACATACAAGAAATTATACACGTTCAAATACAAAAACAAATGGTGATGAAATTGTTATCACTGCACCTGAGGGAGTACATTATTTAATGGTGCAGCTAGATAAATATTGTGGAACACCAAAAACTACAGGAATGTTAGAAAAAGAACAAGTAGAAGGTAGTACGAGACCATCGAATATGTCATCACTTGAATATGGTGAAACTTTAGTATATTTAATGAATAATGAATTTCACTTTGTTATTCCTGGTTTAACAGGAACAGATGCTGGAGGTACTACTTTAGGTGGTGGAAACTGGCCTTATGATTCTCGGGCATTTTCAACATCTGGAAACACAGAAAAGGTAATTACAGCAAGAGTTGCAACAGAAGAAGAAATTAATGAACGTAGAAATCTTGCATTAAATCCTTTCGACTTACGTGGAAATGACAATGGTCGTACTAGTCCAAATAAAAAGGGTGATATAAATGTTTTCCCTCATGCTTTTGCAAATCGAGCAACTGATAATAAGCGTGAATTTGAACCATGAAATGCAATTGATGGCTTTGAATATAATGCATCTCATGTAGGATTTCCTTATCAGGCATGGGGTTGTGGAAATGAAAAAACAGATTCTGAATTTTCAGTTTTATTTGGGCGTTATGTTGAAATTGATCAAGTTGATATTACTGTAAGAGCGCAATGGAATCCACCACAACCAAATAATGCATATGATCATGATATAAATTGGACAAGTGCTACATTAGAATTTTCTGATGGAACAGAGATGCCAATTACTTTACAAAAATTAGCTTCACCACAAACTATTAAATTGCCTGAAAAGAAAATAGTTTCATGGGTACGTTTAAAAGATCTTCCAGTTAGTGAAGAAATTATTCCTGTAGATGGACGTAAGAAATTTTCAGCTTTAACAGAATTTAAAGTTTGGGGAACTGAAGTAAATAATTCTAATGTTAATTTACCATCTGGAGAAAGTTTAGTTAATTTAGCTAAGAAGGTAAATGATTATTGGATTAAAACAGGTGGAAATACTGGAAATGATGCGACTAACTATAATCATGGTCATTCTGTAACTAGTGAATTTTGGGCACCTTCAGTATTTTATACTGGGAATATGGAAGCATATTATTTAACAGGTGATGAAAATTATACTGATTATGCGAGTCGTTGGGGAAGTAATAATATTTATAATGGTACAGCATGGAATACTAAAGCTGATACAGGAAGAATTGGAAAATATTTTCCTGATAATCATACTAGTTTTCAAACTTATTTAGATATGTTTTCAATAACTTCTGATGCTGGTTTTGATGCAAATGATGAAAAAATTAAAAATGTAGTTCCAATTATGAATGAAATGGAACAAATGAGTGTTAGTGATTTAAAAAGTAAAAAAGGTTATTGGGATAGAATTGACTTTTTCTATATGGAATTACCAAACTGGATAAAGATGTATCTTTTGACTGGGGAAGAAAAATGGTTAGATAAGTTAAGAGCATTATATAATGATCGTAAAGCTGAACTTTATGATGAAGAAACTGGTTTATTCTATCGTGATAAAAACTACATATTTGATGCTAATGCTACTTATAATCCTAATGGTGATGGCAGCAATCAAAAGATTAGTCCTAATGGTAAAAAAATTCTTTGGTCTAGAGGTAATGGCTGGGCTATGGGTGCACTAGCAAAAGTTTTACAGGATCTACCAGATGATCGAGTAGATGATCGCAAAGAATATGAAGCTGTATTTAAGAAAATGGCAGCAACATTAATTCAAGTACAAGGTGAAGATGGTTTTTGGAGAATGAATTTAGATGATTATGATCATGATATTCGTCCAGAAACTAGTGGAACTCTTTTCTTTGCTTATGGTTTGACTTGGGGAATCAATAATGGGCTTTTAGATAAAGAGACTTATTATCCAGCAGTAAAAAAAGCATTTTTGGGATTAAATGCTAATGCAATTCGTCCTGATGGATTAGTTGGACGTTCTGAATTAATCAGTGCTTATCCAAATCCAAAATGTTCTTTAGGAATTGGTTCTTCACAAAGTTATGCTCCGGCAGCAACAGTATTATTCCTTTCAGAATTATCTAAATTGGTTGAACAAGGTTATGTAACAAATGATGTTGAACCTGCTTTGAATAAGAAGATGATTGGTAGTATTGCTGTAAAAGAAGATTCAAAATATGCAGTAGTAAATTCTAAACTTAGAGAATTAGTTCCTGGAACAGAATTAAAAACAATTAAACAAGATGAAAAAATCTATGTACCAAAAGATTTTATTAAAGAAGTATATGGTGAAAATACTGCTAATGGAATTATTGATACAATAGTGTATGATGGTTCATCTTATGTAGAATTAAGTGGGGTTATTGTAGCAGGAAGTAATAGAAAATTATCTAGTCTTGAAAATAATACATATATTATTAGTTATAAAACAAGTTTATTTAATTCATTGGATACTAAATTAACAGATTTATTAAATACTGGTTTAACAGATGGTAAATATCCAACAAGACCAGAATATCCAATTCGTTTTGATTATACACCACCTGCAGAAGAACAAAAGCCTTCTGAAGATGCACTTGTTTCAGTTGAATCAAATAGTGCTGGAGCTGTTAGTGCAAATAGATTAATTGGTCCAAATACAACAAATCCTGTAAATGTAGAATTTGATATGATTAGTGTTTTATCACCAAATCAAACTAATGCAATTGTTGGACTTGGCAGCATGGATTCTAATTATACAGCATATTCTCAAATTCCAATTATTATCAGAATGTATAAGGATGGAAAATTTGGAGTTTATAATGGAACAGGTTATGTTCAAAGTAATGTAGAGTTTAATAAAAATGAAAAATATCATATTAGAGTATCAATAGATTTAGAAGCTAAAAAATATAGTGTATTTGTTAGTACACAAGATGAGGAAGAAATTCAAATAGCTAATAATTTTGCTTTTAGATCAACAGCTAAAGCAATAGATAATATTGGAAAAATATATTTATTTAATAATGATCAAGCAGCAGGAAAATATTGGCTAGAAGATATTTATTTGGGTGAACAAGTAAAACCATCAAAGGATGCACTTATTTCAGTAGAATCAAATACTAGTGGTGCTATTAGTGCAAATAGATTAATTGGTCCAAATACTAAAAATCCTGTAAACGTAGAGTTTGATATGGTTAGTGCATTAGCACCTACTGTGACTAATGCAATTGTTGGACTTGGTAGTAAGGATTCTAATTATACAGCATATTCACAAGTTCCAATTATTGTTAGAATGTTTAATGATGGAAGCTTTGGGGTTTATAATGGAACAAAATATGTCCAAACTAGTATGAAATTTAATAAAAAAGAGAAATATCATGTTAGAGTATTAATAGATTTAGAAGCTAAAAAATATAGTGTATTTGTTAGTGCACCAAATCAAGAAGAAATTCAAATAGCTAATAATTTTGCTTTTAGATCAACTGCAAAAGCAATAGATAATATTGGAAAAATATATTTATTTAATAACGATCAAGCAACAGGAAAATATTGGTTAGAAAATATTTATTTAGGAACAAAAACAAATAAAGAAGCCCTTGAAGAAATCTTAGAAATAGCAAAAAATTATAATGAAGTAGAATTTACAGAAATCAGTTTTAAAAATTTACAAGATGCAATTATAGCAGGTGAAATAATTCTTTTAGATAAAGAAGCTACACAAGTTGAAGTAGATAATATAGTAAAAGAATTACAAAATGCAATTGATAACTTAGAAGATGCAGTAACTGTTGAAGTAAGCAAAACAGCATTACAAATTGCAGTTGAAATGGCAGGTAATGTAACAGCAGAAGATT
>OFGM01001552.1_pt1 | contig 13211 bp, 12 predicted proteins | sample 1521741 | NCBI WGS metagenome assembly OFGM01 (sample SAMEA3504079, study PRJEB24116) | mouse gut metagenome | biome: mouse gut; feature: mouse-associated habitat; material: faeces | place: Denmark | collected 2011
CAGGAACCGATAAACACCTGATCCAGCTTTGTCCCGGCAAACTCCGAGACATCATGGATATTGTCCACCTGAGACGGACAGGCTAAAACAGGTACAAACTCCTGCGCCTCGTATTCCATCACCCGGCAATACCCGGCATCTTCATCCGCGTACAGCCAATTCACATCCTCCATTTTTACCCCGGAATAAGCACACGTTTTCTCATCTGGTGCAAACAGCGCCGCCTTCGCCCCCGCTTCGATTGCCATATTGGAGATCGTCATGCGCGAAGAGACGCTCATCTCCTCTATCGTGCTGCCCGAAAACTCCAGCACCTTATAGGTCGCCCCGGAGTGGCCGATGGTGCGGCAGTCGAAAAGCACCATGTCCTTGGCGAATACCCCTTTGCCCAGGGTATTCTGCCACTCGATGCGGAAGCTCTCGGGCACCTTCAGCCAGATCTGGCCCGTGGCCGCCACGCCCAGCATCTCCGTGGAGCCGATGCCGGTGCCGAAGGCCCCGAAGGCCCCGGACATACAGGTGTGGGAATCGGTGCCCACCACCAAGGTGCCCGGCTGGTCATAGCACGCCTCCGCCAGCACCTGGTGGCAGGGGCCCTCATACTCGTGGTAATCCACACCGTGTTCCTGGGACCAGTCCTTGGTGAACTTCACTGCCTCCGCCTGCTTGATCTCACAAGGGGGCGTGTAGTGGTCGCTGATGACCACCACCTTGGACTTGTCCCACACGTCCACGCCCAGCTCCTTCAGCCCCTCGGCGATCTCTATGCGGGGGCCCAGGATGTCGTCCATCATGGCCACGTCCACGTTGGCGTTGACGATCTCCCCGATCTCCACATAGTCCTTGCCGGCGGCACGGGCCAATGCCTTTTGCGCAAATGTCATTCCACTCATTGCCTAATACCACCTACTAAACTTAGAATTTGGCCGGGGGGGCGGCGGGGCTTCCTCGCCGCCCCCCCCGGCCCCCGATCAGGAGAGCCTCTCCCGGATAAACGCCTCGAACTCCGCCAGGATCTGATCGTTGGTCTTCTCCCGGTCATCCATCTTCAGGCCGTAGACCGGCGGCATGGTGATTCCCCGGGCCTCCACGGCGGCCAGCAGCTCCTGGGTGTACACCCCGGGGCCCCTCCGAAGGCTGCGCTCGGGCTCGGCGGGGGGCCCGCCGCCGTTCTCATAGTGGCTGTGTACCGTGACGCCGCAGGTGGGCGATCCATCGCACACCAGCACCGCCACTACGTCGTAGCCCACGATAGCGTAGTTCTCCATATAGTCCGCCATCTGCTTCGCCAGGGTGCGGCAGAACCGCCGGAAGCCGGCGTTGTCGTACAGGTTGCGGGAGTGCCACCAGCGCTGGTTCCCCATGTAGAGTACCTCCGGGCAGGGCATCTGGAGCAGCCCAATCCCGTATTTGTCCAGCGTCTGCACCACCTCAGTGAACATACCGGGGTAGCGGGCGAATTCCATCACCTTGTTGTTGGCGTTCAGCAGGCAGTTGGATACGAACACGATTTTCTTGCTGCGGTCGTCCTCGTTGCGCTGCGGCATGGCCGCCGCCTCCCTTCCTGTTTGCGCGGATCCGTTTACTTCACGTCGTTGACCAGCTCCATAAGCTTGGACATATCGGGCTGATTCTCCAGGTTGTTGACGAACTCCACGATGGCCTCGGTGCGGGTGCTGTCGCCGTAGGTGCGGTTAGCCAGGTAGCGGAACTTGTTCACCACGTCCTCATAGGTGACGGGATTGCGCCAGTCGCCCTTGGGGTCGTCCACGGTGGCGGTGTACTGGGTGCCGTCCTTCATGGTGATGGTCACGGCACTGGAGTAGTGGGCGGGGTAGCGGCGCTCGAACTCGTCGTCCATCACCACGGTGGTGCTGGCGATGAGGCACTTGACCAGCTCGTCGTTGATGTAGTCCTCGTTCAGCTCATCCACAGTAAATTGGCCGTTCTTGAAGGCAATGGCCGCCTGGTAGGGCATACTGAACTGGAGATCCACGATGTTCCGGGGGGCCCACTTGCAGGGCTCGGCCAGCAGGTGCATGGTGTACTTGGAGGAGCGAATCTCGATCTTCTCGATGTCCTCGGCCTTGGGGTGGTACTTGGCCACGATCTCCAGGCAGGCGTCCAGGTGGCCGCCGGAGTAACGGCAGCAGGGGTAGACCTTGATGCTGGACTTGGTGAAGGTCCAGTCCTCGCCCAGGCCCTCGGTGATGTACTTGGAGTCGTAGTGGTCCTGGAAAGAGTAGGCGTGGAGCAGGCCGTCCTTGCTCTCAAAGATGTCAGAGGGGCCGTTGAAGCCCTTGGCAGCCATGCGGGCGGCGATGATGGCGTTCATGGCGGGGTGGCCGGCCTGAAGACGTTTAGTGAAAGAGCCCTCGGTGTTCCAGGCCATCAGGCCGGACACCATGCTGCCCGCGATGCCCTGGGCGTAGATGGTCTTCTGCACGTCCAGGCCCAGGAGCTTGGCGGCGGTGACGCTGGCGGCCATCATGCCACAGGTGCTGGTGGGGTGGAAGCCCTGGTAGTACATATCGCCCAGGTAGGCGGTGCCCATGCGGCACACCACCTCGTTGCCCATGGCCACGGCGGCAATGTACTCCTTGCCGCTCTTCTTCAGGCTCTCGCTCAGGGCCATGCCCACGGGGAAGGTGGCGGGGGAGGGGTGGGCGTTGGACTCGTTGTGGTCATCCACGAAGTCCAGGCCGTAGCACTGGATGGCGTTGGCAAAGGCGGCGTTGGGGGCGGCCACCTTGTCCTTGGAGCCCACGATGGTGGCCTCGGCGGGGCCGGCCAGTTCCTCGGAGATCTCGCGGGCGATCTCGCTGGAGATCACGTTCCGGGTGCCAACCATGGAGGCCAGCACGTCCAGGGTGAGCATCTTGGCCTTGGCAACGGCCTCAGCGGGGAGCTTGTCATAGGTGGTGGCCACCGCCACTTCGGCAATCTGGGCTGCAATCGTCTTGTTCATGGTAATCTTCCTCCTGAATTTTTATTTGATGCGGGATTTGCGGACATATACCTGCCCGTCCATGATGGTCCGGGCGGTGCGGAGGATGGCGGCGGTCTTGAGGTTGTATTCCCCGTTCTCCACTTCCAGCTCCGACACCACCGGGATCACCCCGGCGGGATGGCCGATGATAATCTTGCGGTTCTCCCGGCCCCGCTGGCTGAGAACCTGATCCACCACGCTGCCTGGCACCCGGGCGGCGGTGGACATACACACGGTGCCGGTGACCGGGTGGGTCTTGTGCATCTTCTGCATGAACAGCAGGCGGCTGACCAGGTCGATGTCCTCCGCGGCCACGTCCTTGCCATCGAAGGTGTGATAGGCTTTGCTGGGGGACACCACGGCGAAGAAGGGGGCGTAGGGGCACTTCTGAGTGGACAGCTTCCAGTCGTCGATAAGGCCGATCTTCTCCGCGCAGCGGCCGCGGATCTCCTCAATCCGGGTCATGAGGGGGGCACTGCCCTCGATCTGGGCGGGGGTCTCGGTGCCCTCCATGCCCAGTGCCTCCGCCTTGATGAACACGGTGGGGATGGCCGCATCCACGATGGACACCTCATAGGAGGCTCCATCCTCCGTGGTGATGGTGTCGGTGATGTTCCCGGTGGGCAGGAGCCTGCCGGTGATGGCACCCACGCTGTCAGAGAAGTCCAGCTCCACGGTGGAGCCCAGGGTTGGCACGCCGTCGATGTGAAGGTCGCCCTCGATCACCGCCCGGCCGTCCTTCACCTCCACCTTGGCGTTAATGATGGAGTCGGTGTTCACCTGATGGATGCGCACAGTGGTGTAGGGCTCCACCGCCTTCACCAGGCCGTTGTCGATGGCGAAAGGGCCCACCCCGGCGGAGATGTTGCCGCAGTTGGACTTGTAGTCCACCTTGGTGTCCACAAAGCTCACCTGGCCGAAGGTGTAATCCACGTCGGCGTCCTCCCGGGAGGACGGGCCCACGATGGCCAGCTTGCTGGTCAGCACATCCGCGCCGCCCAGGCCGTCGATCTGCCGCACGTCGGGGCTGCCGAAGATCTCCAGCACATACTTGTCCCGCAGGGCGGGATCCCGGGGCAGCTCATTCTCCAGGATGAAGATGCCCTTGCTGGTGCCGCCGCGGACGATGGAGCACTTTACGCTGATCACTTCCGATTTCATGCCGCACGTCCTTTCCGCTTACTTTGTGATGTGGGTGCCGCTCTCGCCCCGCAGGGCAGCGGCGGCGTTTTCCAGGCTGGCAATGATGGCCGTCCCCCCCGCCTTGGCGAAGGACATGGCCGCCTGCACCTTGGGGAGCATACTGCCCGGGGCGAAGTGGCCCTCGCCGCAGTATCGTTCAGCCTCGGCCACGGTCATCTCGCCCAGGGCCTTCTGGTCGGGCTTGCCCCAGTTGATGGCCACCCGGTCCACCGCCGTGAGGATAACCAGCATATCCGCACCGATAAGCTCCGCCAGCTTCGCGGAGGCGAAATCCTTGTCGATCACCGCGGGGGTGCCCACCAACCGGCCGTCCTCCCGGATCACCGGGATGCCGCCGCCCCCCGCCGCGACCACCACATAGCCCCCCTCCAGCAGGGCGCGGATCATGTTCTTCTCCACCACGTCCACGGGCTTGGGGCTGGGCACCACCTGGCGGTAGCCCCGCCCGGCGTCCTCCACCATAGTATAACCCTTTCCCGCCGCGATCTTCTCCGCCGTCTCCTTGTCGTAGAAGGCACCGATGGGCTTGGTGGGCTTCTGGAAAGCAGGGTCACCCCCATCCACCAGCACCTGGGTCACGATGGTGGCCACGTCCTTGTCCAGGCCCCGGGCCGTCAACTCATTGCCGATGCTGTTCTGGAGATGGTAGCCGATGTACCCCTGGCTCATAGCACCGCACTCGGGGAAGGGCATATCGCTCTTGATGGCCCCGGCCTCCGCCGCGGTGCTCATGCCCAGGTTGATCATCCCCACCTGGGGGCCGTTCCCGTGGGCGATGACCACCTGGTTGCCCTCCTGGATGAGATCCACGATGGGCCTGGCGGTCTGCCGCACCAGCTCCAGCTGCTCCGCGGGGGTGCTGCCCAGGGCGTTGCCACCCAGGGCGATGACGATCTTCTTCAAGTCGTTCTCCTCCTAATAATGCACGTTTATCTATTTCATGCGGCGGGACGCGCCGTGTGAAACTGTAGGGTTCCCGCCGCCCGCCATCGGGGTGGGCGGCGGGTCAGAGAGGGGTTCCTATTGGGACACCGGCACACAGAACACGCCGTAATCCTCGGGGTGGCGATCCTTCAGGCTGGGCATATTGGCCCGGCATTCATAGATCTCCTCCAGGTCGATGGTGCGGACAATGAGTCCGCCCTGATCCTCCGTCAGTTCCTCGATCACTTGGCCTCGGGGGCCGGCGATCATGCTGTGGCCGAAGAGGAACAGGTCGTCCATTTGGGCGTAGTGGTTGGCCACCGCCACATAGACGTTGTTCTCCAGGGCGTGGCACCGGATGAGCAGCTGCCAGATGTCCGACTCCTGCACCCGCCAGGCCGCGGGCATGAACACGATTTCCGCCCCTTTGAGGGCCAGGATGCGGGCGGGCTCCGGGTGGTTGTTGTCGGCGCAGATCATGATGCCGATTTTGCCGTACTTGGTGTCAAACACAGGGTATTTGCCGGTGCGGGTGAAGTATTCGCACTCCCCGCCGAACAGGTGGTTTTTGTTGTAGACCCCCTGCACCTCGCCCTGGTCGTCAATCACCACCGCCGCGTTGTTCAGCGGCCGGGTGGTGTACACCTGCAGGGCAATGGGGGCGATGAGGTACACCCTCAGCTCCCTGGCCAAGGCGCGCATGGCGGTGATGGTGGGGCCGCTGAGGCCCTCCGCCAAGTCGTACAGCCCCTCGCCGAAAGTATTCAGGTTATAGCCCGTGACGAACAGCTCGGGCAAGCAGATGATCTGCGCCCCTTTGGCCGCCGCCTCCCGGACCAGCCGCTCCGCTTCCTTCAGGTTATAGCCCTTGTCACCCACCCGGCTCTCCAGCTGGACAAGGCCGATGGTCACATTTCTCATACCGCGCACCTCACTTGCCCGCGGCGGCGGCGTGCCCCGCCTTCTTCTGCTCCAGGTAATCCTTGTCCGTGGCGGCCATCAGCAGGAAGTACACCAGCATCCCCACCAGGGTGCCCACGATGATGGAGGCGTCGTACAGCCAGTGGAGCGGGGCCACCCACAGTCCCAGGAAGATCACGATGAAGGTGATGGCCATGGTGAGCATACTGACGGGGTTGATGCCACCGTTGCGGTTGATAAACACCAGCAGGCCCAGCAACGCCACAATGATGGCCATGGCCACCATGGAGAAGCGCATGGTGCAGCCCAGGGTGCAGATCGCGGTGGCCCAGCTGGCCGGTGCCAGGAAGGCAATGAGCAGCATGATCACGCTGGCACCCCAGCAGCTCGCGTAAGTGGGCAGGGTGAACTTCTTCAGGTTCTCGAACATTGCCTCGCCCTCGGGGACGTAGAGGCTGCGCAGGTCAAGCTCCGTCCGGCACACGAAGAAGTAATGGCAGATGGTGATGCCGATGATGGGGCCCAGAAGCGCGCCGCCGCCGTTGAGGAAGAAGTTCATGTAGATGCCCATGTCGTTAATGAGCACCCAGGGGCGGATAAGAACACCCAGCACACCCAGGGCGATGGCCGCCCACTTGAAGTTCAGCCGGCCGCCGGTGAGGTGGACGATGGCCACGGCGGGGGTGAGGGCGTTGGCGGCTATGTTGGTTGTGAGGGTGGCGATCATCAGGAAGCACATCATGCCGATGACCAGCCAGACGTTGCCGATCATGCCGGTGAGGGCCACGGGATCCCAAATGGCCTCGCCGAACATCACCACGGTGCAGCTGGTGACCAGGGAGCCCACCAGTGCCAGGCCCACGATGCCGGTGGGGATGCCGGCGAACTGGCCCACCATGTGGGACTTCTGGTCCTTGGACACCTTGGTGAAGTCGGTGACGGTGAGGGGCATGGAGCCCCAGTAGCTGATATTGGCGTTCAGGCCCACGATGAAGAAGGCCAGGAATTCGCCGGTGGTGGCGAACTTGCCGGACTGGTTGATCAGCGGGCCCCAGCTGCCCGCGCTGGTGCGGGCCCAGATGAGCAGGACCACCATCCAGATCACCAGCATGGGGGCGCACCAGTGTTCCATCTTCTTGATGACGCCCAGGCCCTTGATGAGGATGAAGATGTTCAGGACGAGGAACACGCCAAAGCAGATCCACTTGCCCAAGGCAAACTCACCCCAGGCGGGGAAGAGCAGGCTCAGCACCGTGTTCAGCGCGGAGCCGCCGATCCAGAACTGGATGCCGCACCAGCCGGCCGCCACAACGCCGCGCATGATGGCCGCCACGCTGGCCCCACGGAACCCGAAGGCCGAGCGCCAGTAGATAGTGGACGGGATGCCGTACTTGGCACCGGCGTGGCCGTTGGCCAGGATGGGGAAGGCAATGATCACGTTGGCCAGCAGGATGGTGATCATGGCCCAGGGCAGGTTCATGCCCCCGGAAATCAGGCTGGAGGCCAGGTAGTAGGTGGGGATGCCGATGTCCATGCCGATCCACAGCGCGAAGAAGCTGTAGATGCCCCAGTTGCGCTCCTCCGGCTTGGAGGGCAGGAGATCGGGCGGCACTTTTGCGTTACCGAGATTCAGATCCTTCATACCAATTTTCTCCCTTCTGTGTCATCGTTGGTTTCGCCCCGTCCGCAGAGCGCAGCCTTGTTCTGCGGATGCCGTTCCTTTGCCGCTCCCTCCTCTCCTCCCACAAGACGCTGCCTTTAGGTAATCGTTTACATTTCCCCGAAAACTACATCCTCAGCCATTTTCGGATGCTTATGACTTACTTCCCTCTGTCAAACCGTTTGAATTTATACATGTAAACGTTTACTTATTTACTTTTTATCGGCCTCCTCCTTTGCGCGCCGCAAATTGGAGGCCGATAATCTCGCTCATAGCCTGGTTAAATCCTTTACGCTGTTTCCCTCAATAAGCTGGCAAGGGCATATGTAACGCTTCTTTGCCAGCAAGGGGCTTTCCTCCCCCTGGAGCTGGGCCATAAGGATACGCCCTGCCGTGGAACCCACCCAGTTCTCGCTCTGGTAAATCGTGTGGTACTTGGGGGAGGAGAACTGCGCCCAATCCGGGGTGCCCACCATAATGACGGAGATGTCTTCAGGAACGGACAGACCCATTTCTGCCAAGTAACGCACGCCCCCCTGCGCATAGCTGTGATAGCCGAAAAACAGTGCCGTGGGCCGGGTGCGCTGGAGCAGCTCTCGTGTGAGACGGTAGCCCTCCTCGGTGCTGAGCACGTCGGACGATTCCACCTCCAAGCTACCTCCATTCTGCAGCTGTCTGCGAATTCCCTCGTAAAAGCCCATACTCCGATCCATGGCACTGGACACGGCACCGTTCCACTCAATGACACCGATGCGGCGGTGTCCATTCCGGGCAAAACACCGACCAGCCAAAAATCCCGCCTGATAGCTGTCATCCCCCACAAAATAGGCGTCGTTTTCCTCCTGACTGTCCTTGTCCGGAGAGATCCCCCGCCCTACTACCACATAGGGGATATTGAGCTTGCGCAGGATGGCGGTATTTTTCCAGCCCGAACTGGTGGGGCCCAGAATGATGCCGTCCGCCCGCTGGGCCACGGCGTTTTCTATGAGCTTCCGCTCCCGTTCCGGGTCTTCCCGTGTGTCGCAGATCATCGGCAGGAAGTCATTGGCAATCATCACGTCCTCCAGGCTCTCGCAGGCGCGGGTGAAGTAGATGTTGCTGAACTGGGGGATGAGCAGAAAGACCAGACCCCGCCGGTTTACCCGCAGGCTGGAAGCCACAGCACTCTTGGTGTAATGCAGCTCCTCCGCCGCATCCAGGACCCTGTCCCGAAGCTCCAGGCTGATCAGCCGCTCGGTGTTCCCGCTCAACACATAGGACACTGTTGCTGTGGATGTGTTGGCCAGCCTGGCAACATCTTTGATTGTGGGGTACTTTCCCCGCCGTCCGCCCATATGAATACCCCCCACTTCCTGACAACCGGTTTCAAATAACGCTGATTTTATTGATTTGATAACTTTATCATACAACAAAACCGGGAGGAATGCAATGCCATGGGGCATTTTCATATTTCGGAATAAAAATATTTAAAAGCATATAATGATTGATATGTAAACGTTTATCTCACTTGATAAAAGCATAGCACAGAAATTCAAAAAATGCAAGACGGAAATTTGAAAATGTTGCTGGAAATTTTTACAGCTCCCCGGACCGAACTGCCGTGGTGTTACACTTGTATTTTCCCATTTTACGACAGGCTCTGCAATTGTTTTCTATCATGACATTATGGGCTACTCAAGGATGCGTTACATTGAATTTGTAGCGGATATGAGTAGCAATACGCCGATTTGACACTACCTTGACCTATTCTCCCCATTTATAGTCAGCCCTCTCCCCGTGTATGCAAGAGAGATTGTCACAGTTGACAGCCTTGAATATCCGCATCGGCACAAGCCACACAGAGCAGCGGGCCAACCTCACACCAATGTTGACCGCTTGACATTGTATTTCCCCGCGGTCATTTCTCGAAGCTTCATCAGCCACGAACCCGTTTTCTCCATCCGTAAACGCAACATTCCGTGGCCGATTTGTTCATCAATTCAGCGCACTCCACGACATTCCACGGCTTTCCGCAGCACTACTTCATTCTATGTCCCGTGGAAACCATGAGATTTTTCAAAGCTCATGGTTTTGCGCTCCCGTTGTGGCAAAATAACTGCCCAACACATCGCCCAATTCCGTGATTCGAATGGTCGTAACGCCCCGTTCGCCCCACCTTCCCTCCACCGAAAACGCCATATGCTCCATATTGTCGTCCTCAAAGAAAATGCCTTTCAGGTTATTGATCACCACGTTGATGGCCCGGTTGGAGGTGTCCCACAGGCAGGCGTTATCGCTCCCTCGCGGGGTGACGATTTCCAGCTCCACGAACGCCTTTTTGAAATACGGAAGCTGGTCCTGTCGAGCCGCCTGTTCGGTGGCACTGTGAATCATCCCTTTCCAATGCTCTTCCATGGCCTCCGTCAGCTGTTTCATAGAGGGCAGCGGCTCTTGAATCGTCAAAATCACCTCGGTTCCACCATTCATCCCTCTCGCCATCTCCCAGGCAAAGGGTTTCTTTTGTGCCGAACGTCCAAAGGCCTCCGCATCGTAAATCAGCGACAGAAGTTGACTTTGAGGCCGGAGAGTTTGCACGTAAGCCCGCTTCAGTTCCGCTATGTTGGGGCCCTTTTCCTTCAGCAAATCCCGGCCGATAGAAGCCAGCGTCTTTTCAATGTTGATATACATGAAAAATCGCCCCCCTCCGCCCCATTGACATCTGCATACATGCGGGCAATGGCATCGTCCTCTGTCCGTGTATACAATTCGTATCGGATATCTCCATTGTAACGTTCGATTTCTTCCCGCGCCCGGATGTCATCCTTGACCGCCGCAAAGAACTGGATATATTTCAGTAAATCGGTGGCCCCATTGAAGTACAGCCGCCGGGGCCATAGCTCGATATCCGCCCCATCGGGCACAGATACCAACCTCCCCTCCGTTTCACACAGCCCTTTTATCTGGTTCTTCTCCCTCACAATATTGAGAAAGCTTTTCCCGATCCGGCTGCGCGTTGTCAGATATGTCCACTGTTGTGATTGCGAAAGAACCCCGCGGGTGCCTTTTGGCACCCGCGGGGTTCCTGCTTTGTCACTCCACATCCTGGAGGACACCATACGGGGGTATTCAGTTCATATTTGGCTGGCTCGTACAGCTGTGGCCGTGGCTGCGCCTGATATAATCTCAAGGGTGGAATTGGCCGCGAAAAAGATATAAGTTATCGTCTATAGATTGCACCAGTGTCTGCAAAGATAGGGTCAGGCTCACTGGCGGTTCAATTCCTCCCGTAACCGCTCCGCAATGGCGGCCCTTTCGTCCTGCGTTCTCGCCCGCTCATACTTTAAGAGGGCCTCGTCCCGGAGCCGCTCGGACTCCGTCCCCCACACCAGAAAGTCCGGCCTGGTCATGGCACCCTTTTTCGTGCGGGCAAAGTATTTTTTATAGGCCCGCTGGTGGATGGCCCAGATCTCATTGTTGAGTACCTTGGCCCGGAAGCTCTTGGCGGAACCCACCTCCCGGCAGGTCTTCCCCTCCCCGCTGTTGGGCGCGGACCGGTCACAGTAGTTGTAGCTGGCCCCCGGCGTCTGCAAGAACCACCGTCCACAGTTGGCGCACCGCTTGGGGACGAAGCCCCGCTGCAGGCCCCGCATCAGCTCCATATAGACGAAATCTATGAGCTGGTCAAAGTACAGCTTCTCCACCAGCTCATGGTGTCCCTCGTCAATCTCCAGCATGGCGTATTGGATGTTCACCTGGGGTGCGTCCACCTCCGATGAGTGTCCAAGACTCACGCCGCTCACAAAAGCGTCCAAACAATTTTCATAGATCTGCTGGGCCAGAGGAAGCTTTCTCTGGCCCTTCCTTTTTTCAAAGGCTCTCTGCCGGAGTGCCTCCGTTAAAAACCATGCGTACCTCTCCTGGATGAAACGGATGGCATCGGCCTGCGCCCGCATATAGGCGGCATCCTTTTTACCGTCTGAGAAGATATACGCCTCAAAAGTTGCCCGCGCCTCACCGGCTACAAAGTACTCCACGGGCATTTCGTTGAACTGCCGCAGGTCAGACAGGAACAGGCGAAAATAGGGGAGGGAGGACAAATCCCTCACCGTATCCATAAATGCCTGCGGCACTGCTTGGGTATCCTTTTTCTCAATGGCTTGCTCCAAAATGGAGAGCGTGTACTCGTATGGCACGACATCGCAGTTCAGGAGCCCGGTCAAGGTCTCGCCGTAAGGATGGGGCGTTGGGTCATACTCCACCCAGTAGGCATTCTGTCCGAACTGCACTTTGACGTGTGTATGCGGCCGATCTATGTCGAATAGGTCTTTCCCTAAAACACCCATAACTCCGCCTCCGATAGATAATGTAACTCATGCGATAGTGTATACATCCATATGATACAAAACCTATTGACGAATGTCAAGCGAGATGATAAGCTGGAAAAGCAAAATAGAGAATTAGATAGAGAAGGACAAAATCAATTTTGCGAGCTGCACCTCGACAACTGAATACCCACCATCGGAGATCATACTTCCTGGGAAAAGCATCGCCAAGACCTCCAATTCGGAGCGAGCGTGCCAACAAGGTGAAACCGCCGCAGTGAGATTCTGGGGCTGGAACGGGTACGATGTGTGGCCAGTCTAAAGTTTTCAAAAGCAGACAGAGTTCAGTCCCCCCTCTATCTGCGCCCAATTTCATAGAAAGGAATCGCAAATGAAAATATCCGAGTACAAAAGTTATGACGATCTTCCGCTGTTCCTCAACGCGGCAATGGTGGCAAAAGTGTTGGGCGTGTCGCCGTCCAGCAGTTACGAGTTAATGCATGAGCCAGACTTCCCCGTCCTCAAAGTCGGGAATCGAATGGTGGTTCCCAAGGAGAAATTTGTGGAGTGGATAGGACAACACACCAGCGGAGGTAATGGCCGGTGAGGAAATACGCTCCGCTCATTGGATGTCTCAAACGCAATCCAAGACACTTCCGATTTCCCATTCCCAATGCGGTGTGGGAATACAAGCTCAAGCCGATTGAGTTCATGGTCCTGTCCTATCCCTGCTGCTGCCGCTCACACAAAAGCGGCAGGACAGAGATCACTACATGAGCTATCGCCAGTGCCGTCCATCTGACAGAAGTCACAGTGAAAAAGCATCTGGACAGCTTGATTGGAAAAAAGCCCATCACAGATGAGGAGTAGTCTCTCGCTCCCGCTTTTCAGCGCACTGGTGACAGGAAGTTTTTCACTCTGCCCAACGAAATTTTTCTGCTGAGCCTTCCGCCTTCTGCGTTCATGGTGTACGCCTATCTGCTGCTGATAGAGGATCGCAGGACGCACATCTGCCACTCCAGCTATAACACCATTGCTGCTGTGACAGGGCTGGCAAAGAACACCGCAATGAAAAGTATCAGCACGCTTCTGGAGATGGGCCTCATCGCTGTGGAGCCCAGCAGCTACTTCGACAAGCGCGGGATGAAGTGGGCAGGCAACAACCTCTACACGATTCTACCGACACGGCAGGCTGTAGACCAGTTCCACCAGT
>OFGM01001561.1_pt1 | contig 13147 bp, 7 predicted proteins | sample 1521741 | NCBI WGS metagenome assembly OFGM01 (sample SAMEA3504079, study PRJEB24116) | mouse gut metagenome | biome: mouse gut; feature: mouse-associated habitat; material: faeces | place: Denmark | collected 2011
GGAAAAAACCCCCCCGCCGCTAGGTACGCTGTCAATTCCCTGCCGATCCCCGGTCAAAAAGGGAGCAGCTCCAGGTGCTCCAGCAGGATCTTCAGCCCGATGAGCACCAATACCGCCCCGCCGAACAGCTCCGCCTTGGATTTATACCGCGCGCCGAACACATTGCCCACCTTCACCCCTGCGGCGGAAATGACAAACGTGCAAACTCCGATGAGGGCGACGGCGGGCACAATGTCCACCCGCAAAAAGGCAAAGGTGACCCCCACGGCCAACGCGTCGATGGAGGTGGCCACCGCCAGCACCAGCATGGCCAGGGGGGCCAGGGAGGGGTCGCAGTCCTCCTCGCCGCACCCCAGCGCCTCCCGGATCATGTTGCCGCCAATGAAGGCCAGCAGCACAAAGGCGATCCAGTGGTCCACCGAGACGATCATCCCCTGAAACCGCACCCCCAGCAGCCAGCCGGCCAGGGGCATCAGCGCCTGGAAGGCCCCGAACCACACCCCCACAATGACGGCGTGGCGGGGCATCAGCGCCCGGATGGACAGCCCCTTGCAGACGGACACGGCGAAGGCGTCCATAGACAGCCCTACGGCTAAAATGAACAGCTCGGCAAACCCCATGATAATCATCCCTTCTCGTTGATTTGAGGGTATGCGGGAGGAGAAAAAAAGAGACCATACCCGCACACAAACGCGGATAAGTCTCATCATAAAAGGCACAGCCAGGCGGTCCAACCACCAGTATGTTGACTGTGCCGCAGCAAACTGCCGACTACTCCCTTATCAGTGGGCGTATTTTACTCCTCCCGCCGCCGGTTAGTCAACCACAACCTCCCTGCGCCGGACGTTTTCTCCATACTTGGGCGGAACAAATCCCTATCTTTTGAATAAACCTTGAATTTTTCCCGCTGACGGTTGCGTTTTCTGGTGAAAAAGTATAAGATATGAATCATACAATATGACAGTGTCCCGCCGGCCCCGGCGGGCAGACGGAGGGCCTTATGAGCTACATATCCTTTGAAAACGTAAAGAAAGAGTACCGAATGGGTGAGATTACCATCAAAGCGGTGGATGGGGTGGACTTCACCGTGGACAAGGGGGAGTTCACCATCATCGTAGGTCCCTCCGGCGCGGGCAAGACTACCGTGCTCAACATGCTGGGCGGCATGGATGCCTGCTCCGGCGGCACCATCACCGTGGACGGCGCACGGGTCAGCGACTATAACGCCAAGCAGCTCACCGCCTACCGGCGGCATGATATCGGCTTTGTGTTCCAGTTTTACAACCTGGTGCAGAACCTCACCGCCCTGGAAAATGTGGAGCTGGCCGCCCAGATCTGCCGGGATCCCCTGGACGCCAGGGACGTGCTGATCCATGTGGGGCTGGCCGACCGCCCGGCTGGACAATTTCCCCGCCCAGCTGTCCGGCGGGCAGCAGCAGCGGGTGGCTATCGCCCGCGCCCTGGCCAAAAACCCCAAGCTACTGCTGTGCGACGAGCCCACCGGCGCGCTGGACTACGTGACGGGCAAGGCCATTTTGAAGCTGCTCCAGGACACCTGCCGCCAGGAGGGAATGACTGTCATCGTCATCACCCACAACACCGCCCTCACCCCCATGGCGGACAAGGTTATCCACATCAAAAGCGGCCGGGTGGCGGCGGTGGAGCGCAACGCCCACCCCACCCCCGTGGAGGAGATTGAATGGTAACGCGGAAAAACCATCTGAATACCGACGCCATCCGGGAAATACGGGGCACCATGAACCGTTACCTGTCCATCCTGGTGCTGGCGGCGCTGGCGGTGGCTTTCCTGTCCGGCCTGCGCACCGCCGCGCCGGACATGCAGTACACCGCCGACAACTACTATGACCGCACCCACCTGATGGACGGCTATGTGCTGTCCACCCTGGGCTTGACGGACGGGGATCTGGACGCCCTGGCCGCCTCAGGCGGCGTCGGGGAGGTGGAGGGCTGCCGGGATCTGGACGCAATTGCCACAGACCGCATCGTCAACGTGCGCTCCCTGCCGGAAAAGCTCAACCTGCTGGAGGTAAAGGAGGGCCGCCTGCCCCAAGCGGCGGACGAGTGCGTCACCGAAAGCCTGCTGATGGTCAAGCTGGGCCTTCAGGTGGGGGACAGGCTGGAGCTGGCCCTGGAGGAGGACAACGTGGACGATCTGGCGCGCACTTCCTACACCATTGTGGGCGTGGTCAACTCCCCGCTGTATGTGTCCCTGGACCGGGGGGCCTCCTCCCTGGGCAGCGGCTCGGTGGACGCCTTCCTGTTTGTGCCGGGGGAAAACTTCACCTATGACTACTACACCGCCGCCTACTTCACCGGGGAGGGCCTGAGGGAGCTGGACAGCTACGGCGACGAGTATGAGGACCGGGCGGAGGCCCTGCTGGACAGCCTGGACCCGCTGGGGTCGGAGCGGGCGGAGATCCGGTACGAAACCCTCGTCGGGGACGCCCAGACGGAGCTGGACGAGGCCCAGGCGGAGCTGGACGATGCCCGGGCGGAGGCGGATCAGGAGCTGGCGGACGGCAGGCGGGAGCTGGACGACGCCCGGAAGGAGCTGGACCAGGGCTGGGCGGACTACCGGGAGGGGCGGGACACCCTGGACCGGGAGTTGGCGGACGCGGCCCGGGAGCTGGCGGACGCGGCCCGCAAGCTGAACGACGCCCAGGCGGAGCTGGACGATGGGCGGGTCCAGTACCAGGACGGGCTGGCCCGGTACCGGGAGGGGCTGGCTCAATATGAGGACGGCTTGGCCCGGTATCAGAGCGGGCTGGCCCAGCACCAGGCGGGGCTGACGGAATACGAGAGGAACAAGGCCGCCCTGGACGGGCAGCAGGCCCAAGTAAATGAGGGGCTGGCCCAGTACGAGGCCGCCTTGAAGCAGGCGGAGGGCACCCCGGCCTATGAGCAGGTGCTGGCCCAGCTGGCGGAGCAGAAGGCCCAGCTGGACATGGCCCAGGCCCAGCTGGACGCGGGATACGCCCAGCTGGCCCCGGTAAAGAACCAGTTAGACGGGGCAAGGGCGGAGCTGGACGGCAGCAAGGCGGTGCTGGACGGCTCCAAGGCGGAGCTGGACAGCGCGAAGGCCGTGCTGGACGAGACGGAGCGGCAGCTTGCCCAGGCAGAGCGGGAGATCGCCGCCGGCTGGCGGGACTACCGCAGCGGGCAGGCGGAGCTGGCCCAGGAGGACGGGGAGCGGGAGCTGGCCGACGCCCTGGACAAGCTGGAGGACGGGGAGGCGGAGTACGCCGGCGGCCTCAAGGAGTACGAGGACGGGAAGGCGGAGGCGGACGGGAAGATCGCCGACGCCCAGCAGAAGCTGGACGATGCCCGGGACGAGCTGGACCAGGTGGAGGAGTGCCAGTGGTACATTCTGGGGCGGAACACCAACGTGGGCTTCGTCAGCTTCGCCCAGGACACGGAGCGGGTGAGCAATCTGGCCACCATCTTCCCGGTGATCTTCTTCCTGGTGGCGGCGTTGGCCTGCCTGACCACCATGACCCGGATGGTGGAGGAGCAGCGCACCGAGATCGGCGCGCTGAAGGCCATGGGCTTCTCCCGGCTGTCCATCTCCAAAAAGTACATCGGCTACGCCTTTTTAGCCAGCCTGCTGGGCGGCGTCATTGGGCTGGGGGTGGGAGCCACCCTGATCCCGGCGGTGGTGGCCAACGCCTTCGGCATCATGTACGCCATGCCGCCCCTGGAGTTCCGGGAGCAGAACGCCCTGTGCGTGCTGTCGGTGCTGGCGGCGGTGGCGTGCACCACCGGGGCCGCGCTGTGGGCCTGCCTGTCCACGCTGATGGCTGCCCCGGCCAACCTTATGCGGCCCAAGGCCCCCAAGGCGGGGAAGCGGGTCTTTCTGGAGCGGGTCCGGCCCGTCTGGAGGCGGCTGTCCTTCACCTGGAAGGTGACCATGCGCAACCTGTTCCGCTATCAGCGGCGGTTCTGGATGACAGTCATCGGCATCGGGGGCTGTACCGCCCTCATCGTCACCGGCTTCGGGCTTCATGAGTCCATCTTCGCCATACTCAACAAGCAGTTCGACGAGATCTCCCTCTACGACGCCACGGCGGGGCTGGACGGGGACGCGGCTCCAGAGGAGCTGGCGGCGGTGACGGACTACCTGGACGGCAGCGGCATGGTGGAGTGGTGGCACCTCACCAGCCAGACGGCGGCGGAGGCGTCCGCCGGGGGGATGGCCTACGACGTGGGGCTGTACGCCATTGACGACTTCGAGGGCTTCACCCAGTTCATGAACCTGCGCCACCGGAAGGACGGCGGGGCCGTCACCCCGCCCGGGGACGGGGTGATCCTGACGGAAAAGCTGTCCGAGCTGCTGGGGGTGGAGGTGGGCGACACCGTCACCATCGACAAGGACGGCCGGGTGGAGGTCCGGGTGGACGACATTGTGGAGCACTATGTCCAGCACAATGTGTACCTGTCGGCGGCCTGCTATGAGCGGCTGTTCGGGGAGGCCCCGGCCCAAAACCTGCTCCTGCTGGAATACGGGGAGGGGGCGGAGTCCGACCAGGTGTCGGCGGAGCTGATGGCCATGGACGCGGTGACGTCCCACTCCTACATCGCCGCCATCCGGGACAGCTTCACCAACAGTATGGAGGCCATCGACTACGCGGTGGTGATCATCATCCTGTCGGCGGCGGCGTTGGCCTTCACCCTTTCCACCGTGGCCGTCACCGCCATCTCCTCCACCATCGGCATCATCATCCCGCCGAGCATCCCGATGGTCATCTACGGCGTGACCGGCCAGCAGAGCATTTCCAAGATGTTCATGGCGGGCGTCATTCCGGGCATCCTCGTGGCCGTGGCCCTGAGCTGCGCCCACTTCTTCCTCTGCCGGAATCTCAAGACCGACGGGCTGGACTGGTCTTTCAGCACCTTCCTTGCCTCCCTCAAGGACGGATTCTGGTCCGTGCTCGCCCCGGTCATCATCCTCGGCGGCATCTACGCAGGCGTCTTCACGCCCACGGAAGCGGCCATCATCGCCATTTTTTATACCATCATCGTGGGCATCTTCATCCATAAGGAGCTGTCGCTCAAAAGCTTCATGGCGTCCCTGCGCACCACGTCGTGGCTCACCGGGCGCGTGCTGGTGCTCGTCTTCACGGCCACGGCCTTCGGCTATCTGCTGACCTCCTACCGCATCCCGGTAGAGATCGCCAACTGGATACTCTCCTTCACCAACAACGTGTATCTGGTCTGGTTCTTCGTGGTGGTGCTCCTGCTCTTCCTCGGCATGTTCATGGAAACGCTCGCCATCATCATGCTGGTCACGCCCGTGCTGCTGCCCATCATGATGGCCTACGGCGTGGACCCGATCCATTTCGGCATCGTGCTCATCTGCTGCTGCGGCATCGGCTTTTCGACGCCGCCGCTGGGCGAAAACATGTTCATCGCCTCGGGCATCGCCAATATCTCCCTCGAAGAGATATCCCTCAAGGCCCTGCCTCTGGTGGCGAGCAACATCCTCGTCATCATCATTCTGGTTCTCTTCCCGGATATTACGCTCTTCCTGCCCAACCTCATGGGCACGGGGCTGGAGTAGCCGCGGACGGCGGGGCCGGTGCCCCGCCTTTTTTATAACAACCTTTAAATCAAGGACAAAAAGAGACTACTATGAGCCGTAAAACGCTGTTCTCCCTCATGCTGTCCGCCCTTTTCCTGTGGGCCGCCTCGCCCGCTTCCGCCGCTCCGGCCACCAAGCTGACCATCGCGATGGGAGACCCGGAGAGCTCGGAAATGGGCATCGTAGGCAACGCCTTCAAAAAATACGTGGAAGAAAAAACCGACGGCGCCATTGAAGTGCAGTGCATTTACGGCGCGTCCCTCGGTGACGACGAAGGCGAACGCTTCCGCCGTGTGCAGAAAGGCACGCTGGACATGGCCCTCGGGGGCGTGGCCAACCTGGTGCCTCTTGAGAAGAAGCTCGGGCTCCTTACCCTGCCCTACCTCTTCGTCAACCTGAACGACGTCATCGCCGGCACCAACGGCGCACCCGCCGATCTGCTCAACATCTACGCCTCCGAAGCCGGCCTGCGCGTCCTGACGTGGACCTATACGGGCTTCCGCTACATCTCCAACTCCCAGCATCCCATCAAGAACCTCACGGACATGAAGGGATTGAAAATGCGCGTCCCGCAGAGCGCGGTGATGATCGCCACCTACAAGGCCTTCGGCGCCATCCCGTCCCTCATTCCGTGGACCTCCACCTTCCAGGCCCTCCAGAGCGGCGAAGTCGACGGCCAGTGCTACGGCTACATCGGCTTCCGGGCCATGAAGTTCAACGAGGCCAACCAGAAATACCTCACCGAAGTGCACTATACCTATCACCTCCAGCCGCTGGTCATCAGCACCCGCGTCTTTGACAAGTTCTCCCCCGACACCCAGAAGATACTGATCGACGCTGGCAAGCACGCTCAGGAAGAAGTGCTCAAGTTCCAGATCGAGCAGGCGGGCGCGGCCAAGCGCGAGCTCATCGCAAGCGGCCTTCAGGTCTTCCAGCTCTCCGACGAGGACGAGTGGAGAAAGGTCGCCTTTGAAAAGGTGTGGCCCGAAATGGCCGACTTCGTGGGCGGCAAGGATATCATCAATGCCTATCTGAAGGCGTGCGGCAAGTCTCCCTGGGAATAAATCCTCGGAAAACGGTTCACAGTGAAAGGCCCGGGCAAGTCCCGGGCCTTTTCCGTCGCCGCCGCGCCCAGAGAGTGACCGTGTTCGCTCCCCAGCGGACAATGCCTTCCCCCTTACCGCTGTACCTTCCTCGGGCCCGGCGTGCGGCACCTCTTGTACCCGTCTTCTTTCAATCCCGCCCCTCTCCAAGCAAGAGGGCTCGGCCACAAGGGAGAGGAATCAGAGGAATCCCGCTCTCCATCGGAAGCAACGCCGGGCTGCGCAAGACCGCCTCCTTCTGCCCGGGCACGCCATCACTCCACCTTACTCCCCCGCAACGCCCTCAAGCACGCTGCACCTCCGGCAGGAAAAGAACCCTCAGGGCACATTGGCTCCTCTTCCGTCCCCTGCCTGCTCCAACTCCGGCTCTCCTTTCCGCAGTGCAAAGGTCGCCGCGCGGCATGTGGTGCATTCTCCGAAGTCCGCTTCTTTGCTCCCTGCTCTTCTCAGCCATCATGGGTAGAGCCCCCGCCCCGGTGCCCCTCCTTATGGTAAAAAGGCACCTTCTCTTTTCAATACGCAAAAGCCCCATGCCGGTCGCACGACCCAGGCATGAGGCTTCCGCCAATCCTCAGAAGAAGGACGCTTCCGCTACTTATGGAAGAAGACGGGCAGGTCGCGGCTTCCCAGAATCCGTTCTCGCAACTCCCCTTCCGGCAGGTGGATCCAGTCGGGGCGCGTGATGCGGTAGAAGATGAAACCCAGCACGATCCACGCGATCATGATCCAGCGCGGGGCCGGGCCGATCAGGGCCGGGGAACCCGGAGCGAGAAGGAGGACGATGCACAGGATGGATACGAAAGCGCCGACGCCGCAAATAAGGAGGCGTCCGGGGGCATAGGCGGAGGGCGTATTCTTGATCACCTTGTACCCGGCAAGGCAGGTATACAGGTAGGCGATGGCCGTTCCCACGGCGGACATGTCCACAATCCAGCCCACGACGGCGCGGCCGCACCACGGCGTCAACAGCACAATGCCGATGGTAAAGAGGATGGCCTTGTAGGGCGAATGGTAGCGGGGATGGATGTCGGCGAACCATGTGGGCAGGATGCCGCCACGGGCCATACTGAGCAGGAGACGGGTCGTGGCCACGTAAAAACCGTTGATGCCCGTACACACCGCGCCAAGCACGCTCACCGCGAGCACGACCGCGCCGAACTTTCCGTAGGCCATTTCACAGACCACACCCGTAGCCCATGCGGTTTCGCCGCTTTCACGCAGCGCGGCCATCTTGGCGAGCATTTCAGGATAGGGGATGACGATGGCCACGGAGAAAGTGACGAGTGCATAGAGCAGCCCGCCCCAAATGATGGCGGCCAGCATGATGTTCCTTGCCTTCTTGGGGGAGAAGGAAAATTCCTCGGCCGCTTGCGGTACCGTATCGAAGCCGACGAAGAGGAAGGGTGAAATGGCGAGGATCGCCAGAATGGACATGGCAGGCGAACGATGTTCGGCAAAAAGCGGGTTCAGGTTGGCGAGGGACGCGGTATCCACGTTCACGGCGCCGAAGAACAGGAGCAGGATGCCCGCGCTCAGGGCAAAGGCGAGGATGACCTGCAGGACGCCGGCAATGCTGATGCCCCGGTAATTCATGATCCCGAAGAAGAGCGTAGCCGCGCACATCAACAGGACCTCGCCTGTGTACACCTTCCATCCGGCTATGGTGTAGAGTTCACCGAATTCAAAGACGCCGGGAAGCAGGAAGCGCACCAAAAGCCCCAACGCGGATATGTTGATCCCGATGATGACCACATAGCCAAGCACCAAAGCCCAGCCGCAGACAAAAGCACCGGTTGGTCCGAACCCTACATAGGCATAGGCGTATTCACCCCCGGCGACCGGGGTATATTCAATCATATAGCCATAGACAACCGCCACAAAACACAAGAGAAGCGCACCCGCTCCAAAGGCGATGAGCGTTGCCAAGGGGCCCGATTGCGGCAGGAAAGAGTCACCCGGCAAAACGAAACATCCCCATCCGACAATGGAACCCAGAGCCAGAGCCCATACCTGAGCTGGAGTAAGGCTTTTTTCCAGTCTCTGACCATTTGCAGCATTCGACATACGTTCCTCCTTGCATGTTGAATGACAAGTCAATGTAATAAACATGCTCATCAAAGATGAAGCATGTTCTCCAAAGGCAATACTCAAGATGTGTTCCTCTTTTCAAAAGAAAGGAATCCGTCTACAACGTTTCCTTTATCTTTTTTTAAGAGGAACAAGATTGGATATTGATTTTTATGGTGTAGTATGGAGATACCAGTTCGCCTTCATCGTGGCTCCTCTAAAAGTGCCAACAAATAGCGCGAAACTGCCAGATCAAGGGGCAGGAGCGGAAAAGATGGTTGATTCTTTGATCAAACACTTTCGCTTTCCCCTTACGGTTATGTGCTCTGCCAAATTCCAACGAGGCTGTTTCCCTGCCAATTCCTTATGGATAAAGGAAGAGAGAGAGAGAGAGAGAGAGAGAGAGAGAACCCCTTTAAGGAAAGTAGGAAAAAGGGAGGAAAGCCAGAAAAAAAGCCCGCATGGGCTTATCCATGCGGGCTTTGGGGACGGCCTCCTCGGAGGAGAGGAGCGAAATCCTCCAAGACAGCCTTTAACAGGAAAAGGGATGACGAATATCTTTCCAGCTCGGGAGGATACCCTCAAACTATTCGGCGTTACGCCTCCGGAGCGTCCGAATGAGGACTATCGCGCCGAAGCCAAGGAAGAGCAGCAAAAAGTCGTAAGACGGAGACGTCCCCACCGTACAGCCGCTGCTGCTTCCGCCGTCGTCGCCCGCCACGTTGCCGTTGCCGGGAAGCGTACCCGTCGTGGTGACGAGGGTCACGGGGTCAGTGATCACGCCTTCGTCCTTGGCGAGGTCAAAGTCGGGATCATTGTCATGGATGATGAAGAAGGCGGTATACTGGGCATCCGGCGACAGGACGTCATCCGGTCCCAAGGGCACGGTCGGATTGGTGAAGTCGGCGATCCACCACTTCCCGGAGGCCGAAGGCATGGCATCGGCATCCGGCCGGCCGTATTCATAGGCCTTCTTCTGGTTGCCGTTCAGCTTGTACAGCTTGAAGCTGCTGACGGCTTCCCCGTTGCCGAGGAAACTCATCTGGAAAATCGCGCTGCTGTCAGCCGCCACCTTAGCGGTGAACGAATAGGTGCCGAAACGCTTTTCGTTCGCTTCCAGCGGCGCATAACGCTTGTCGGCGGTTTCGTTGTCGATGGCCTGGCTCTCGGTAAGCGTCACATCCGTGTCCAAAGACGGCTGTTCGTAGCTGGCCTGGAACTGGCTGACGAAAACCTCGGAATCGGGAAGAATCCCATGCACGACCTGGTCACCGACGATGGTCGTCGCCACGCGCATCTTGGCGATACGCAGGGGTTCAGCCTTGGCGACCTCCATGATGTCCTCATCCAGAATCACGAAGTCGGCAAGCTTTCCCGGCTCCAGAGAACCGACGAGATGGTCGATCTTGTTCTGGTAAGCGGGGCCGATGGTGACGGCGCGGATAGCCTGCACAGGAGATATCCGCTGGTCGTAGGTCCAGAAGGCCCGGGTTTCCGTATCCGTGATGCGGGCCTTGTACTGCGCCGTGGCATTGAGGTCCTTGCCGGTGCCGTTCACTTCAAGGTTTTCCTGCCCGGCTTCGGCTCTGGCATCCCCGGAGAAGCGGGTTACGCCGGACTGGATACTACGCAGCGGCGAAATGGGCGTCACAAAGGTATCGTTGTGGAACGAGAACGGCAGACCGTAGGCTTCGCTCCATCCTGCGGGGCTCATGTTGAAGGCGCGGCCGGGGCCAAAGAACTTGCTGGTATGCCGATAACCATAGAAATAGGTATGGTTGTCGAAATAGGTGTTGAAGAAGTTCTGGGCCTTCATCAGCTCGGGCAGGTTTCCGCCGGGAAGCTTGCCGCCGAGTGTGGTGTCCACCTCGCCGCCGGCAAAAGCGCCGGTCAGCTCCTCGTACATGTCCCCCGTGCCCTTCAGACCTTCATAGTCGCCCACAAGCCGCTGAATGTGCTGGCGTTCCATGGTCTGCCCGTGGATGGAGGTATGACGGGTATCCTTGACTGTGGGATACAAGGCGACCACGTTTTCGAGCGCGGTCACATAGGCTTCGGCGGAGGCGGAACCGTTGGTATGCGTTTCCGTGCTCTGACCGTACTTATGATAGATGCCGATAGCGTGGTACAGGCCCTCGCTGGTAAAATACCGCGTACCGGCAAGGCCGTTGAAATACCCCGCCTTGTCAAAGCTGTCTTCGGCAGTGTAATCGCCCCAGTCGTAATAACCGGGCTTCTTCATCCATGCCGTATAGCCCTGCGGCGAACCATCGTCGACGATCTTCCATGCACCGAGGAATATCCGCTGCTGGGGAAGCTCGGCCTCGCCCACGGCGGCATAGTCGGGGTCCGTCACTTCATAAGGAAAATGAACAACGGAGCCGTTCCCATCCTTATAATACATCTCGACCTGCATGGAGGTGATGTCCGAGCCCGTTTTGACGGCGTTGGAACCGTCAGCATATATATCCGTGGGAAAATCCGGGTTGACATTGTCGGCCCAGCCCAGAGTGGCGCGGTTCATCCATCCGGCCGAATCCACAGCATCGGTCCCGTGATAACCCATAGGATGATAGAGCAGACGGATGTTCAGATTGCCCTTGAGCAGGCTCTTCTGAAAGACCGGCATATCCGAAATGACCATTGTGGTGCCGCTGTCCCCGGTGGTCACGCCTGCGGCGGCGTAGACCTGATTCGCGCGCAGGACGGCTGACAGGGGATTGGTCTTGAGCTCACCCATAAGCGGAACCAGCGCCATAGCCGAGCTTTCAAGCAGCAAGCCGGTGGGATTGCCGTCGGCATCCTTCACCAGGCCCTCAGTCTGGTTAGCGCCGGTAATGCCGTACTTGGCCAGCGCAGCGCTATTCGCCACGGACATATGGCCGGAAATATGGCGGATCAGGATGGGGTGACGATCGCTGGCCTTGTCAAGATCATGCCGGGTGGGATGCCGTTGTTCCTTTAGCTGCGTGTCGTCGTAGTTGAAACCGATGATGGGCTCACCCGCCGGAACGGTTTCCGCCTTGGCGGCCAGCGCCTGAATGAGATGTTCCATCGTATCGGCGGGGCCGTCGAGCAAGGGGCTGTTCAAGTTGACCTGATAGAGGTCGGAAGTGCCCTGTTGCGGAAAATGGCCGTGCCCGTCGACAAAGCCCGGGAGCAGCGTCTTGCCACGCAGATCGACGATCTTCCCGACCTTTTTGGCGTCAAGATAGCCAACATCGAGCGCTTCGGCTTCCGAACCAACAAAAACGATTTTGCCGTTTAACGTGGCGACCACATCGGCTTTCTTGCCGGTGTCGGCGTTCTTTGCCTCTTCCGCCGTTTCCGTAATCGTGTAGATTTTCCCGTTATGGTACACGGTATCGGCTATTTTTTCCGCCGCCAGCACGCGCAGGCCGCCACAAAGCACCAGCGACAGCGACAACGCGCATACCCCCACTCCATGCCTTATGCGAAACGACATATCCACTCCTCCGTTACAGATAAAACAAGGCTCCTCGTTCTTTTTATTGCAAAGATTGTGCTATATTCTTTTACAAACAATAACGCGTGGATAACCTCTCTTGGTAGAACGACCTGCATTCCATAAGTAAAAAAACGGGAAAAAAAGGAAAAAAACTTCCCTCTTTTCTCGTTTTTTTACGCTTGCGAACAAGCAATAAAGGCCGATGCCGTCCAAGACGGAGAAAAAGCCGAAACATTCCGCGAAATATGGAATAAGGAAATACGGACAGGACCTGCCTCACATCCTTCGAGTGTTGCCTGTCTCGGTTCTTTCAGGGCCTTGTAAGCCTCCCGTCGCAGACTTTCGACGCAATCGTCGCCTGTTCTTCCCCCAATCGCCCATTGCCGATCACCTCGCCGTCACATGGCTCCTGCACTCTGCGCTCAACAAACAGCGAGGAGTCATCCATGATCGACATACGGAATCTCAGCAAAACGTTTCCCGGCGGCAAGGGGCTGGATCAGGTTTCCCTGCACATCCGGCCGGGCGAAATGGTCGCGCTCATAGGGTCTTCCGGTTCCGGCAAGTCCACACTGATGCGCCACATCGCGGGGCTCATGCCCGGCGACGCCACGGGCGGGCGCATCGAGGTCGGCCACCGCGTCATTCAGGATCGGGGCGCAATCAGCCGCGACATCCGCGACATCCGCGCCGACATCGGCATGATCTTCCAGCAATTCAATCTGGTGGATCGCATGTCCGTCCTGCGCAACGTCACCCTCGGCGCGCTGTCCCGCACGTCCTTGTGGCGCAGCATGATCGGCCTCTTCCACGAAGAGGACACCCTGCTCGCCTACAAGGCCCTGTCGCGCGTCGGCATCGTCGAAAAGGCCCGGGAACGCACCTCCAACCTCTCCGGCGGCCAGCAGC
>OFGM01001566.1_pt1 | contig 13126 bp, 13 predicted proteins | sample 1521741 | NCBI WGS metagenome assembly OFGM01 (sample SAMEA3504079, study PRJEB24116) | mouse gut metagenome | biome: mouse gut; feature: mouse-associated habitat; material: faeces | place: Denmark | collected 2011
GGGACGTGTACGCGGGCGAACTGGTCATGATGTCTGCGGTTTTCCTCTTCTTCGGTTTTATGAACCTTCGCGGCATGGACATGGCGAGCAGCCTCCAGCTCATCCTCGCCTTTGCCTTGGCCGGCGGCGTGCTCGTGCTGACCGCAGGCAGCGTGGCCGCCGAAACCGCCCATGTGAAAAACCTTTTCCCCCTCTTCGCGGAAGGGCGTTCCTCGTGGGCCTGCGTCATTTCCATCCTCGCCATCACGCCGTGGCTCTTCGTGGGCTTCGACACCATCCCCCAGACCGCTGAAGAATTCGACTTTCCGCCTGAAAAGTCCCGTCGCCTGATGCTCAATTCCATCATCTGCGGCGCGACGCTCTACGCTCTGGTGCTCCTTTCCGTGGCCGTGATCATCCCCTACACCGACCTGCTCGGCCAGAACCACACCTGGACCACCGGGGCCGTGGCGAACATGGCTTTCGGCAAGTTCGGCGGCGCCGTCCTCGCGATTCCCGTCCTCGCGGGCATCTTTACCGGTATGAACGGCTTCTTCATGGCCACCACCCGCCTCCTCTTCAGCATGGGGCGCGGCAAGTTCCTGCATCCCTGGTTCGTCAAGGTTCATCCTCAGTACGGCACCCCCGTCAACGCCATTCTGTTCACCCTCGGCCTGACCCTCGTGGCCCCGTGGTTCGGTCGCTCCGCCCTCAACTGGATCGTCGATATGTCCGCCATGGGCACCGCGCTCGCCTATCTCTTCACCTGCATGACCGCCTACAAGTTTGTTGACCAGCATCCTGAAATCGCTCAGGCCCCTTGGGGCAAGCCCGTGGCCATCGTAGGCGGCTTCACTGCGGTAACCTGCTTCTTCATGCTCGCCGTTCCGGGTTCCCCCGCCGCCATCGGCGTTGAATCCTGGCTCATGCTGTTCGTGTGGGTAGCCCTCGGCGCGGGCTTCTACTTCAGCCGGGCCAAGGAACTCAATGCCATCCCGCACGCCAAGATGCAGTACATGCTCCTTGGAACGACCGACCGTCCCCTGCTTTTCGATACGTCGAAGCAGAAGGGTTTCGTGACGGAGGAAGAAGCCAAGCCCGCCGTTGAATTGAGCTAGAGCCTCCCTCCCCTGACCTGAAAGGAGCCGGAATCGCAATGATCCCGGCTCCTTTTTTGTGGTGGAAAAACGCCGTTCCCTTCAGCGGATGGCTTCCCAGAAATGTTCGATGGAAACGCGGTGGACGTTCTTGTTGCGGTAGAGTTTGATGTCCACTTCCACGCTGAGGTCGGGGCGGTCCTCCCAGAGGCGGCGGATGGAGCCGCGTTTCAATTGCTCGCTGACCAGCGACTCCGGTACCCATGCCATGCCGAGCCCTTTTTCGAGCATTTTGATGATGCCCTCGCTGAGGCTGCTTTCATAAATCACGTCCAGTGCGCAGGGCGTTTTTTCGTAGAGCGGCAGGATGATCCGGTTGGCGAAGGAGAAGTTGCTGTAGGAGAGATAGGGGAGGGAAGAAGGGACCGGCTCAAGGCGTTGCGCCAGCGTGTTCCCCACCACGGGCAGGAAGCGTTCGCGGGCGATGGTGGCCGAGTCGCCGGGCCCTACGCGCAGGGGAAAGTTTCTCAGTCAACACCTTGTAACCGTTGTAGTGCAGACCCGGCCCCGTGCGCAGAGGAAAAGTCCCGTGACACTCAATGACACCACGATTACTCCTGACCCAGTCCCGCGCGCAGGGGAAAAGCTTCGGCGCCGGGATGTCCGGGATGTCCTTCGCCGCCGCGTCCGCCGGGAAAGGGCGCGGGTAGAGAAGGACATCCCGGATGCGGAAAGAAAGCTTTCCGCGAGGCTTACGCGCCGAGGAGCTTACGGTAGGCGGCGGCGTCCGGCAGGGCGGCGACGGCGGCGGGGTCGTCGGGGCGGATGCGGATCATCCAGCCTTCGCCGTAGGGGGAGACGTTCACCAGCGTAGGGGTACTTTCCAGTTCCTCGTTGACGGCGAGGACTTCGCCGGAGACGGGCATGAAGAGCTGATTGACGGATTTCAACGATTCGACCGTGCCGAAATCGGCGGCGGCGTCGAAACGGGAACCAACCGCGGGAAGGTCCACGAAGGCGATTTCGCCGAGCTGATCCTGTGCAAAGTCGCTGATGCCGATGACGGCTTCATCGCCGTCCATGCGGGCCCAGACGTGTTCGTCGGTGTAGCGGACGGATTCGGGAAGGTTGAGTTCTGCAAGCGTTTTCATGGAAGGCTCCTTTGAAGGCGTATCCGGTTGAAGGCGTATCCGGTCGGAAAAATGTTTTCGGAAAAGTATTTTTGTGCCGCTCCCCGGCGGGGAAGGCGCGGAGGCATACCTGAAAGCCCGCCTCCTGGAGGGAGCGGCACACAACGGCGGCATAGAGTTTTTCCACCGTGGTATCGGTGATGACGGCACAGGTCCGGGAGCCGGCCGCCCCGGCGATCAGTTCCCCGGCCCGTTTCAGAAGGCCGGGGCCGATGTGGACGGGGTAGGGCGGGGAGGTCTGTACGGTGACGGTTTGCATGTGCATCACTTCCTATTGTTCAAAATGCGGCGCGCAGAAAAAAGCCGATGGAGGGCCCCAGGAAAATGGCCAGGTAGATCAGGGTGATCCAGGGCTTTGTCCGCTCGTAACCCTCGCCCATGCTGTGCGCGTCCATGGGCGTCATCTTCAGAACGCAGATATTGAATACGGTGTGCAGGACGCCCACCAGCGCGACAAGCAGGCAGCACCCCCAGAACAGGAGCATGGACAGTCCAAAACGCTGCATCGCGCCGCCTCCTCAGCAGTCCTTGTCGATGGATTCCTTGATCTGACGGGCCCGGCGGAGCATGCCCAGCAGGTTCTCCCGGTCCCCCCGGCGGATGGTGTAGGCGAAGGCCGCCAGCTCCTCCACCAGGGTGTCGATCTCCCGGACCAGGGCCTCCCGGTTCTCCAGGAAGAGCTCCGTCCACATCTGCTCGTTGAGCTTGGCCACGCGGGTCATATCCTTGAAGCTCCCGGCGGAAAAGCCCTCAAAATTGGGCGCCGAGGGGCTGCCCACATAGGCGCAGCTCACCACGTGGGCCAGCTGGGAGGTATAGGCGATGATCCGGTCGTGCTCTTCCGGCGTGGAGAGCTGGAGATGCCCGAACCCCAGCCGCCGCGCCAGTTCCCAAATGCCGTCCAGACACTTGCGGGGCGTGTCCGGGTAGGGCGTAAGGATCAGGGACGCCCCCTGGAACAGCTCCGGGAAGGAGTGCCCGTACCCGGAGCGCTCGACGCCCGCCATGGGGTGCCCCCCCACGAACCAGAACCCGGCGTCCTTCACCACGTCCGCCAGGGGCGTACAGACCACACCCTTGACACCGCCGCAGTCCATCACGGCGCCGCCCCGGCGGAACCGGTCCCGGTGGGCGGTGACGTAGTCCTTCGTGGCCTGGGGGTACAGGGCGATGATCACCAGGTCGCACTCCGCCAGGCGGTCCGGCGTCAGGGCGGCGGAGAGGACGCCCTCGTCCAGGGCCCGGCTGAGCACCGCGCCGTCGGTGTCGCAGCCCAGAAGGGTGCAGTCCGTGTACTGGCGGACGGCCTTGGCCATGCTGCCGCCGATGAGCCCCAGGCCCACAATGCCAACTGTTTTGATCATAAAAACCTCCCGACTGGCGCATACGCCCGCCGCCGCGGGGCGGGGAGCGATTTTGGCCGCTTTTGTTCTCAGGAAAGAGAGACGCCCGTGGTGAAGGAGCGGTCGGCGTAGGGGCGGATGGCCCGGATTTTTTCCATCATGCCAGCGAATTTCTCCGGCCGGAGGCTCTGGGGGCCGTCGCACAGGGCGTGCTCGGGGTCGTTGTGGACCTCGATGATGAGCCCGTCGGCCCCGCAGGCCGTGGCCCCCAGGGCCATGGGGGCTACCAGCTCCCAGCGGCCGGTGGCATGGCTGGGGTCCACCACCACGGGCAGGTGGGTGAGCTGGTGGAGGATGGGGATGACGGAGAGATCCATGGTGTTGCGGGTGGCGGTCTCGAAGGTGCGGATGCCCCGCTCGCAGAGGATCACCTGGTCGTTGCCGCCGGCCATGACGTACTCCGCGCTCATAAGCAGCTCCTGGAGGGTGTTGGCCATGCCGCGCTTGATGAGCACCGGCTTGCGCAGCCGCCCCAGCTCCTTGAGCAGCTCAAAATTCTGCATGTTCCGGGCCCCCACCTGGATGACGTCGATGTCCTCGAAGAGGGGCAGGTGCTTGGCGTCCATGATCTCGGTGACGATGGGCAGGCCCGTGGCCGCCTTGGCCTCCAGCAGCAGCCGGATGCCCTCCTCGTGGAGGCCCTGGAAGGCGTAGGGGGAGGTGCGGGGCTTGAAGGCGCCGCCCCGGAGGACATGCGCGCCGCTGGCCTTGACGGCCTGGGCCACGGAGATGATCTGCTCCTCCGTCTCCACAGAGCAGGGGCCGGCCATCACCAGGAAGTGGCCGCCGCCGATTTTGGCCCCGTTGGAGAGGGTGACGACAGTGTCCTCCTCGTGGAACTTCCGGTTGGCGTTCTTGTAGGGCTCCTGGATGCGCTTGACGGTCTCCACAATGTCCAGGGCCAGGATGCTCTCCATGTCCACCCGGGAGGTGTCCCCCACCAGGCCGACGATGGTGTGGTTCTCGCCCACGGACATATGGGTTTCCAGACCCATGTTGTGCAGCCAGGTGTTGAACAGCTCCACCTGCTGGCGCTCCGCGCTCTTTTTCAGAATGACAATCATGGTACAACACTCCTATTCACAGATATTTTTGCAAAAGAAAAAGGTCCTACAGTGTCGTTTCACTGTAAGACCTGAAATGGATGTGCTCAGCTCCACCTTTTCACCGCAGCAAAACAAACCTTATCTACTTGTGTAGATAAAGTAAAAGTAGAAGTATGCGGCGTTGATGGAGGAAGGATACATGGAAGGCACCTCTCACAAAAATCTACAGGCAGTATACCACGCTTTTCCGCCGATGGCAAGAGGAAATTTTGCGAAGGGGGGAAAATTGGAGTTTGTCAGCTTGAAAGAGAATATCGACACTGCCACCCCACAAGGGCGGTTCATGCTCACAGTGTTCGGCGCATTGGCCGAAATGGAGCGGGAGAACATCTTGGAACGCCAGCGGGAGGGCATAGAGATTGCCAAAGGCGCGGGCAAGCACAAGGACTGAAAGCCGTTGGACGTAGACAAAATGCGGTTCAAAGAGGTTTGCGCCCGATGGAGGGCGGGCTTTTCAGCCCACCCTCGCAGGTGTGAAAATCTTACTTGAAGTACCGCTCCAGCAGGTCCTTGAACGCCTTGCCGTGGCGGGCCTCGTCTTGACATTGGATTCTAAATACACAATACCATAAGGACAATCATCAGAGCCAGCAGAAGGAAGATTATACCGCGCAAAGCATAGGCGATTATCAGCCTTCTGCCGCGCTTTTTTCGCCTTGCCCTGACGGATGCTTGGCGCTCCCGTACCGTCACGGCTCAAAAACCACCTCCTTCCCGTCCGATTTTAGAATCATGGTAACTTTCTCACCGTTATAACCAACAGACAGAGCCGGGTCATTTGAAATCTTCAGACTGCCAACGCCATCTTTACCGCATAGGTAAACGCAGTCGGAATCCATGCGGTTGATAAAATACAGCCCCTGATCGGTCAGGCAGAAATCGTAGGCAACCACATTCTGAAACGGCCTTTCCCTGTGGGTCTTGGTGTCATACGCTGTCAGCAGAGAATTTTCGTTGATGAAGTAGATCGTCCGCCCATCAAACGCTATATTCCCCCTGGTGGGAATGTCCAGCACTTGCGTTCGCTGGATCGTCCTGCTTACTTCCGTGATCCCATCATTTGTAATGAAAAAAAGGCTGTCGCTGTTCAAGAAAAAGCCATAGCAGTATTGCAGAAACATCCAGGTATCCCCCACGGTATAGTCAATTCCCAGCAGAGATCGCCCGCTGTCCGTTATTTTCTCGAAAATAACCTGTTCCTCAAAGGTTTCTGTATCAAGCTGGACGATGGACACCTGAGTAGCTGTGCTGTTGTAGCTGCCGACCCGATCCACATACTGTTCTGTGCGGGAGGCCATATAATAAATGTACGGGGCATCCATATAGACGGCTTTGATGGATTCCCCATCCGAAAAGGTCCCAAACAGCGGAGAGAGGGGCAAATCCGTCAAAGTGCCGGCTGCCCGGTTTTCCAGAGCGTATGTCCGTGTCTGGTCGTCGTAGCTCACGCTGTAAGTTCCTGACACACTTTGCGAAGATGAATTGAATATCCCGTTTGTAGATTCTGCGACAGAGCAGCCGGACAGTGAGAGCAAAATTAGCAGTCCCAACACTGTGGCTCCGCACCGCCTGACCAGTTTCTTTCCAGACTGCCAGCAGTTTGTGTTTTGCCGCAGAACCCACCATACCATGAGGGAGCAGCACACAGCGGACAAGCCCAGCAAGGCCAGCAGCTCCTGGGGGGAACGCTCCGAAAAAATCTCAATGGCTTCGCCTGTCAGCGAATCCTCCATGGCGGAGGCTCCCTCCAGAAAGCCGGTTGCCAGCAGGAACGGCAGGGGTAGCGGCAAGCGATAGCAGATCTGCCTGGACAAGCCGATGTAGGGAATTAAGGTGGATGCCACTCCGATCACCACCGTCAAAGCATATTTCTTCACCAAAACGGAGGTAAAGAGCAGCAGGGCGGCGAGATACACCGAGCCAAAACAGCGCAGGACGGTCAGAATCAGATACGCAGCCAGCAGGGAGATGTTTTTTGTACTGCCACCGAAACTGGCGATACTCTGAACAGGGTACTCCCCGTGGGGCAGGCCATATTTTACCGCAAAGAACAGAAAACGGATCAGGGATAGTCCTACACAGAGGACAAACACGGCGCAGAGGGTCATTACGGCTTTGCTCCTGGCACTCTTGCGGCTCTGCGGTGCCGTCCGCAAAAGCGCGTCCATCTGGCAGCTATACTCCGAGCAAAAAACCGTAGCTGCCAAAATCAAAATGACAAGGAACAGCGGGAAGTCCAGCGTTTGGGCGGAAAACAGCCCCGCCCAGCCGTTTGTTTTCAGAAAGTAACGATTGCCGGTGTTCTCGCAGATATATAAATATTGCTGATACACAGCTTCAAATCCATGCTCATGGGCCAAAAACGTGTTGACCTCTGCGATCTGCCGCTCATACTGTTCCGCTGTGATCTGACCGCTGTAATAGCTTTCCTGGGATTGAGAGCGGGCATAGCGGGCCTCCGTGATGGCCTGGGCCTCCTGCTCCAGCCAAGCGGCCTTTTCCTCTGTGTACGCCCCGTCCAGCCGTTCCAGATACCACTCGTATTCCTCGCGGTATTCTTCCATCGCGCTGTTCTGCGGCCTGTCGGTTGCAGCCAGCCAAACCGTACTGACCAGGAGCGCAGCCAGGATATAGAACAGGCCCCGCTGCATGACCATCAGTTTTTTCCATTCATAAGAGAAAACACTCATTTTGCCCTCCCAACACAGCGGTGGCAGTTTTCCGCTGACAGAAAATAGATTGCGGTAACAAGCACAAAGCCCGCTGTCAAAGAAATCCAAACTGCGGCCTGCCAAGTCAGGACGGGGAACCCGCCCAGGTTCACAAACTCCGTTTTGCCCAGGAGAACACGGTTGGTCAGCAGAGAATAGGGATTCAGCACCTTTGTCCAGAAGAAATTGGAGTAGGCGCAAACGGCTCCGTTGACAACCAGCACTATACAGAGGGCAAAATTGATGACAAACGGGAGCAAGGCATTTTTCCAGAACATCGAAACCAACAGCCAGAGCATTCCAATCACCCATGCGCCGACACATTTGAGCGCCGCAGACAGGAGGACATACTGAAAAATGCTGAGATTGACGGATACCTCCGCAAAGTTCGGAATTGCGAACACCGGCAAGGCCAACCCTTCTAAGGTCTGAAAGGAGGCCGCAAAGCCAATCAGGTCAAGGAGAGAAAACCACAGCGAGGTCAAAAGCAGAAACAGGGTGGCCGCGAGGATTTTCGCCAGGGCTGTTTTTCTGCCGCCGTTAGGACTTACCAGTAACAGCATATCCATCTGCGTTTCCCGCTCGCTCACAAAGGTTCCGATGATCCCATAGAGACAAAGCAGGAGGGTCAGGACAATGGAAAAATCATAGTTCAGATAGTAATTGCACATTTCCCGGTAGGCAAAGGCGGGGATGGTGCGGCCAGCGTAAAGGTTATAGATCGCGCCGCTCTCCCTCTGCTGATAGACCGCTCCCCGTTCCCCATAGAGCGCGGCGCTTTGCCGCGCTCTATTTGCCACTTGCTCCGACCGGCCGCTGTACTCATAGAAATACTGCATAGGCTGCACAAAATACTTGTCCAGCAGGTTCCTGTCGCTATACAGGTTCCCGGTCATCGTGTTGGGGTCATCGGTGGCTGTGCTTGCGGTCATATCCGATGTGGCCTCCACAAGAGGCTGATAAACCGCAAGCAGGCGTTCGATTTTCTCCGGGGTGATTTCCCCCTGGTATTCCTCATAGAGCTCCCAATGAAGCGTGTGCCAGCTCCGCTCTCCGTTCCCGTCTGTCAGATAGGAGTAGGATTTGTATTCGCCATAGATTTTGAACAGGTTGGCGAGGCTGAACACCACAAAGAGCACCAGGATGGAGCGTTTACAGAACTGCTTGATAAACTCATACCGTATCAGACGTATCATGGCGCTCCCCCCTGCAATAGTACAAGAACACATCCTCCAGGTTGGGCTGGACAGGCTGTGCGGTCTTGATCGGGCATCCATCCTCAACAATGCGGAGGGTAAACTGTCCGTCCTCCTGCTTCATGTTGCTGACGCAGTACATATCGGTCAGCAACGCGGCATCCTCAGCCCCGGCGGTTACATTCCACACCTTGCCCTCAATCCCCTGTTCCAGCGCGGCGGGCGTCCCCTGCATGAGCAGCGTCCCCTGTTTCAGCAGCAGGATTTCCCGCGCGATGCACTCAACATCTGAAACGATGTGGGTTGCCAGCAGGATCGTCCGGCCCTGGGCAAACCGGGAGATCAGGTTCCGAAACCGTATCCTCTCGCTGGGGTCAAGACCGGCGGTAGGTTCGTCCAGGATCAGAATTTTGGGGTCGGACAGCATGGCCTGCACAATGCCGACGCGCTGACGCATACCGCCGGAGAGCGCACCGATTTTCTTGTCCTGCGCGTCCGTGAGGTTTACCGTGGCCAGCAGCTCGGAAACCCGGTCCTGCCCTTCGTGGGCGGGAATGTCTTTCAGCGCACACATATAGAGCAGAAAATCCTTGACGGTAAAATCCCGGTAAAAAATGGGATACTGCGGCATATAGCCGATTTGGGACAGGAACGCTTTGCCCAGCGTCCTCACATCCTGACCGTCCACCCGGATCGTGCCGCTGTCCCCCCGCAAAATGCCCACAAAGGTATTGATGAGCGTGGTTTTCCCGGCCCCGTTTTCACCCAGCAGGCCGTACACGCCCTCGCTTAAGGTGGCGGTAAAGTTTTTCAGCGCATACTTGCTTTTGTATTGCTTGGATACGCTTTCAAATGTGATTTCCATGTTATTCTCCAAATTCGAGTAATGAATATAGGTTGCTTACAATGCCCTACATAAACCGAAATCCGTTCTCTACCAGGGCAAAGGTATATATCATAAATTGCTCACGGCTGTAACAGCAAAAATGGTTTTGCTCAGTATCAGCAAGAGGATGAAAGGATGCGATCTTTCGTTCTGTATCAAGCCAGATGCGGGAAATAGGCTGGCATTTTGTTTCCATTCCACGCACGTTTCCGCCTGCGATCTCCATGTTACGCTCCAAACTCAAATGTGGATACCAGCGTATCAATTTCACTGATACTGCCCCCAAGAACAACTACGGCGGTTTTGGCCCCGTCTAAAAGGTAAATCCTGGGGATACGGTTGAAATATGTGGGGTCGGAGTTCTCAATCACCTCGGTGGCGACCAGTTCGCCGGAGGCCACATCATAGACACGAACCGTCAGGCTGCCATCTAAAACGGCGGTCGCAACACAACTGCCCTGCTCTGAGCCGTATATGCCGTCTTTGCCCTCACCGCTGGCAGAGAAGGAAAGCGTATTGGCACTGCCTGTTGCTCGGTCCACCCAAAGCAGCGTTCCATCGGCCTGGGTAAAGGCCTGTGGGAAAAACAACCGGTTGACGCTGCTCTGTATTTCTTCCATTTCATAGCCGGACGGTTTTGTGAGCTTCAGACCGCCGCCATCCACGGCGATACTCCCATAGATGGAAAAATCTTCCTCGCCGTCTGCCGCGGGAATCGAGCTGCCGCTGCCAAAGAACACGATCTGGCTGTTATCCTGGGCAAAGGCAGCGCCGTTCAGCATGGAAATACTGATGCTGGCTGTTCCGGCGTTTTGGGCCACGTCCAGGAGGGTAGTCAGGCTCCCGCTTTCCAGGTCATACAGATACAGCCCGCCCATAGCGGCAAACGCCAGCTTCTTTCCGTCCGTGGAGGCCGCTACGCCCCCGGTTTCGCTGACAACAAAATCCCCCTGCAAAAGCTCATCCACCGCGATCTCTTTATTCAGAGAGAGCGAGCTGTCGTAGATGTACGCCATCATGCCGCTGTCGCCCATGCCGGACAGGACGTAGCCCCCGTCAATGGCCTGGGCTTCAAAGTCGCGCAGGGGCGCTTCTGCGGTGGCCAGCACCGAGGAAGTCCCAGTGTCGTAGAGGTACAGCTTGTCTGCCAGCACAAAAAGCGTTCCGTTCCCGGCATAGGCGCAGCTCTGGAGCTTGCCGCCAAACAGGGCGGGGTCGAAGGTGCAGGAAGAAGGGGACAGTCCCGTCTGTCCGTCAGGGGTCGGAACAGAAACCACAGGAGTGTCGGAGGGGGTGTCTCCCGAAACCGCAGGAGCCGGGGCGTCCGTCTTACCGCAGGCGGACAACGCCAGGGTAAAAATCAGCGCCAATGTGATGCAGAATGTCTTTTTCATGTTCAGTTCTCCTTATACAATAAAATAGAATTGGTCTTAAAGAACGGGCCGGAGGCTCCGTCCTGGGGGACGGCCACACAGTAGAAGGTGTGAAACTGCCCCAGCTTGTCCGGGTCGATCACGGCCTCAAGCTCCATGACGCCGCCCTTGCTCAAGGCAACAGAGCAGCAGGTGCTTTCGCCAAGTTTCACCGGCTGATGGTCCAAGAAGAAGGCGATGCTGTAACTTGTTCCGGCTGTGCCGCACATGGTAAACCGCAGGGGAACGGGAGCGGAGACAAGCAGGTTGTCATAGGTGATGCCGCCATCGCAGGAGAAGGTGTAATAGATTCCGCTGTCCAGCGTGTCCATGCTCACATCTCCCCAGCCGTATTTGGGAAGCTCGTTTTCCACATACTGCGCTGTGGCCTTTTCCTCCCGCGCTTCGCTTTGTGAAAAGATTTCCCGGACGGGCGGAAGGTCTGAATGGGCGGCGGGTGCGTCCATGTTGAACTTCAATTCAACACGGGAATCCAGCGTTTTATGATACCAGCCATAGCTGGAAGTGGATTCCATATCCGGCTGGAAGTCCGGGTTTGTGATGCTCACCACGGTCAAGGCCAGCGTATCGCCGGTACTGCCGGTCACAGGCTCAAAGAGGAAAGAAAAGCTCTGGTCCTCCCCTGCGGAAAAGCTGTGGCAATACTCATACTCCGCTGTGGTATCGTTCACCTTGTAGGGCTGGGGCTGGCCGTCCAGAAACAGGAGAAATCCAACGGTATCCATCTTGCCGGTGAGGGAGAATCGGTAGTCCAGCCGAAACTCGCCGCCGTCATAGGGGAAGGGCAGACGCTCCCCGCTCTCGGAGAAATCAGCCGAAGCAGCTTCGTGGGTGAGCATTGCCAGAAATCCGGCGTCCTCCTCCGCCTCCTCAAACGGGTTTGCGGCGACAGCCTGTGACGGCGGGGGCGTACTGTCTGGAATGGCATAGTTCCCGCAGGCGGCGAGGGAAAAAAGAGCGCCGCACAGCAGGGGAACGGCAATCAATCGTTTTCGCATATATGGCCTCCTTTGCTTTGATGGACTAAGCATAGCGGGCAAAAGTCAAAATTCGGTCAAGAAAAGCGAAATGCCGCCCAAGTTTTTGGGGCGGCATTCCGCCAATTTTCAAACAAGGCCTATTGATAACTGCCCGATAAATAAGAAATTTTACAGAAAAAATTTATTTTAAGCCTTCTTCCTTGATCTTATATATTCTAAATGCGCAATCCTTTTCCAAACGAATATTTGCCCAATTTCTCCCAATCTGTCTCACAAAATAATTTTCGTCCTCTGGAAATATCTGTTTTGTCATAAATCTTAACAGATCCAGTGCTTTGGCAGATTCTTTCAATACAATTTCAAGTGTACTCCATCCATCTATTACAGGCGAATATATTTCATGAATCATATCACAAAACAAATCGTTTCCGTTGATTGGTATTTTTCTTATTAAGTCCCCCTTCCTATCTTCAATCAGCATACTCTTTAACTGGGCATATTGTTTGCTGTCAAGCATCACTTCATATATTTCCATTTTCTCCTCCTGTTATTAAGGCTGTGCCGTACAATATTTCTTGCAATTTAATGGAGGCTTTCACGCAGGCCCCATCTGGTGACTTATTTGACAGTTCTATGGTTCCCCCATGCTTCTGGCACAGCACCCGGCTTACAGCCAGACCCAGGCCAAGGTGCTTGCCGGAGGGATCTTCGGAGTAAAACAGGGCGGTTTTCTTTTTCAGCAGCTTGTCCGAAAAGCCCGGCCCGTCATCGGTCACGGTGGCCGACAGGATTCCATGCTCCAGACAAAAAGTAAGTCCAATTTCCCGCTCCGCAAAACGGAGGGCATTGGAGATCAGATTTTCCAGAACGCGGTACAACAGCTCCCCGTCAAGGACGGCCCTTCCCTTTGGCACATGGAGGTCACAGGAAAAACGCACCTCGGTATTCTGAAACAGGATAGATAGAGAATCCGCCATGTGCTGTAAAAAATCAGGAAGCTCCACCTCTCTGCGGTGAACTTCTGTTTCTTCGATAGCCCCCAGGTCGCGCATGGTATCGGTATAGCGGCCCATGCGCTCTGCGGTAATACCGAGATTGAAAAGCGCCTTTTCCAGTTTTTCCTCTGTCAAGGTTCCGCCCCGGCT
>OFGM01001579.1_pt1 | contig 13048 bp, 10 predicted proteins | sample 1521741 | NCBI WGS metagenome assembly OFGM01 (sample SAMEA3504079, study PRJEB24116) | mouse gut metagenome | biome: mouse gut; feature: mouse-associated habitat; material: faeces | place: Denmark | collected 2011
AATCATAGTTTAGATTATGCAAAGCAGTTAAATGACTATTTATTAAATCTTGAAGTAATTATAGAGTATCAAAAATATGAACAGTTAATTAATCAAAATACTAAAATTAGAAAAATGGAAGCTAAGATAAAAGCTTATCAAAAAAAGATAGTTAATCAAAAAGCTAAACAGGATGAAACAGTTATTAAAACGATTAAAGAATATCAAAAAATTAAAGAAGAATTTGAAAATCATCCTTTGGTTGTTAACTATCTTTATCTAAAAAAAGAGGTAGATGAGATTATACAATCGATAAATAGTTACATAAATGGACAATTATTAAAATAAGGGTTGACTTAGTTATTGAACATAATTATAATATTATGAAATATTAGACATAGAGATGAAGAAAAGGAGAGATAGAATGGCATATTTTTTTGATGAACCATCGCATACATTTAATGAATATCTTTTAGTACCAGGATATTCATCGACTGAATGTCAAGCTAAAAATGTTTATTTAAAGACACCTTTAGTTAAATTTAAAAAAGGTGAGGAACCAGCGTTATCGTTAAATATTCCTCTAGTTTCAGCAGTTATGCAGGCTGTATCTGATGATAAGATGGCAGTTGCACTTGCAAGAGAGGGTGGTGTTTCATTTATTTATGGCTCACAATCAATTGAAGATCAAGCAGCTATGGTTAAACGAGCTAAAACTTATAAAGCAGGATTTGTACCAAGTGATTCAAATTTAAGTGCTAATGATACATTGGCCGATGTTATTGCTTTAAAAGAAAAAACGGGACATTCTACTATGGCAGTAACAGAAGATGGTAGTGCTAATGGTAAATTGTTAGGAATTGTAACTGGTAGGGATTATCGTGTTTCTAGAATGGATTTGGATACAAAAGTAACAGAATTTATGACACCATATGATAAGTTGGTTTGTGGACATATTGGAGTTACGTTAAAAGAAGCAAATGATCTTATTTGGGATAATAAACTTAACGCTTTACCTATTATTGATGATAATCAAAAGTTAGCATATTTTGTTTTTAGAAAAGATTATGAAACAAGAAAATCTAATCCAAATGAACTATTAGATGATTCAAAACGATATGTAGTTGGTGCGGGAATCAATACTCGTGATTTTGCAGATCGTGTTCCAGCATTAGTAGAAGCTGGTGTGGATGTATTATGTATTGATTCTTCTGAAGGTTTTACAGAATGGCAAAAAATTACAATTGATTGGATTAGAGAACATTATGGTGATAGTGTAAAAGTTGGTGCTGGGAATGTTGTTGATGCAGATGGATTTAGATTTTTAGCCGATGCTGGAGCGGATTTTGTTAAAGTTGGTATTGGTGGTGGTTCTATCTGTATCACTCGTGAACAAAAAGGAATTGGTCGTGGACAAGCAACAGCAACAATTGAAGTAGCAAAAGCTCGTGATGAATATTTTAAAGAAACAGGTATTTATGTACCGATTTGTTCAGATGGTGGAATTGTTCATGATTATCATATGACTTTAGCATTAGCTATGGGTTCTGATTTTATTATGTTAGGTAGATATTTCTCACGTTTTGATGAATCTCCTACAAATAAAGTAAGTATTAATGGTCAATATATGAAAGAATATTGGGGTGAAGGTTCAGCTCGTGCTCGTAACTGGCAACGTTATGATATGGGTGGCGATTCAAAACTTTCATTTGAAGAGGGTGTTGATTCATATGTTCCATATGCAGGAAGTTTAAAAGATAATGTTGGTTTAACTTTGAGTAAGATTAAATCAACAATGTGTAATTGTGGAGCTCTAACTATTCCTGAACTACAAGAGAAAGCAAAAATCACTTTAGTATCTTCAACAAGTATTGTTGAAGGTGGAGCTCATGATGTTGTTTTGAAAGATTCTACATCAGGAAATGGTCATAAAAACTAATTTAATAGATGAAGATGTAGTAAAATACATCTTCTTTTTTTATGTTATTAGGTTTTTTGTACATTTTTTGAAATATTTGCATATATTAAAATAGGTGAAGAACATGGCAAACAATATTCGTGAAATTATTACTCAGGCAGTTATTGCTAAAGGGAAAAAGAGAACCCTTAATAAATATCCTTTTGTTATTGAAAACTATGATAAGATTTTAGGATGTTGGATTACTAATCATCGTTATAATGCAACTTTTAAAAAAGGTCAGCCTATTGTTTTAGGAACTTTTGATGTTCATCTGTGGTATAATTATAATGATGATAGTAATATTTTGAAACAAACAGTTAGTTATATGAATGAATTAGATTTAGTTAAAAAGGAAAGTAGAAACTTTGATGAAAATGATGAATTAATGGTAGTATGTAATCGAGAACCTAAATGTATAAGTGTAAATAAAAGTGATGAAAATGTATTAATTGAAATTGAAAAGGAAATATCTTTAAGTGTAGTTGGGAAAACAACGATGAGAGTAGAGACTAAAAATGAAAAAGAATCATGGGATGAATTGGATAATATCACAGTAGATGAAAATTTTATCAAATGAAGGCGTAAGCCTTTTTTCTTTTGTTAATAGTTGTGCTATAATGGGATAGTAATTTTTAGAAGTGGAGTTAAGATATGAAACCTAAATATAGTCCAATGATGATGCAGTATTTATCAATAAAAGAAGAAAACCAGGATTCTATTGTAATGTTTAGATTAGGGGATTTTTATGAAATGTTTTTTGATGATGCAATTTTAGTATCAAAAGAATTAGAAATTGCATTGACTGGAAAAAATGCTGGTGCAGTAGAAAGGGTGCCAATGTGTGGTGTTCCTTTTCATTCAGCAAGTGGATATATTCAAAAGTTAGTTGATAATGGTCATAGAGTAGCAATTGTTGAACAATTGAGTGAACCAGGAAAAAAAGGAATTGTTGAGCGTGGAGTAGTTCAAATCATTACACCAGGTACTATTTTTGATGAATCACTAACAAATAATAAAAATAATTATATTGCAGCTTTAGAAGAGTTTGATTTTAATTATACTTTAGCTTTTTGTGATATTTCTACAGGTGAATTTTGTGTTACTAATATTGATAAAAATGATAAGCTTTTATTAAACCAGCTACAAATGATGGCTGTAAAGGAGATTGTTTGTTTATCGAAGCATATTTTTAAATTTGATGATATTTTATCTTCACCTTTTGATAATGATAAATATAATGATAAATATGCGAAGATTTTTAGTAATATTAATGATTTAAAACAAATAAAAACAGCTTCATTATTATTAAATTATTTATTAGATACACAAAAAAGAGAATTAGAACATCTTCAAATAATTGAAGAAATAAATAATGATGATTATTTAACAATGGATCTATATACTAAAAAAGCATTAGAATTAACTACAAATACTAAAAACAATGAAAAATATGGTAGTTTATATTGGCTGTTAGATCAAACTAAAACAGCAATGGGATCAAGATTATTAAAACAATGGATCGAACGTCCTTTAATAAATCAGGCTCAAATCGAAGACCGATTAGATATAGTAGAGATTTTTACTAATTATTTTATTCAAAGAGAAAGTGTTAAAGAGATTTTAAAAGATATTTATGATCTTGAAAGATTATCATCACGAATTGCGTTTGGAAATATTAATGCTCGGGATTTAAAGTGGATAAGTTCTTCTTTAAAAGTGCTACCTGAATTAAAAGCACAGTTAATATCATTAGATGAACCTTTGATTAATGAATTAGCTAATAAATTAGTTGATTTAAGTCATATAACAGAACTCATTGATCAAGCAATTGTTGATAATCCACCACTGACAGTAAAAGAGGGAGGAATCATAAAAGATAGTTTTAATGAAGAATTAGATGAACTTAGATATATTCGTAATCATGGGAAACAGTGGCTAGCTAAATTTGAACAAAAGGAACGTGATAAAACAGGAATTAAAGGATTAAAAGTTGGTTATAATCGAGTTTTTGGATATTATATTGAAATCACTAAGGCAAATTTATCTTTGGTTAAAGATGAATTTAATTATACACGTAAACAAAGTTTATCAAATGCAGAGAGATTTGTTACACCAGAATTAAAAGAAATGGAATCAAAATTATTAAGTGCGCAAGATAAAATGGTGAAATTGGAGTATGTTTTATTTACTCAAATTAGAGATTATATAAAAAAAGATGTTCATACTCTTCAAGATGTTGCTAAAGTGATTGCTCGAATTGATGTTTATCAATCTTTAGCAATGATTTCAAGTGAGAACAGTTATGTACGACCAATATTTAATCAGAGTAAAACTTTTAATGTTGTAGATGGAAGACATGGTGTAATTGAACAAGTAATGGCACAAGGATCATATGTTTCTAATGATGTAATGATTGATAATAATTATCCAGTATTATTGATTACAGGACCAAATATGGGTGGTAAATCAACATATATGCGCCAAATTGCTTTAATTGCTTTAATGGGTCAAATTGGATGTTTTGTACCATGTAGTGAAGCTAATATACCTATTTTTGATCAGATATTTACTCGAATTGGTGCTAGTGATGATTTGATTTCAGGACAATCTACATTTATGGTAGAAATGTTAGAGGCAAATAATGCTTTACGTTATGCAACAGAAAATTCTTTAATTATTTTTGATGAAATTGGTCGTGGTACAGCGACATTTGATGGGATGGCAATAGCTCAGGCGATGATTGAATATATTGCAACCTCAATTAAAGGTATTACTTTATTTTCAACTCATTACCATGAATTAACATTTTTAGAAGAAAAAGATTTGGGTATTAAAAATGTTCATGCTAGTGCTTCAATTGAAAATGATGATTTAGTATTTTTATATCGAATCAAGTCAGGTCGTTCAAATAAATCTTATGGAGTTAATGTTGCAAAGCTTGCAAAATTGCCTGATGCAGTTTTAAATCGTGCTAATGTTTTATTAGAGGCATTAGAGGAGAATAATATTGAACATCATTTAAGTAATGATACTTTAAAACAAGCTCCTGCAGCTTCAATGGGTGTTGTTGAAAAATATCTTGATAATATAGATCCAATGGCATTATCGCCAATTGATGCTTTATCAACATTGATAGAATTAAAGAAATTAAATGAAAGCAGGTGATAAAATTGCAAAAAATAAGACAACTAGATGATGTTTTAGCTAATAAAATTGCAGCTGGAGAAGTAATTGAGCGACCAGCTAATGTTGTAAAAGAATTAGTTGAAAATAGTATAGATGCTAATAGTAGTAAAATAGATGTAATTGTAGAAGAGGGAGGATTGGATTTAATTCAAATTATAGATAATGGTGATGGGATGGTAAAAGAGGATGCTTTACTATGTTTTAGTCGCCATGCTACGAGTAAAATAAAAGATGATCAAGATTTATTTTGCATTCAGACGTTAGGATTTCGTGGTGAAGCAATTCCTTCGATTGCATCAATTAGTAATTTTGAATTAAAAACAAGTACTGGTGAAAAGGGAACGATTGTAAGTTATCAATATGGTAAATTTATTAAGTGTGAAGATAGTGATTGTAAAAAAGGAACTAATATTAAAGTAAAAAAGTTATTTCAAAATGTTCCTGCACGTTTAAAGTATATTAAATCAACTAATGCAGAGTTTGCAAATATTCAAACTTATATAGAACGTTTGTCGTTATCTCATCCACATATTGCATTTTCACTGGTACATAATCAAAGGACAATATATAAAACTAATGGAAATGGTAATTTGTTAGAAGTAATTTCTAATGTTTATGGCTTAAATGTTGCTAAAAATATGATTGCAGTTGATTTTGAAGATGATGAATTCCATGTATCAGGATTTATTTCAAAAATTGATGTTAATCGTGCTAGTAAAAATCATATTGTAACAATGGTGAATTCAAGGGTTGTTAAAAATAAAATAACGGTTGATAGTATTAATAATGCTTATCGTCGTTATTTAGCTGATAAGCGTTTTCCAATTGTAATTGTAAATATTGAAATAGATCCTTTTTTAGTAGATGTTAATGTTCATCCCTCTAAATTAGAAGTACGATTTTCTAAAGAAATGAAATTAAAAGAATTAGTTTTTCAAGGAATTAGTGAAGCTTTAGCTAAAATTAATTTAACTTATGAAGCAGTAACATACAATAATAAGCCTAAGTTTGTACCTGATTTACAACAACCTAGTCTTGATTTGAGCTACGAAAAAGAGTTAATTAATCCAACTAAAAAACCTGTGGTTGAAACAACTAAAGAAATAATTTATCAGGATATAAAAGATGATGAAAAAATAGTTGCTGAATCAAAAAAGGATTATATCATTCCTGATAAACAGATTATTGAAACAAAAGTTGAATTACGTGAAAAACTAATGAAGAAAAAGCTGTTTGTAAAAGGACAGGTCCATGGAACATATATTATTTGTGAAGATGAAACAGGAATGTATATTGTTGATCAGCATGCAGGTCAGGAAAGAATAAATTATGAATATTATTTAGAAAAATATAAAAATCTTGATTTGTCAATGAGAGATTTGTTGATACCAATTACTTTGGAATATCCTTTGAGTGAATTTTTAATTATTGAAGAAAGAAAGGATTTATTAACTCAAGTAGGAATAAATCTTGAAGTATTTGGAGATAGTGGCTATGTGATTAAACAATTACCATTATGGATGCAAAATATTGATGAGCAATTATTTATTGAAGATATGATGACACAGTTATTAAATGATAATAAAATAGATGTAGTTAGATTACAAGATCATGCAATTGCAACATTGAGTTGTAAAGCTTCGTTAAAAGCAAATACATATTTATCTAATGAAGGAATGCAAAATATTATTGATAATTTAATGCGTTGTGATAATCCATATGTTTGTCCACATGGACGACCAACAATTATCTATTATTCTGTTTATGAGATTGAAAAACTATTTAAGAGGGTCGTATAATGGAAAAAGTTATTGTGGTAGTAGGACCAACTGGAGTTGGTAAAACACGGATGGGAGTAGCTCTTGCTAAATATTTTAATGGAGAAGTAATTAGTGGGGATTCCATGCAAATATATAATACTATGGATATTGGTACTGCAAAAGTAACAAGTGAAGAAATGAAGGGAATTGTTCATCATCTAATTGATATTAAAGATCCAACAGAAAATTATAGTGTTAAAGATTTTCAAGATGAAGTGAGATTAAAAATAAAAGAAATTACTAGTCGAGGTAAATTACCGATTATTGTTGGTGGGACAGGTCTATATATTAAAGCAGCACTTTATGATTATGAATTTGGTGAAAGTCAGATGGATCATCAAGAATATATTGATAAATATCAAGCTTATTCAAATAAGGAGTTATATGATCTTTTAAACAAAATTGATGAAACAAGTGCAAAAGAACTTCATCCTAATAATCGTCAACGAGTATTGAGAGCGATTGCTATTTACGAAAGTACAGGTATTAAAAAGAGTGAGACTCTAGCAAAACAAAATCATGAATTAGTATATGATGCTAAATTTATTGGATTGACTTTAGAACGTGAGGCTTTATATGAACGAATTAATCAACGTGTTGATTTAATGATGGAACAAGGCTTGCTTCAAGAAATAGATGGTTTAATGAAGAAAAATTATTCAAAAAATCTTCAAAGTATGAAAGCTATTGGTTATAAAGAATGGTTTGATTATTATCAGGGAACTCAAACCCTTGAAGAAACTTTGGAATTAATCAAAAAGAATTCTCGTAACTATGCTAAACGTCAATATACTTGGTTTAATAATCAAATTCCAGTTAAATGGTTTAATGTTAATCTTGAGAATTTTGATCAAACAATTAAAACAGTTATTAATGATTTAGAAAGGTAATTATGTCAATTTATTACTCATGCAACTATTAATTGACAGATTGATTAGTCATAGTTTATTGTAAAAAACTATAATCAAGGTTGACAGGAGAAAAAATAAAAAAGGTTATCACAAGAGGAATTATCATATCATCTTGGGGTATCAAGATAATTAGTAAGTAAATGGGAGTCTGAAGTTTTCTCGAACTAAAGGATAACTTACCTGTTTGTAGAAAAGAAATGATTATATTGAAATAATATGTATAAAGACAAATTTAGAATTTGCAGAGGTATTTTTGGGAATATGAAAAGATATGTTGCTTTATTAAGAGGTATTAATATAAGCTAAAAAAATAAAGTGCCAATGGCAGAATTAAAGAAAGGCTTTGAAAAACTTGCATTTGAAGAAGTTAAGACATATCTGAACAGTTGCAACGTAATTTTCTCTGGTGATGAAGATGATACAAAGAAGTTTACAAATCAGATTGTGGTAATGATTAAAGAACAGTTTGAGCTTGACATTTCTGTTTTTGTCATATCAAGTAAAGCCCTTGAGGATATCTTGCAAAATGCACCTGACCAGTGGGGCAATAACAACAAAGAAATCTATGATAATCTGATTTTTATTATATCATCAGCAAAATTTTCTGATGTATATAACGAAATTGTGGAACTTAAAAAAGAATTAGAAAAGATAGAGGACTATAAAGAAGTGATATTCTGCTCTTTTAGCCGTAAAGATTATCAAAAAAAATTGGTGGTCTAGGACAGTAAGTGCAAATATCAACACTCAGCTAACAATAAGAACAGCTAATACTATTAGAAAAATAACTAATATGTAATTGCTTTTCAAATTTCTGTTTTTGATTATGATTTAAAGAAAAGATAAGTTTTATTTATGGATTGGGGGTATATATGTATTATCCAAAACAAATACCATATATTTTAGATAGAGAATTTCAAGAGCATATTGAGTATAAAGAATACCTATTTAAAGAATTAAACGATTATTGTATGTGTATTTGGCAAATGCATTCAAAAAGAATTTTAAATAAAACTATATATAATTATATATTACCAGATGCCTGTATTGATATAGTAATTGATTTTTCAAATAAGACTATTCGTTTTGCTGGTTTTAGTAAAGAAACTATTCCGTTTGAATTAAATAAAAAAATAGATTATATGGGTGTAAGATTAAAACCTGGCTCTTTTTATCTTCTTTTTAAAATAGGTGCAGATCAGATAATGGACCACCCCCTTCCGTTTTCAAAAATAGATAATTCAGATAGTTTGTATGAAATATTTACTTTAACAGATGTAAATGAAAGATTGAATATTTTTAAAAATTATTTATTAGATAAAATAAAAAGTAAGCCAAATACAAAATATATAGAAGTTGTTGAGCAATTATATCAAACCCCTAAAGAACAAACAGTAGTAACTATTGCAGAAAGCTTTAATTGCAACAAACGACATTTATATAGAATATTTAAAATGAATTATGGATTATCTCCAAAAGTATTGTTAAATATACTGAGATTACATTTATGTTTAACTTTAATGATAGAAAATGATATTGATTTCATTGAAGTTGCGAACATCTGTGGTTTTTATGATCAGGCTCATTTCATAAAAGAAATAAAGAAATACACAGGATTTTCGCCTTTGAGATTATTAGATAATTATAAATAATGTCCTTTTTTTACAATACATATGTGTGTGCCAATCTTATAATTATATATGGAGGTAAAAATATATGTATGAAACAATAACAACAAATATTATGGTTGAAAATGTAAAAGAAACAATAGAATTTTATCAAAGTAAATTAGGATTTCAAAAAGTATTAAGTGTTCCAGAAGATGGCAGTATCCTAGATTTTGCTATTATAAAAAAAGATAATATTTCTATTATGTTTCAAGAAAGAAAAAATTTACTAGATGAATATCCTGCTTTACAAAAAAATGAAATAATACCAACATTTACTTTATTTATTACTGTTAAAGATGTAGAAAAATTATATGAAGAACTAAAAGATAAAGTTAAAATTGCTAAAGAACTTCATAAAACATTTTATGATAAAAGTGAATTTGCTATTTTTGATAATAATGGAAATGTTCTAACAATAGCATGTTAAGTATGACTTTTCAAAATTTAAGTAGAATTATATAAAAGGGTTAAAAAGTTATAAAATTTTAGCCCTTTTATTTTTATAATGATTATGATTTATTGGTTGATTAAAAGAGTGATTCCAGTTTATAGATAACTAGCATACACATCACATAGATGAAAAATAAAGGAAAAAACGCATTTTACAGGTGAAAGTAAAATGCGATCATTTAACATATGAAAACTGAATAGAGAAATGAATAAGATAGTTGATTTCAATTAAGAAATTGACTGTATTTTTTTACAGAAATTTAAGCCTAAGTAATTATTAATACATGGTATTTATTTTTTTAGTCTCTGTTCTTTGATGGGTAGAAAAAAGTTTAAATCAAAATAATTTCAAGCCGCAAATAATTGCTAGATTCTTAGTTTAGTATTACCTAAATTATATTATCTATTGTTTTTTTGATTTAGTTTTTTTATATTACTAGTTCTACCATGTTTTAAAATGCGACGATAATTTTCTGCTAAAGCTCGTTCATAATTACTAGTCATCCATGGTACATAAAATTGAGTATTTTCAAGTTCTTTTGGGAGATATTGAATATATTCCCATAATTCAGGACGATTATAATCATATTTTTCATCATCCTGTAAACCGATAGGAGTAAAACGTAAGTATGAAGGAGTTTTTAAAGAACGTTCATTTAATGAAGTTATTGCTGCATTGATAGCATTTTCACTGGATTTTGATTTTGGTGATAAGCATAAATCAATAATTGCACTTGCAATTGGGATTCGAGCTTCAGGGAAACCAATTGTTTTAGCTGCTTGTAAAGCTATTACTGTACGCATACAAGCATTAGGATTAGCTAAACCAATATCTTCATATGCAGTAGTTATTAGACGACGTTCTAAAGATTCTATATCATTTGCTTCAATTAATTTAGCGAAATAATACATTGCTCCATTTGGATCACTACCACGAATTGATTTTTGTAATCCACTTAAGATATCATAGTAATTATCCTCATCTTTATCATAAACAACATTTGTTTTAATAGCAGCAGTTTTTAAATCATTTTGTGTAATATGATTATTTTCACAGACAATTGTACATATTTCTAAACAATTATATCCATAGCGAATGTCGCCACTACATATTTTAGCAATACTTTGTAAAGCATCTTTGTCTATTTTATATTTGTTATCTAGACCAGCTGGTGAAGTTATTGCTTTAGATAACCCATCAATAATCTCATTAGTAGTTAGTGGTTTTACTTCAAGAATGTGACAACGTGATCTAATTGCTGGATTGATTGAATGATATGGGTTTGCAGTTGTACATCCAGCAACAATTAGTAAACCACTTTCCATGTGAGAAAGAAGATCATCTTGTCGAGCTTTATTTAAGCGATGAACTTCATCAATGATAACAAATAAACCATTACTCAATTTAGCTTCTTCAATAATAGCATCCATTTCTTTTTTATTGCCAGTAGAGGCATTAAAGATACGATAAGGTATATCTAAATCATTTGCTAAAGCCATTGCAATAGTAGTTTTGCCACAACCAGGGCTACCATATAATATAATTGAAAAAGGATGTTTCTTTTCTACAAATTTAGTTAGAATAGCATTTGATCCAACAAGGTGTTTTTGACCAATAATTTCATTTAAATTTTTAGGACGCATTCTATTTGCAAGGGTTGATGACATATTATCTTCCTTTCTTTTTTGAAATTGGTTATAATGATTATAACATTTTTAAATATTGAAAGATAGGTGGATTATTATGAGATTAATTGTACAAAAAGTAAGTAAAAGCAGTGTTAAGATTGAGGGAGAAATGGTAGGGAAAATTAATAAGGGATATATGGTTTTAGTGGGAATTACTGATGGGGATGATGAAACTTTAGTTGGAAAGATGGTGGATAAATTAGTTAATTTACGAATTTTTGAAGATGAAAATGATAAATTAAATTTATCTTTATTGGATGTTCAAGGAAGTATTTTATCAATATCACAGTTCACTTTATATGCAAATTGTAAAAAAGGAAGAAGGCCAAGTTTTGTTGATGCTGCTAAACCAGATGTATCAAAACCGTTATATGATTTATTTAATAAAAAATTAGAGGAAAAAGGGGTTAAGGTAGAACGTGGTGTATTTGGAGCAATGATGGAAGTTTCGTTGATTAATGATGGACCAGTGACAATCATTTTAGATAGTAAAGAAATTTTTTAGTATAGACTAGATAAAATTTGTGGTGAAATATATCTTGAGAATTAGTCAGGATATATTTTTTTACAAAAAAACAGAAAAAAGCTTTACAAAAGGTGGAGGATATGGTAAATTAAATAGGCACTCGGGGAAAGGGAGAGAGGCCGAAGAAAAAGGCATGAAAAAAGTCAAAAAAAAGATTGACTAAAGAAGGAAAAGAGTGTAAGATAAACAAGTCGGCAAAAGAAGCCGGAGAGATCATTGAAAACTAAACAGAATTAAGAAACACACGTCAATATCCAAAAGGATAGAAAAGAAAAAGAAGAGCTAAACAAACGAAGAGTTGTTTGAGATAGAAAACAATGGAGAGTTTGATCCTGGCTCAGGATGAACGCTGGCGGCGTGCCTAATACATGCAAGTCGAACGCGGGCACATGTGCCCGAGTGGCGAACGGGTGAGTAATACATAAGTAACCTGGCCTTTACAGGGGGATAACTGCTGGAAACGGTAGCTAAGACCGCATAGGTACGGACACTGCATGGTGACCGTATTAAAAGTGCTGCAAGGCACTGGTAGAGGATGGACTTATGGCGCATTAGCTGGTTGGTGAGGTAACGGCTCACCAAGGCGACGATGCGTAGCCGACCTGAGAGGGTGACCGGCCACACTGGGACTGAGACACGGCCCAGACTCCTACGGGAGGCAGCAGTAGGGAATTTTCGGCAATGGGGGGAACCCTGACCGAGCAACGCCGCGTGAAGGAAGAAGGAATTCGTTCTGTAAACTTCTGTTATAAAGGAAGAAAGGCGGATGAAGGAAATGACATCCGAGTGACGGTACTTTATGAGAAAGCCACGGCTAACTACGTGCCAGCAGCCGCGGTAATACGTAGGTGGCAAGC
>OFGM01001582.1_pt1 | contig 13041 bp, 10 predicted proteins | sample 1521741 | NCBI WGS metagenome assembly OFGM01 (sample SAMEA3504079, study PRJEB24116) | mouse gut metagenome | biome: mouse gut; feature: mouse-associated habitat; material: faeces | place: Denmark | collected 2011
TGTCAGATGGTGGAGCACCATGCGCTTCTCGCCGGTGTTGATCACTTCGCCATTGTAAAGGGCCTCGAATTTTTCCGCAAGCTGCATGATCTGATTCTGCCCATGGAGGACGTCGTAGCACGCCTGTCTCCCGATGAAAGCATGTATCTTATCAACCTGACAGCCAAAGAGGCTGAGAAAATACTCGCCCTCACTGCAGACAGTGCGCAGAACACTTTTGAATCTTCGATCGCCTGCATTGGCGCTTCCATCTGTCAAGTTGGCGCCAGAGATTCCCAAAGCCTGCTTGCCGCCTGCGTAGAAAGAGTCCGCAAAGAAAATTTTGCAGACGGCGTGCTTCCCAAAATCCATATTTCCGGGTGCCCCTCTTCCTGCTCTGCGCATCAGATCGCGCCTTTAGGATTCCGTGGCGGCGTAAAGCAAACATCCATGGGGCCGAAACCTGCATTTGCCGTATCAGAACAAGGCTGCGAGGTTCAGGGGAAAGAAGCTTTTGGACAAGATTTAGGCGTAATGCTAGAATCCGAGATTCCAGAGTTTTTAGCAGAACTTGGAAAAGCGATCAATTCCTGCGGCCAGACTTACGATCAATTCCTCACAGAGCACCGTGATCAATTTTTAGAGATCGTAAAGAAATATACCAATTAGAAAAAGAAACTGGCGCATCAAAAATTGATGATGCGCCAGCAATCCCTATCCGTTTAAGTGATTCTGGTAAAATGTCTCTCCATTGACTGGCCTCCCATAATAAAAGCCTTGAATGTAATCCGGCTTCAGCTTCATCAGCTTTATCAATTCCTGCTCCGTCTCGATTCCCTCAAAGCACACTTTCATTCCAATGCTGTGCGCCATGTTCACAATATAGCCAATCAAGTTGTAATTAAACTCATCTCTGACTGCTTTGGAAATAAATCCGCGGTCCAATTTTAATAAGTTTACCCGCAGGTTCTGAAGATACGCCAGCGAAGAATATCCTGTTCCAAAATCATCCAGTGCAATTTTCACTTGATTCTCATTGAGCACGTCCAGCAATCGCTGCACAGAGTCATCATAGGAGATCATGCCGCTTTCCGTGAATTCAAACAGCACCGTGCTAGGATCAATTCCAAGCTCGTCAATAGACGCCATAATGCCGCTGACCACGTCTGACTTACAAATCTGTATAAACGACAAATTAATATTTATTCGGAATTTCGGCATCAAGCGCTGCCATTCCATGGTTTGCCGCATCGCAGTCCGGTACACCCACTCTCCGACCGGAATAATCAGTCCGCTCTCCTCTAAAATCGGGATAAAGACTCCTGGGGACAGCATGCCATATTCCCTGGAAGAAAAACGAAGCAACGCCTCTGCGCCTACAATCTTCCCCATATCTGGAGAAAAGATCGGCTGATAATACACCTCAAAACCTTTAAAATCATGATTCACCGCATAGCGGAGCTTCTCTTGTATCTTGATGCTTTTGACATAAGCTTGATAATCCTCTTCTATGTAGACGTAAGAACAATTCTTGCCATTCTTCTTTGCCATGCTCAGCGCGAATACAGAATGATTGTGTAACTGTTCAAAATCCGTCTTGTCATAGGAGAATCCCACTACCCCGGCAGAAATTGTATAAAAATTCTGATATCCTTGGTTTTTGCGCTGTTTCTCGATTAAACTACGAATTTTGTGGTACTGCTCTCTCGCCTGCTTTATATCTCCCCCGTCCATCAGGAGTACAAACTCATCGCCATCCAGCTTGTAACAGCGGTCTTCTCCGCCAACCTTCTCCATGCAATCGGCAATCATTTTTAAGACTGCGTCTCCAGTCTTCATGCCATACCGTTCATTGATTTCTTTAAAATTGTCGACTCCGATCCGCAAAAGGACCCCTGTTTTACAGTTCCCAGCCCCCTTGTTGCGCCTAAAATCAATTTGCATCTGGCGCTCAGCAAACAATCCTGTTACATCATCCGCCTTTTGCTTGTTGCCTATTTCTGCAATCCTACCAATGAGGATCGTTGTCTTCTGCTGCTGCGTGCTGTCCTGGATCACAACGCCCCGGCAGCTAATCCAAACAATTTTGCCCGTACGGTCCACCCAGCGGTATTCCAGATTATGCTCATCACTTTTCCCACTTTGTATTTTCTCCAAATCCTCTGTTAATTCAGGCATGTCTTCTGGATAAATAACTTTCTCCAGAACTTCTTTGGCATTAAAGAAATGATTGCACGGCAAATCGAATTTATCCAAAATCTGCTCAGAAATAATGTACTCGTCTTTATCCAAATCAAACAAAAACATATAGGCGTCTGTACATCTTGCAAATACTTCCATAATCACTTCGAACTCATCCCTGCCCACCAGATTAATGGATGTTGTTTTTCCCATAAATATTCTCCTGGTTCTTTTTCTTCAGTATAACTGATTCCATCATTGTTGTATAAGCTTATTCTACCACTTTCTACATTTTTTTCAATATTTCATGCCATATTTTATATTTTTATCTTATATAGATTAGGATGCTAAAAGGTCTTGCCGCTTGAGACAAAGACAGAGTGATTTTTGTGTATTTTGATTGCATTGCTTTACAATGTAAATCTTTTGAACAATTAAATATCTTAGTGCGACAGCCCCTATAAGATAAAAAAGGGCATTGCAGCCATCCCTATAAATGATCCGCAATACCCTCTCTAACTTTCATTTATTTGATTACTCTGACTTTGAGCACGCCTGCGATTTCCTTTAGCTGCTCCACGGCAGCCTCTGTCACCGGGGAATCAATGTCAAGCAAAGAGTAAGCATAATCTCCTCTGCTCTTATTCGTCATATCTGAAATATTGATATTGTTATCCCCCATCACGGCAGTATATTTACCGATCAAGCCTTTGGCATTCTTGTGAAGAATTGCCACACGCCCTTCTGCTGCGCAAATGCCCATGTCGCAGCTCGGGAAGTTGACGGAATTGCGGATGTTCCCATTCTCCAGATAGTCAATGACCTCTTGCACTGCCATCACTGCGCAATTGTCCTCCGATTCTGCCGTGGAAGCTCCCAAATGAGGAATGACGATGCATCCCTCTTTTCCTGCCGTCGTACTATTTGGAAAATCAGTAACATACTTCTTCACCTTGCCTTCGTTTAAGGCAACGAGAATAGCTTCCTCGTCCACCAGGAGATCTCTTGCAAAATTAAGGATGACTACCTCCTGCTTCATCATGTCAAAGGCTTCCTTGTTCAGCATTTTCTTTGTATTTTCCATCAGTGGAACATGGATCGTGATATAATCGCATTCCTTATAAATATCCTCCACATTGCTGATATGCTTTACGCTTCTGGACAAATTCCATGCTGCATTGACGGAAATGTAAGGGTCATAACCATACACGTCCATGCCCAGATGGGTAGCTGCGTTCGCCACTTTGACGCCGATTGCGCCCAAGCCGATCACACCTAATTTCTTTCCGCAGATCTCGCAACCTGCGAAAGCTTTCTTGGCTTTCTCCGCATCCTTTGCAACGGTTTCACTGCCCTGATTATCCAATACCCAGTTAATGCCCCCGGTAATGTCGCGGGAAGCAAGCAGCATGCCGGCAAACACCAGCTCTTTGACGCCATTGGCGTTAGCTCCTGGCGTATTGAATACCACGATCCCCTGATCTGCGCATTTTTCCAGCGGAATATTGTTTACCCCGGCTCCTGCCCTGGCAACCGCATCCAGTCCTTGCGGCAGTTCCATGTCATGCATGGCTGCGCTTCTGACCAGTACTGCCTGGGCGTTCTTCATATCTTCTGTCTTTGTATAATTCCCACCAAACAAATCAATTCCTATGCTGGCAATGGGATTTAAGCAATAATACTGAAACATCTTAATTCTCCTCTTCAAACTTCTTCATAAAGTCAACTAATTTTTCCACGCCTTCTTTTGGCATCGCATTATAAATGCTTGCGCGCATGCCGCCTACGGTCCTGTGTCCCTTGAGATTTACAAAACCTGCCGCTTCTGCCTCCTTGACAAATTTTGCATCAAGCTCCTTATCTCCAGTTACAAAAGGAACATTCATCAAAGAACGGTCTTCCTTTCTCACGGTACCTTTGAACATCTTGCTTTGATCCAAGAAATCATAGAGAATCTTTGCTTTCTCCTCATTGCGCTCTTTCATCGCTGCAAGGCCGCCCAGCTTCTTAATCCACTGAAACACTTTGCCACAGATGTAAATGCCATAAGCAGGCGGCGTGTTGTAGAGAGAATCAGCGTCTGCATGAGTCTTATATTTTAGCATCGTGGGAGTCCCAGGAAGGGTATCTTCTGTAATCAAATCCTCCCGGATAATCACAATCACCACTCCTGCCGGACCAATGTTTTTCTGCACGCCTCCGTAAATGATTCCATACTTTGACACATCAACCGGCTCAGACAGAAAGCAAGAAGACACATCTGCCACCAGGGTATGTCCCTTGGTATTGGGAAGCGCTTTATATTTCGTTCCATAAATCGTGTTGTTTTCACAAATATATACATAATCCGCATCTTCTGGAATCTCCAGATCGGAACAGTCTGGAATATAGGAAAACGTCTCATCTTCTGAGGACGCCACTTTCACAGCCTCGCCATAAATCTTTGCTTCCTGAAAAGCTTTTTTGGCCCACTGTCCCGTTACAATATAAGCTGCTTTTTTATTCTTCATAAGATTCATGGGAATCATGGCAAATTGCTGTGATGCGCCGCCTTGTAAAAATAATACTCTATAATTGTCTGGAATGTTCATCAGCTCTCTTAAATCCGCCTCTGCCTCCTTGATAATCGCATCATATATCTTGGACCGGTGGCTCATCTCCATAACGGACATGCCGCTTCCCTTGTAATCCATCATTTCCTCTGCCGCTTCACGCAAAACCTCTTCCGGCAGGACGGCTGGCCCTGCAGAAAAATTATAAACTCTGCTCATCTTTTCCTCCTCTTGCCGTCTTGTGTGCAAAACAAACACAAAACGATCTCCATACTCATGCGCATCTTAGCGCATATTATTTAAATATCCTGTAAAGAAATCAAAAATTCCTTATAGAATACACGTTACCAATCATTTTACTTGATATCGCTCTCATCAAATGCTTCACTGATCGCCCTCCCCGGCGCAACCATCGGCCACACTTTATCATCACTATCGACAATGCAGTCAATCAGAACCGGCGACTCGCTTTCTAGCGCTTCCGCAAAGGCTTGCTGGAATTCTTCCCTGGTAGCCGCCTTAATGCCTTTTGCTCCCATCGCCTCTGCCAGCTTTACAAAGTCTACGCTGTCATTTAAAACGGTCGCAGAATAATGCTGCTCATAAAACAATGTCTGCCACTGCCGTACCATTCCCAGCACGTGATTATTGACGACTACCTGAATCAGAGGTAGTTTTTGGCGCACCGCCGTGGCAATCTCATTCATATTCATGCGAAAACAGCCATCTCCTGCAATATTAACCACCTGCTTTTTTCGATTTGCCATCTGCGCCCCAATGGCAGCACCCAGACCATAGCCCATGGTTCCTAATCCCCCAGAGGTAATCAGCGTGCGGGGTCTGCTGTAGCGATAGAATTGTGCCGCCCACATCTGGTGCTGCCCGACTTCTGTCACTATAACGGCGTCCCCCTTGGTCTGCCTGTAAATTTCTTCTATAATGTAAGGGCCGCTGAGCCCAGCATCTGAATAGCGCAAAGGATATTTTTCTTTATATTCTAAAATTTTGTCGAGCCACTCCTTATGTTCCTGCTGCGTAATCTTTTGATTCAGCTGGATGAGAATTTCTTTGATGTCTCCAATGATATGAGCGTCTGTCAAAATGTTCTTATTGATTTCTGCCGGATCAATGTCAAACTGAAGGATTTTGGCATTTCTTGCAAATTTCTTGGCATTTCCAATTACACGGTCGCTAAACCTAACGCCCACTGCAATCAAAAGATCACATTCACTGACGCCATAATTAGAAGTCTTAGTCCCATGCATCCCAAGCATTCCTGTATAGAGCTTATGATTGCCATCGAACGCTCCTTTGCCCATCAATGAATCTGTCACTGGCGCCTGTACTTTTTCCACGAATTCCATCAATTCGCCGCTTGCCTCCGAGATCACTGCGCCGCCGCCTACAAAAATATAAGGCTTCTTAGATTTCTGAATCAGCTCTGCCGCCTGATCTAAAGCTTCCTCTGTGATATCTTCTGAGCGACGTACTTTTCGTTCCACGGTTACAGGACAGAACTCTGCTTTGTTCACCGTTACATCTTTGGGGATATCCACAAGCACCGGACCAGGACGGCCTTTTTGTGCAATGCAAAACGCGCGGCGAATCGTTTCCGCAAGCTTTCCAACGTCCTTTACAATAAAGTTATGCTTGGTAATCGGCGTGGTGATTCCTGCGATATCAATTTCCTGAAAACTGTCCTTGCCCAGCAAAGACACGCCCACGTTACAAGTAATCGCCACCATGGGAACAGAATCCATATAAGCGGTGGCAATCCCTGTCACCAGATTAGTTGCCCCAGGCCCTGAAGTTGCAAAGCAAACGCCAACTTCGCCAGTGGCCCTTGCATAACCGTCTGCCGCATGGCTCGCTCCCTGCTCATGCGATGTCAATACATGCGTAATCTCATGGCTATGTTTATACAATTCATCATACACATTTAAAATGGCTCCTCCCGGATAACCAAAGACAGTATGAACACCTTGCTCTTTCAAACACTCAATAACAATCTGTGCTCCTGTCAGCTGCATATTATCGTTCCTCGCTTTCTATTTTATCCGCTCTGCAATCAAATCTCCCATCTGAACCGTTCCCACCTGTGTTACAAAAGCTCTTTTCGCCTCTTCCTGCGGCATGATGTCAATGGTTCGAAATCCCTCTTTGAGGACTTGCCTTACTGCTTCCTCCACTGCGTCCGCTTCCCGGTCCAAGTCAAAAGAATACCGAAGCATCATCGCTGCGCTTAATATTGTGGCTATGGGATTTGCAATTCCTTTTCCTGCAATATCTGGCGCGGAACCGCCGCTCGGTTCATACAGGCCAAACTTTGTGTCATTGAGGCTTGCGGATGACAGCATGCCAATCGATCCTGTCACCATGCTCGCCTCATCGGATAATATATCACCAAACATGTTCTCTGTCAAAATCACGTCAAATTGCCTGGGATCCTTTACCAACTGCATAGCGCAATTATCCACCAGCATATGTTCTAAAGCTACCTCAGGATAGTCTTTCGCAACTTCCTCTACAACCTTCCTCCAAAGCCTGGAAGAATCAAGCACGTTTGCCTTGTCCACGCTGGTCACTTTCTTCCTGCGCTTTTTGGCAATGTCGAATCCCCGCTTTGCAATTCTTCGGATCTCATTTTCATTATATGTAAGCGTATCTTCCGCAGTCAGCACTCCGTCCCGCTCTTCTGTTACCCTGCTTCCAAAATACAAGCCGCCAGTGAGCTCCCTCATAATCATCATGTCAAAACCGTCACCGATAATATCCTCTCGCAAAGGACATGCCTCTTTTAATTCCTGATACAAATATGCAGGCCTTAAGTTGGCAAATAAGTTCAAGGACTTGCGAAGCTTCAAAAGCCCGGCTTCTGGCCTTAACTGCGGCGAAAGCTGGTACCAGGGAGAAGTACTTGTATTGCCCCCGATCGAGCCCATCAGCACCGCATCTGAGGCTTTTGCCTGTGCAATGGCTTCCTCCGTCAAAGGCACTCCTGTAGCGTCGATGGAAACGCCTCCCATCAATATTTCATCATAAGAAAACGTATGACCGAATGCCTCCCCTGCTTTATTCAAAACCTTCTTTGCTTCTTTTACAATCTCCGGCCCTATGCCGTCTCCTGAAATCACTCCAACCTGGTAATTCATGCTCTCTCATTCCTTCCTGACTGCGTTTCTAAAATTTATCAGTAATTATAGTATATTTATCTGTAGATTTCAACCATCAAATATATGACTAAAACACTCTCTGCCAAGGCTGAGAGTGTCTTAAAGTTCTATTTATTCTCTTTTTCGACTGCATCCTCGGGCTTCTCCACCATTGCAATAGCAGATTTCTGCATAGGGATACGGCAATTTTTGTTATTTCCAAATTCAACGATCACAGTGTCTTCCGTAATATCAATGACTATTCCATAAAATCCACTGGTAGTCAAAATCGTATCCCCAACGGCAAGTTCTGCCATCATGGCGTTTTTGCGCTTTGCCTCTTTCTGCTGGGGACGGATCATCATAAAATAGAGAGCTACCAGCATCACGATAATCCAGATCAGGGAAAACCCGGTCATGCTGCCTGCTGCTTCCTGAGCTAAAATAGACATATTCTTTCCTCCTGCTTCTCCTGTTTTGTTTCATAATATGAAAGACTCTCACGGCTCCGGACGCTGATCGCCGGGGCAATTTAGTCTTGCGCAATTTTATGCGCTTATACTATTCTACACAAAATAGCATCCCAGGGCAAGCTTTTTCCGATAATTTATAAGAATTTAATTCTTCTTAGGTTGCTTTTTTATTTTGATCGCCATGCAAATAGAAGATTTTGGCAATCACAGAACACGGAACATCTTATATCCTTGCTGTGTCTGTCGCTGTCTGCTGAGCCATGCCATATAGCTTTTCTTGCTTATATGACTGAAATCTTCCAGCATCCAGCGCATCCCGAATCTCTTTCATCATGTTATTATAAAAATAAAGATTATGCAACACGCAGAGGCGCATTCCCAGCATTTCCTTAGCTTTCAGAAGATGGCGGATATATGCCCTGCTGTAATGACGGCAGGCAGGGCATTGGCACCCTTGCTCGATAGGTTTTGCATCCAGCTCATACCTTTGATTAAACAGGTTTAATTTTCCCTGATTAGTATAGACATGCCCATGACGTCCATTCCTGCTTGGATAAACGCAGTCGAAAAAGTCCACCCCTCGTTCCACGGCTTCTAGAATATTGGCGGGCGTCCCGACTCCCATCAAGTAAGTAGGCTTGTCTTTCGGAAGACAGGGAACTGTGACATCCAAAATATGGTACATTTGTTCATGACTTTCTCCCACCGCAAGACCGCCGACAGCATATCCATCCAAATCCAGTTCGGAAATGGCTTTTGCATGATCAATGCGGATATCTTCAAAAATCGCTCCTTGATTAATGCCAAACAGCATTTGACTTCGATTGATGGTAGTTTCCAATCCATTGAGCCTCATAAGCTCTTTTTTACAACGGCTCAGCCAGCGGGTAGTCCGTGCCACAGAATCCTCGACATAAGAACGATTAGCGACGCTGGAAGGACATTCGTCAAACGCCATGGCGATCGTAGATGCCAAGTTCGACTGGATCTGCATGCTCTCCTCTGGTCCCATGAAAATTTTCTTTCCATCAATGTGGGAATGAAAATATACGCCTTCTTCCTTGATTTTGCGCAACCCTGCCAGTGAAAACACCTGGAATCCTCCGGAATCCGTGAGAATAGGTCTGTCCCAGACCATAAATTTGTGAATTCCTCCAAGCTTTTTTATCACATTGTCTCCTGGACGCACATGAAGATGATAAGTGTTTGAAAGCTCCACCTGAGTCCCAATTTTTTTAAGATCCTCTGTTGACACAGCGCCCTTAATCGCGGCCGCTGTTCCCACATTCATAAATACTGGTGTTTGAATCACACCATGAACTGTATGAAATTCACCTCTTTTTGCATTTTTATCCCTATGAATTAGTCTATACATATTTACCTCAACTTTTCCTTTTATAGTAAAAGACATTGTTATTAGTATATCGAACCTTTCTCCTTTTTTCAAGCCATATTTTTTATTTTAGTTTTTTTTCATAAAATCTTTGTATACCCTCCAAAGTAGAAGTCATTCCTACTAACATCATATCCAATATCGTAATCGCCGCCATACATTCAACTACTACCACCGCTCTAGGCACAATAACTGGATCATGTCTTCCTTTTATTGAAACCTCTATATTCTCTCCTGATTTATTCACTGTATGCTGCAGTTTTCCAATAGAAGGTGTAGGCTTTATCCCTGCACGGAATATAATTTCATCTCCATCACTAATCCCTCCCAGTATTCCCCCAGCGTGATTCGTTTCTTTTCTTATTTTCCCCTGTTCATCATAAAAAAAACTATCATTATTATCACTTCCTATACTCTCCGCCGCCGAAAATCCTTCTCCTATTTCAAACCCTTTGACTGCTCCAATAGAAAAAATAGCCTTCGCCAGATTCGCATCTAATTTTTCAAAGACAGGCTCTCCTATCCCTGCTGGAATCCCTAAAACTTTTCCCTCTATCACCCCTCCAACAGAATTTTGTTCTTTCATCATACTATCCAAATATTCTTCCGCCTTCTTTGCCTTTTCCTTATTTGGCATATAAAGAGCATTTTCCTTACATTCCTCTAATCTAATTTCCCCTCTTTCACATCGAATCTCTCCAATAGAAAGTGTATAAGCATAAACTGACACTCCTAAATATTGTAACACTTTCGCTGCCACTGCCCCAGCCGCCACTCGTGCTATCGTTTCTCTTCCAGAAGACCGCCCTCCCCCTCGATAATCTCGAAATCCATATTTCCTATCAAAAGTAAAATCCGCATGTCCCGGTCTATAAAATTGTGCGATTTCCCTATAATCCCCTGACCTTTGCGTTCTATTATAAACTATCATTGCAATCGGTGTCCCTGTTGTCTTCCCTTCAAAAACCCCAGATAATATCTCCACCATATCCTCTTCCTTTCGAGGTGTTGCATATTTATTCTGTCCTGGTTTCCTTCTGTCCAGATAGCTTTGAATATCTTCTTCACAGAGTTCAACCCCTGCTGGACACCCATCTATTACAACTCCCACACCCCTTCCATGCGATTCTCCCCAAGTAGAAACTCGGAAAATACTTCCAAATATTGAACCAGCCATCTTACCATATCCTTTCCTTCTAAAATTCAATTAAATATCCTATTAAATTTTTTCCATAACCACTTAAAATTCATATTACTCATGTCATAATTTTTAACCACTCTTAATATCCCTTCTAACATATAGATAAGGAAATCATATAAAAAAAATCTCAGAAAATCAAGGAGAACATTTAACCAAAGGTTCGCGCAGGAACGAAAGCGCGGCTTCGTTGGAAGAGTACCTTCCCTGTGCGAACCCTTCGTCAAAACATTTCCCTAACCAATCATAAATTCATTTCTCATCTAAAAATAAAAGGCTAAGATATCTTCTCTTTCGTATATTCTAGCCTGAATTTGGGATACTATCTTTATATGAACAACATCATAAAAAATAACTTTATTAAATGTGGTCTTACTGGCTGGTGTTTAGAAGTCTTTTGGACTGGTTTTAACTCTCTATTACAATCTGACCGCAAAATGACAGGAACTACTTCTTTAATCATGTTTCCTATCTATGGAATGGCTGCTCTCATCAAACCAGTTTATGAAGTGATAAAAAACCGGAATATGCTATTACGAGGAGGTGTCTATACATTATTTATCTTTACAGCAGAATATATTTCCGGATTTTTTTTACGCATTTTTAACATGTGCCCTTGGGATTATAGTGGTACTTTTTTTAGTGTAAATGGTCTAATCCGTCTTGACTATGCACCTGTATGGTTTATTACAGGTCTTTTAATGGAAAAAATTGTTTCATCAAAAAATTCTATAAAATAATTGCTGTCACCCCCTTTGGGTGAACAGCATATTTTTTTCTTCTTATCCCTTATAGAGTGGATATTTTTCTGTCAATCCTTTTACTATTCCTAGTGCCTTTTCCTTATTCTCTTTCTCATTTTGTATAATGAGAGAAATTGCTTCTGCAATCTCATCCATCTCTTCTTCTTTCATTCCTCTTGTCGTAACTGCTGGTGTTCCTAAACGAATTCCGCTTGTCACAAATGGAGATTGTGGATCATTAGGGATTGTATTTTTATTACAAGTGATATTTGCTGCATCTAAAACTTTTTCTGCTTCCTTTCCTGTGATATTCCAATTCTGTAAATCTACCAACATCAAATGATTATCCGTTCCACCTGATACGATTTGAAATCCTCTCTTAGTCAATCCATTCGCAAGTGCTTGTGCATTTTTTAAAATCTGCTTTTGATATTCTTTAAACTCTGGCTCTAATGCCTCTTTAAAACATACTGCCTTCGCCGCAATCACATGCATCAATGGTCCTCCTTGTATTCCGGGAAAAATAGCCTTATTAAAATTATATTTCTCTGCAGCCTCTTTATTCGCTAATATCATTCCGCCCCTTGGTCCGCGCAATGTCTTATGAGTGGTAGTTGTCACTACATCTGCATAGGGAATAGGACTAGGATGCACTCCTGCTGCTACTAATCCTGCTATATGCGCCATATCTACCATCAAAACTGCTCCCACTTCATCTGCTATCTCTCGAAATTTTTTAAAATCAATGGTTCTTGCATAAGCACTCGCTCCAGCTACAATTAATTTTGGTTTCGCTTCTAATGCAATTCTTTTAATTTCTTCATAATCCAAAAATCCTTCTTCATTCACTCCATATGGCACGATATGAAAATATGCTCCTGACATATTCACAGGACTTCCATGAGTCAAATGTCCGCCATGATTCAAATTCATTCCCATCACCGTATCCCCTGGCTTTACAACTGCAAAAAATACCGCCATATTTGCCTGCGCACCAGAATGAGGCTGCACATTCACATAATCACAGCCAAATAATTTCTTCGCCCTTTCTATTGCCAAATTTTCCACGATATCCACATAATCACAGCCTCCATAATAACGCTTTTTCGGATATCCTTCTGCATATTTATTTGTCAATGGACTTCCCATCGCTGCCATCACCGCTTTACTGACAAAATTTTCAGAAGCAATTAATTCAATATGGCTGTTTTGTCTATCTATTTCTCCTTCTATGGCTTCTGCGATTTCTGAATCAAAATCTTTTATCTCTTCTAATGTATACATTATTTCCACCTTCTCTTTTCTTTTTACTCTGCTAGTCTTTTATCTTCTCAAAATCTAATATCTCTCTAACAGATTTTTTTATTATA
>OFGM01001585.1_pt1 | contig 12977 bp, 14 predicted proteins | sample 1521741 | NCBI WGS metagenome assembly OFGM01 (sample SAMEA3504079, study PRJEB24116) | mouse gut metagenome | biome: mouse gut; feature: mouse-associated habitat; material: faeces | place: Denmark | collected 2011
GGTAATGGCATACTGGGGAATAAACTCCTGCCCGATACAGTCTGGCGTAAGCGTCCCGACCTTTTCATCCGGCAGAAAGAAATCCTTGTACTGCATCCCGAACGCGCCGCGACCATTGTCATCCGGTGTACATGCATAACATGCCGTTAAAACCGTCAGCGGTTTTCCATCGGATTTTCTCTTAAAGTTGCGGTACCCCAACACCTGAAACCTCACGTTTTCCATTCTCTTCACCTTTTCCTTTCCTTTTCATGTGTGTGTTCATGTATGTGAGTACAGCTTGTGTTATGTGTTTATATGTGTGTTCATGTATGTGTTTATGTGTGTATATCTGTGCATGCATACATGTATGTATGTATGTATGTATCCTTTTCCCAAATGCGTATACAGACCACCCACCGCGAGCGGTTTGAATGTGTAATACTTCCGGGTGCGTTTTGCGCGCTCTCCGGTTCTGAAATCTTCTTTTACTACCGTGTAGATATATTCCTTGTCCATCATAATTTCCCGCCTCCCTTGCCTTTTTCCCCGTCCTCTGTTACTATGACTATGTATCTCCATGACCCGCAGGGCATACGGTAGGGGTATTGTGCGCCCTGCGGTGGAGAAGGAACAATAAGTTTATGACAGACATTAAAGGTTAATAACTTATGCTTTGGATAATATCCCAAAAAGTTATTAACTGTCAATAATAATTTGATAGGAGTAAATGCCTACTAAAAAACCAGTTATACAAACTGTAGTAGATGAGAATATTTACAATAAATTCAAAGAAATTTGTAATAGAGAAGACCGAAGCGAATCCAAAATGGCTGCAATAATAATCAGACAATACATCGAGCAATACGAAAAGGAAAACGGCCGCATCAATAATCTGGGGGTATCAGTTACCAAAACTGGCTAGACCGGCACTGTTAGTATGCCGTTTTCTTTGCCGGCGCATCTTGTAATCTGTTTCTGCATATGCTATAATGTCGGCAGGCATACAGATATGACATTCTGTCAACACAAGCACCAAAACGAAACCCCCAGAGAGGCACCTCTGAGGGTTTCTTGTTCCTTTGCGGGGAACCGATCCGAGGTTAGTTGTCATGTCTGCCACTATCTAACCATTTGATGATGTAATGGCAGATTACACCACCCATGACAGTGACTAAAACAGATATCAAAAATTCCGTCAACACAGTTCACCCCCTCTCCGTTGCCGGTTTGGGATGACAACAAGACAAGCATATCACATCTTGTCTGTTTTTGCAAAATCTGTATGTTTTTGTCACATCTGCACAATCGGATGCTTCCGCTGCGGGTCAGATCGGAGTGCATGACAGGCTTCCGGCTGTACAGATTCACTAAAATGCGTACGCTGCATCGTAGTCAGCCATCCATCCCGGATTCTTTTCCGAGACCAGGTGCTGCATGCTGGTGTTCATGCGCACTACTGCATCATCAAAATGCCGCGTGATGATATCAAAGCTACCGCCATCCGCAATGATCACGCCAGCGATCGTGGGGAGGCACTGCCGGATCAGCCACCGTTTCTTCTCATCTATCGTCTTCTGCACCGCTTCCACATACAGCCGCAGCCTGCCGACCGCACCGACAAACTTTTCCCAGAGCGGGTGCGCGGAGCAGCGCGACCTGTTAGAGTCATCATTGACGATCACCCTGACGTAACTATTAAGTATTTCCATGATGATCTCACCAAGCTGTTTCCTCTGGATCAGGTAGTCTGCCGCTATGTTTGCACGGTCATTCTTCAGCTCGATCTTCCATCTTACCCAGGGTTCCTGTATTTCTTCCCCGTCCACGGCTTTCTGGTTCTGTTCAAGCTGCTTGTGCTCTTCATCTATCCAAAAATATACAAGAAAATTTTTTACCGGCAGACGGTGTATCCCTTTGTTTCTCCATGGTTCTTCATCAACTAACGCTACACGCTACGGAAAATGTGTAAGTGATACAACCGAGTCTCCAATGCATCCAGCAGATCAAGTGCCGCGTCAGAAGCCTTGAGTTCATACGCAATATAATGTATGATCTCCTGCATCTGTTCTTCTGCCTGAGAAGTCGTCTTGACTGTATATATTTTTTCCATCATTGCAGCTCCCGTCTTAAATCTGCAATCACATCAACAGCAGGGCGTGACTGATCCGCTTTCGCCTGCGACAGTCCTTTCTCCATAACCTCATTAAATTCTTTTCTCGTCATAGAATCAAGTGAAGCTGGCTCCTTAGGCAATGCAACGGAAAAGGGAATACTCTTTGTCATGATGATCTGTTTATAAAGCATATTGATGACAACCGATGCCGGAATACCAAGTTTCGACAATATTTCCTCCGCCTGTTCCTTCACTTCCGGCTCAACGCGCGCGAGTATATTTGCACTCTTTGTAGCCATAATGGCACCTCCCTTTTTCTATTATTATATTCTATTGTATAACTATTAGCAATACACAAACAAAAACAACTACTTCAGTGCAAGTATCGGGGAATGTACCATTCTATGATTCAATTTACATATTCTGCTATTCCGCTCAGTCTTTCTATATCATCATTACCCCAATATTGGTTATTCCAGTGATAATACTTGTCTTTTCGCTTCTTGAATATCCGAAAGGGTTCTTTCGTATTATCATATATATGCAGGACATCACAAACCTCAACTAATCTTGGTATCAAAGCGAGCGCCTTATCATATCTTGATCTGATTTTTTCTTCCGGGACACCATGCCCTCCCAACGCTTCCCTTGCCTGTACTCTTGCAACGTTTATATCTACATTGGCAGTCAAAACATAGATTCCCCTGACAAAATATCCCTGTTTTTTCGCTCTTTGCAATAGAATCAGATTCCTTTCGGTAGACAGCACTGTTTCAAAAGTAAAATCCTTTTTACTCTGTATCATGTATTCCCGCAATTCTTCCGCCTTCACTGCCGCTTCCAGCTCCGTACACAAGGTAGTTCTTTTTATATCGTCTGCGTTGATATACTCGCCTCTGACCTTTGCCATCTGCGTGATCGTTGATTTGCCGCTTCCGTTTGGCCCCAAAAGTCCGATGATCTTTCCTCTCTCCAAATTTAAATTCAGATTATTAACGGCGACGGCTCTTGCGTGATATGCTTTTGTCAATTCTCTGATTTCTACTAATGCGCTCATTGGTCGGTGTCCTCCTTTACCGTTTCGGAATCCGTGATTTCTTTCAGCAGCGTTAAGATTTCTTTTTCCGTATATCCTAGCTGCTTCATATTTTCCAAAAATACTTTTATGCTTTCTTTCGCAAGTTCTAACTGCGTTCCTTTGATCATATTGATGTCCTCCGTTACTATTCTTCCGCTTGTTCTCATGGTGATGATCAGGCCGCTGCGCTCCAGCTCCGAAAAAGCTTTCTGCATCGTGTTGGGATTGACGTTTGCCTCCTGCGCAAGATCGCGCACGCTGGGGAGTCTGTCGCCCGGATGATACAGGCCGGATACGATCTGCATTTTCAGGATCGCTACGAGCTGCGCGTAGATCGGTCTGTCAGAATCTAAATTCCATGCCATAGTTTGCTTCCTTTCTTTTGCTTGGTAAGTGTCAAAATGATGTTGTATTACTTAATTAATACAATAATATAACATTTTAAAAAAAAGTCAATAGGAAATTTCATTTATTGCACAAAGAAGAATGTTGATGGTATAATTGATTTGATTGTATAAAAATCGACAGAAGAAAAGAGGTGGGTATGTGGAACAGGTCATAGAGCGTTTGCTGAGAGAAGAGTTTGATTATGAAAGAGGCTCTTTGGACTTTTCCTGCCCCCGTTTAGAATTGACGATTGAAAAAGGAGAAACGGCGGAAGGCAGTTTTACGGTGTACGGCCTTCCGGGAAAACTTACGAAAGGGCGTATCACCACCTCGGATATGCGGATGGAATGCCTGACGCCTGAGTTTTGCGGAAACGAAGAACAGATACAATATTGTTTCCATTCATCCATACTCTTAATTCATCTGCTTTTTTCTTATCTACTTTTTTAGCAATGTATGGGAGGGTTCTTTTATGCGGCTGAGACTGAAAAATATAGGATGCTACCTGCTCATCATCATATTGCTGCCGTATGTGGTCACGGTAGCTTACCGCGTATTGGAATCTTCCCTCGGCGGAATCAAGAACCTGTTCCATTTTGCCAATCTGGCAAAGACGGATATGGCGGAGGCGCTGAAGCTTTTTTACTCCCCCTGTTTTAAACAGATCCTTACGGGAAACGACAGGCAGTTCTTAAAAGTATACGAAGGGCTTTCCAAATATAAAGGAAACGGGCAGAACTTAGAGGAATTTTTGATCGTCATCAATAAAAAACAGAAAATAGAATATCTGATACCGGAGACGGAGATCCATATTGAAAATCCGGAGGGCATCAGGGAAGAAATACTTTCCGTCACAAAAAACGGCTGGGGATATACTCTTTTGAACGTGGAGACGGAAGGGGACTTTCTTTATACGGAAAAATCGAACCTGACGGATGATGATTTTTTTGGAAACTATTGCCGGCTGCCGTATTATATAGACGCGGGCCGGCTGCATGGAGGAAAAAATTTCGGCAGGATACATATTTATAACGCCTACGCAGATCTGACCGTAGAAGTGTGTGTTTCGCAAAATGAAAATTACCGGGGCAGAAAACGCAGGGAATATGAGAAAAAGCAGGTGATCTGCCAGATGATCCGGTATTATCAGGCATTGCGCCTTAAAAAGATCGGGACGGGCATATGGCTCACTGAGACGCAGAATCTGGTGGAAAAACTGCTTTCTTTTGACGACAAAGATCTGGCATCCCGCCTTTTTCAGGCCCAGCTTCTGATCACGAGAGAGCGGTATAACGAAGCAAAGTGGATATTGGACAGACTCAGCCCCTATTTGGAGTATACGGACGCCGGGCCGGTGCTTTACTGCTATTATCTGTATCTGAATACGCTTTATAACAGAGAAGAAGCTTATGTAAATCAAGTCGCAAAAGAAGTAGAGGCCATTTACCGGGAACATGCCGGAAACTGGAGGATCGCGTGGCTGTTACTGTATCTGTCGGAAGAATACAGCAGGAGCGTACAGAAAAAGTGGATTTTTTTGGAGGAACAGTTTGCCTACGGCTGCAGAAGCCCCATTATTTATGCGGAGGCGGCGCAGCTTGTGACGGGCAATCCGGCGCTCCTGATGAAAATGGATGCGTTTGAACTGCAGGTATTGAATTACATGGCAAAGCACGGGGCGCTGAATCTGGAAATCGTGACGCAGATCCAATATCTGGTACAGAGGACGAAAGAATATAAAGAGCGCGTTTTTTTCCTGCTTACATCCTGTTATAAAGTGAGGCCGGACGATGAGACGCTTTTGGCCATCTGTACGGCGCTCATCAAAGACGGGCGAAGGGGAGAAAAGTACTTTGGCTGGTATGAAAAGGCGGTGGAGCGTCAGCTACGGGTCACAAGGCTTTATGAATATTATATGATGTCCATAGACCTGAACAGTGAAAAGCCTCTGCCGAAAACGGTTGCCATGTACTTTTCTTATCACAGCGACCTTGATTATGAGAGAAACGCATTTTTATATGCCAACGTCCATAAAAACAGGGAGCTTTTTCCGGAGGTATACAAAGCCTATGAGACGAATATAGAAAAATTCGTGATGGAGCAGATCTTAAAGGAGCATATAAACCGGAATCTGTCTTATCTGTATAAACAGTATCTGACGCCGCAGATGATAAACGAGGAAACAGCGGGCGCATTGTCGACGCTTTTATTCGTTAACCAGATCGAGATCAGGCGGTCGGACATCAGACAGGTGGCGGTATACCATGCGAGGGCGGCGGAAGAAAAAATTTATCCGGTCTGCAGCGGTAAAGCGCTGGTGCCGCTTTTTGACAGTAATTATACCATGCTCTTTGAGGATGGAGACCAAAACCGCTATCAGGTGAGCGTTCCTTATACGATGGAGAAATTTATGATTCCGGGCAAGCATGCCAAAATGATAGCGCCTTATGTCAGGGACCGGATCGGATATGCGGCGTATGTATGCGAATGCAGCAATCATTATGTCAATATTACCGAAGAGAATGTATTTTTCTTTTTACAGATCTTAAACAGCGGTGAAATAGAAGAAAGCTATAAAAAAGAGGTCAGCCTGAAATTAGTACAGTTTTATTATGATGCGGACAGGATCAGGGAACTGGACGAATATCTTGAGGCGGTGGAACCGGCTTTGTTCGGACCGAAAGAACGAGGGAAGATGATACAGTTTCTTGTGATGCGCGGTTTTTATGAAAAGGCATACGGGTGGATCGGAGGCTACGGAGCGGAAACGGTGGACGCTAAGATTTTAGTCCGCTTGTGCGACAGGCTGCTTGAACGGGAAGAATATGTAGGAGAGCCGCTGATGTGCGCCCTTATTATGCGCGCTTTCAGGTATGGAAAATACGACGAGGCGCTGTTGACTTATCTGATGCGGGAATTTCAGGGCATGACAAAGGAGCTGAGGGATATATGGAAAGCAGCGGAGTCTTTTGAATTGGAAACCTATTCTTTTTCGGAAAGGATTATTTTACAGCTTTTATATACCGGCTCCTACATAGGGGAAAAGGAAGAGATATTCAGATCCTATGTGCGAAAGAACGGAAAGACGCAGTTAGAGACGGCCTTTCTGGCACAGGGCTCTTATGATTATTTTGTGAAAGAAAGAATACCGGACAACGGTTTGTTTGACGAGATCATAAGATTGTACGGGCTTTCGGAAAACATCCCCTTTATCTGTAAACTTGCCCTGACGAAATATTATGCGGAAAATAAAAATGAACTGGGATGGGAAAAGGTTTACCGTGAGCCGGAAAGAAAGGCTTTAGGGGATTTTGTTTCAGAGCTGGTAGAGCGGGGAGCGGTGCTTTCCTGCCTTAAGGAATATGCGGACATTTTTCCGGCGGCGAAGCAATGCGGCGATAAACTGGTGATCGAGTACAGGACCCATCCCGACGCCAAAGTCATACTCCATTATATGATTGAAAAAGAAGAAGAGGAGAAGGCGGAATACCATACGGAAGAAATGAAACCGGTATTCGGCGGGGTATGTACCAAAGAATTTGTCCTTTTCTTTGGCGAAAACCTGCAATATTATATTATCGAAGAATGGGAAGGCAGACAGCAGCTTACCGAAAGCAATTCTTTGCAGAAGAGCGATATCATGGAGGAGAGCGTACAGACTAAATTTTCCATGATCAACGATATGGTGATCAGCGAGACCCTGCAGGATTATGATACGGTGGACGCCCTGATAGAAGAATATCTTTGGCAGGAATATGAAAATTCGCAGTTATTCTGTCTGCAGCCAAGTGTGTAAAGATTTTCTAAGGCGTCATCTTAGGAAATGGGAAAAGAAAGGCATGGCAAGGGTATGATTTTGGAAAGAGAAGGTTCGGAAAGGAAGAACAGTACAAGATTTGCCGTAGGCTACGATCTGGGCAACTCGGTATCCCAGATCAGTTACAGCCTTCTTGGGGAAAAAGAACCGGAGACGGTCTCTACGGTGGCGGGAGGAGAAAACTATAATATTCCTACCGTACTCGCAAAAAGACGGAATGTGAACCAGTGGTTTTACGGAAAAGAGGCGCTCAAGGCGGCAGAGGACGACGAAGGGATATTGGTAGGGGAACTGCTCCGGCTGGCAAAGGAAAAGGAATCCGTAACGATCGAAGGAAATTCTTTTGAACCTGCCGCCATGCTCGCGCTTTTTATGAAACGGACGATGTCGCTTTTTACGATGATAGCGCCGATCGATAAAATAGAAGTATTTGTGGTGACGGTAGAAGAACTGGATAGGGATATGATCGATGTGCTGAACCGTGCAGTGGCGGGGGTCGGATTAAAAACGGAAAAGATTTATTTCCAGTCCCATATGGAAAGTTTTTACTATTATACGATTTTTCAGCCAAAAGAGTTGTGGAAATATCAGGTTTTGTTGTATGATTTCTGTGGCGGGCATATGAAGACTTACCGTATGGAATGCAACAGAAGGACCACTCCGGTCGTCGCTTTTATTGAAACGGCCGAATATGAAACGATGCTCTTGGAGGAATTTCCCGAAGAGGAAGAGGAAAAGAAACGGGCTATGGAACGGACGGACGCGCGTTTTACCAAGATCGTGGAGGACACTTTAAAGAATCATATCGTATCCTCCGCTTATTTGATCGGAGAAGGGTTCAAAGAAGGCTGGATGGAAGAATCTTTGAAACTTCTTTGTAAAAAGCGCAGGGTATTTCAGGGCAATAATCTTTACAGCAAGGGCGCCTGCTATAGCGGACTGGAAAAAATAAATCCCAGCGAGAACGGAAGAGCCCACGTATTTCTGGGGAACGATAAGCTAAAGTCCAACGTCGGTATGCGGGTACTGCGAAAAGGCGAAGATTCTTATCTGGCGCTGTTAGATGCGGGGATCAGTTGGTTTGACGCCAAAAAAGAGTATGAGATCTTATTGGAGAGCGGCAGCGAGGTGTCCGTTTTGGTCACGCCCCTTAACGGGAAACAGATACGGGAGGTGGTACTGCACTTAGACGGAATGCTGGAGCGCCCCGAAAGGACTACGAGGCTTCTTATGAAAATTAGCATGAACGGGGAGCATACGGTGACCGCAGAGTTTACGGATCTGGGATTTGGGGAATTATTTGCCGGATCAGGGCAGGTATGGAGGGAAGAGTTTGAGGTCTGAAAAGGAACGGGACTTTCAAACGGCAGGACGAAAGGCAGATGGAATAACGTGGGAAGAGTATTGTTGTGTGTGGGGAAAAGGGCTGAAAAACCATATTTTTTTGAAAAAACAGGACAGAATATATATTCGATAGAAGAACTGTGCTATGTGCTGGGAGAGAATGCGTATATACTGGACGAGGATATAGAAGATAAGGAACTGGCCGGATGGGTCGAAGAGGAGTGCGGATTGCACGAGCTTTCCAAGACGTTATATACGCTGATCAACAAAAAAGTATCGGTGAGCGCATTTGTCGGTACGGTCTTCGATTATACCGGGTATTATCCGAAAGAAAAGAGCGCCCAGATCGAGGAGATCCTGAAAAACGGGAGGAATTTAACGCTCTATGAACGGAAAAAAACAAAGGCGGATTGTCTGGTGCAGCGGGGGAAATATGCCGCGGCGATCAAAGAATACGACAGCCTGCTAAAGGAGCTGGACGGCAAAGATCCGCCGCTTTTGGCAAAGATCTATCATAATAAGGCCGTAGCGCAGGCGAATTTGTTCGCCTATGCCTATGCCGCAGGCGGATTTTACAAGGCGTATGAGATCAACGGCATGGAAGAGGATTATATGGCGTATCTTGCGGCAAAGCGGCTTTCCATGAAAGAGGAAGATTATATTCGCTTTATTGCGGAAAATCCTGAAGGATACGCGGCGTCCCTGTTGCTGGAAAAGAAGCTCAATAAGATCAGAGAGCGGTGGCAGGGAACGAAAGGATGGGAGTACAAGGAAGTACTGCTTCAATATAAAGAAAACGGCAACAAAAATCTTTATTACAGGGAAGTGGAGAAATTAATAAACGAACTGAAAGCGGAATACAGAGAATGTGCGGGCAGATAAGGATTGGAGGAGCGATATGGGATTTTTTCGGAAATTGATGTGGTGGAAAAAAAAGGAGAAGGATCCGGAGGAATATGAAGAAGAATGGGACGATTCCGTCGTAGAGAGAAAACGGATCGATATCAATAAAGAAGAGGACAGGGAAAGATACCTTCGCACCTGCTGCGAACAGATCGCGGACGCTTCGAGGGAAATGGAAAACCTGACTTACGAATATGGCCTTGTGACCTCCTATCTAAAAGATATGGAAGAACTGGAGGCTCTTCCCCTCGAACAGCGTGAGGAGATCAACGAATATGCGGAAAAGATCGTGAATCTGGAAAAAGTGCAGGAAGGTTATACAAAGACGGCGAAAAGGATCACGGACGTAAAGTTCAGGCAGATGGAGGCAATGGAAAACGAAATACAGGACGGATACCGTAAGATCAAAGAGGCGGAAGAATACAGGACGTTAGTAAAGCAGGATCTGCAGAAACTGGACGGAGAGCGTCATGCATACCAGTACCGCAGGGCGGAACTGCACGGCACTTTGGATAATACGAGAGGGTTGTCCCAGATCTTTATGATCGCAGCGGCGGCCTGTCTGGTGATGTTGGTTATACTGCAGTTTGCATTGGAGATGAACGTAAAGATCGGCTATATTTTGATCGCAGCGCTGACGGCGGCGGCGGTCACATACTTCTATATCTGTTATACCGATGCGGAAAAAGAGCTGCAGAGAGTCAATTCCGGCATCAATCGTCTGATCCTGTTACAGAATACCGTAAAGATCCGGTATGTGAACAATAAAAATCTACTGGACTATCTTTATCTGAAATATAAAGTAGGAAGCGCTTCGGAACTGGATCTTTTATGGGAAAAATACAGGGAAGAGGTGGAAGAGCGCAGAAAGATAGCGGAGACGGAAGAGGAATATAATTTTTATCAGAAAGAGCTTTTAAAGACGCTCAGGCAGTATCATCTTAAAGATCCAAACGTGTGGGCGCATCAGGCGATCGCCATTATAGACAATAAGGAAATGGTGGAGATCCGTCACGGTCTGATAGAGAGAAGGCAGAATATCAGAAAACAGATGGATTATAATACCGGCATTGCCCAGACGGCACAGAATGAGATCAAAGATATTGTGGATAAGTACCCCCAGTATGCACAGGAAATCGTAGATATCGTAAGCGAATATGAAAAAGCATATTCTTAAAGCGCATAAATTTTGTGCAAAGAGTTTGACGGGAAGAAAAAGAAGCGTTGTTGACTTCTTATTATGAGTGCGATATAATGTGCGCGTGAACAGGCATAAGAGGAAAGGCGCAGGACGCCCGTTATGCTGCAAGTTAAATACCCGGACGTAAGGGAGAATGAGAGGCAGAGATGAAAAAATTAGAGCAACTCTATGAAGGAAAAGCAAAAAAAGTATTTACCACCGAGGATCCGGACGTGCTGATCGTGGATTATAAAGATGATGCGACCGCATTTAACGGAGAGAAAAAGGGAACGATCATGGGAAAAGGCGTGATCAATAACCGTATGACCAATCATGTATTCAGGATCCTGGAAAAAGAGGGAGTCCCGACTCACTTAGTAGAGGAATTGAGCGACAGGGAGACGGCGGTAAAGAAAGTGGAGATCGTACCGCTGGAGGTCATTATCCGTAACGTGGCGGCAGGAAGTTTTTCAAAAAGGCTGGGCGTTCCCGAAGGCACTCCTTTTAAAGAGCCTACGATTGAATTCAGCTATAAAAACGACGAATTAGGCGATCCGCTCATCAACTCCTATTTTGCGGTTGCTTTGGGGCTTGCTACATGGGAAGAGATCGAAACGATCAAGAAATATGCGTTTAAAGTGAATGAAGTGCTGAAAGCGTACTTTTTACAGGCGGATATCAAGCTGATCGATTTTAAGATCGAGTTCGGGCGTTATCATGGGCAGATCATCCTTGCCGACGAGACTTCGCCGGATACCTGCCGTCTGTGGGACGCACATACAAATGAAAAACTGGATAAAGACCGTTTCCGCAGGGATATGGGAAATGTAGAAGAAGCATATAACGAAGTATTTAAACGTCTGGGGTTAGCATAAATGCCAAAGAATCAATCTATTCAAACAGAAAACCAAGATAAGTTAAAAGAGGAGTGCGGCGTTTTCGGTATGTACGATTTCGACGGAAACGACGTGGCTTCTACAATCTATTACGGGCTTTTTGCCTTACAGCACAGAGGTCAGGAAAGCTGCGGCATCGCGGTCAGCGATACGATGGGGCCTAAAGGCAAAGTAGCGAGTTATAAAGATATGGGGCTTTTGAACGAAGCCTTTACGCCGGAAACGCTGGAAAAATTAAAGGGCGATATCGGCGTCGGACATGTGCGGTATTCTACCGCGGGCAGCAGTACCAGAGAGAATGCGCAGCCTTTGGTGCTTAATTATGTAAAGGGTACGCTTGGGCTTGCCCATAACGGAAATCTGATCAATGCACCGGAACTGAGAAGAGAATTGGAATATACCGGCGCGATCTTCCAGACGACTATCGATTCCGAGGTCATAGCCTATCATATCGCAAGGGAGCGGTTAAATTCAAAGACGGTGGAAGAAGCGGTAGGACGGGCTATGGATAAGATCAAGGGAGCCTATTCCCTGATCGTGATGTCTCCGAGGAAACTGATCGGCGCAAGGGATCCTTTCGGGTTCAGGCCGTTATGTATCGGGAAAAGGGATAACGCTTATATTCTTGCTTCGGAAAGCTGCGCTCTCGATACGGTCGGTGCGGAGTTTGTCAGGGACGTGGAGCCGGGAGAGATCGTGACGATCAGCCCGGAGAAGGGCATTGAATCGGATATGAGCATGTGCATCAGCCCGATAAAACACGGCAGATGTATTTTTGAGTATATCTATTTTGCAAGGCCGGACAGCCGTATTGACGGTGTCAGCGTCTATCAGTCCAGAATACTTTCCGGGAAATATCTTGCGATGGACTCCCCGGTGGAGGCGGATCTTGTGGTGGGCGTGCCGGAATCGGGAAATGTGGCGGCGCTGGGATATTCGCTGCAGTCGGGCATTCCCTACGGACAGGCTTTTGTGAAAAATACGTACATCGGCAGGACCTTTATCAAGCCGGGGCAAAAGAGCCGGGAGAGCAGCGTGCAGGTAAAACTGAACGCCATCCGGGAGGCGGTGGACGGTAAAAGGATCGTGATGATAGACGATTCCATCGTCCGAGGAACCACTTCCGACAGGATCGTGCGGATGCTGCGGGACGCCGGGGCAAAAGAGGTGCATATGAGAGTCAGCGCGCCGCCGTTTTTATGGCCCTGTTATTTCGGGACGGATATCCCGGAGCGGAAGCAGCTGATCGCGTATAACCGCACAATTGAAGACATCCG
>OFGM01001595.1_pt1 | contig 12893 bp, 14 predicted proteins | sample 1521741 | NCBI WGS metagenome assembly OFGM01 (sample SAMEA3504079, study PRJEB24116) | mouse gut metagenome | biome: mouse gut; feature: mouse-associated habitat; material: faeces | place: Denmark | collected 2011
CAAACAGGATCTTGATTAACTCGCCTGCGTTTATGGTGCGGCCGTTGGCCGGAAAGCCGACTTCCATGCGGACTGTCAGATTGCCTGTGGCGGGATCCACGGTGCAGGCGCTGCGTTCCAAAATTTCCTGTCCCGGACGGCTGATGCCGATGAGGCCGCTCTTGCCGGAACCCTTCGCCTTAAAGGAAAAGTCCTTTACCTTGAGATACATGCGGCGCAGCAGAAAATCCTGAAAGGCGATGCGGCGCTCCTTTGTCTCATAGCATTCTTTTCCGAAACCAGCAATCCGCCCCGGAACGATGACGCTCACTTTTGAAGGGGATGCGAAGGGATCTCCCTGTACATGGTCGATGGACAGCACATACTGGTCAAACTGATACTTGTCCTTTGTATCTTTGTAGGCGGGATAGCCCCGGTGATCGATTCTCATCAATAAATTTCTTAAATCTGATGCATTTTTCATGATTGGTCTCCTGTATACTGGTTTAAGTCTGACTTATTTAAAATAATGATATAATATCGACAGATATTATATCATGAACTTGCGATTCATGATCGACATTCGCCGCTCGCTTCGCTAACGCTCATTATATCATGTGGAGAATCAAAATAAAATATGGAAATCTCAAAATATGCAGTGCAGACTGTCTGAAAGGAGGGCAGAGAAAAACGCCGTCGGGCGTATGAGCGCTGGAGGTGTATACATAGCCGATATGGTTATCATAATACTTTTACCCGTATATCTACTGTTTCAAAGAATAGGCGATTATCAAATGATAAAATTCACTACCCCATATATCAAATGGCAAAGCGTAAAAATAACGATCGGAATAATTGCTATTCCATTTTTTCTGTCAATGGCAAAGAATAAAAATGCCAAACAGGGCGGGATGGTCAGTCCTAAAATAACAGGCGCATTTATCATGCCGATATAGTAAACTATCCAACTGATGAAATATAATACGCAGCAGCCGGCCGAAAGAATCACTGAAGGAGTCACGCATAATTTTTTTGCGTCTCTGTTTCTTAAAATGCATAAAGCGGCAACCATCGCTATTTGACATACAGAGGCTATTGCATCAACCATTTCTGTAATGGAATTTTCCCTTAATATATCATTCGGCGCAGGGATAGCAAGCCAGATAAAAGTCGGCAGCATAACGATTAAGAACAGAAGTAATCCCCAAATTTCAAAGCTGAACCTGTATTTTTTCATAATCGAGTTATCTCCGTTGCAGCAGGCAACTATCCCATAAGCAGGGAGTTGTGATTCCCCTGTCTGTCTGATTTTTATTTTCAATTATACATGAAAGCATGCGTTTTTCAATTGTTTTCCATTATCTGAAATTGTACAATATGTATTTGAAAAATACAAAAAATCTAATAATCGATAAAAATTTATTGATAATCGATAAAAATATATTGACATTCAATGAAATGGGTGATATAGTGGCACTACAGAGAAAGGGAAAAGATGGCATTTGCAATAATAAATGCTTTGATTATGGAAAGGATGTGATCGTCGGGATGATAGAGGGCGGAAAAAAGCGGGAGTACAGAAAGAATGGAGAAAAAACGGAAAGAACAGAAAAATGGAAGCTGGTGAGAATGCACCCGTTTCTTGTAACGGTGCTGTCATCATTGACGGCAGGTATGGTCTTGTCTGCGTGGCTGCTATTCGGCGAGATATGGCGTTCCTTCAGGTTGGGCGAGGGATTTTTTTATGTAATATTGGAATATTTGGGCAGCTTTCTGGTATTTACAGCAATTTTCGGGGGACTAATGGTATTTCCTGTGTTGCTGGTCGGGGCAGAGGCTATTGTGTTTGTAAAAGGAAGAAAAAACGGTGAACTTCACCGGAAGGGCAGAGCTTTTGATATTACAGGAGCAGTGTTGGGTGTGCTCTACAGCCTGTTCTATCTGAGTTTCATTGATGAGGTGTCGTTTGGGAGCGACTGGCAGAAGCAACTGGCAAATCAGGAAACACATACCCCTGTTTACACCGGGGCACAGCTTACGGTGGCGGTTATTTTAGTTGTGGGAATTGTTGGATATTTTGTGGTAAATTATGTTCCCCTAAAAAAGATACCACCCCTGCTTCTGGTTCTGGGGATGGCGGCCATGTATCTTGGGACGATAGAAAGTATCATTTGGGGGATACAGGTGGTTCAGGAACCGTTAGATATTTTTCTTGCGCTTTTTCCATTGCACTGCGTATTGCTGACGGCGAGGACGGTAGGGTATAAAATGTGGGAGTGGCAGCAGATAAAAGAAGATGAGGCCGGGCGGAAAGGAGCAGACGGCGTATGGCAGGATGACAGCACTCTGACAGAGCGGTATCAGGAAGGGAACGGAATCCTTTCGGCCTGCAACCGTTTTCTGGCGAAAGCGGAATACTGGCCCCTCGCGGCATTTCTGTTGATGTGGCCGCTTTTGGGGATTCTGATCGGCGTTCTGACTTTGTTCGGTCAGAGCCCGGATGCGATTATTAAAGCTTTTGTAGAGACCAGCGACTGGAATCTGTCTCAGAGAGTTGCGCCACAGAATATCTATTACGATGAGCACTATCTGTGTACTGTAGCGGCGGGAGGACATGAAAAAATCGTAAAGCCGAAGAGATTGGGCGTGCGGCACGGGCATCAGGTCATCGTCAACAGGCAGCTTTGCGTGGCCAATGCGTTCGAGCAGGTGTTAGAGGAGAGGACACCAGGTTTCCACAGGGCAGTGCGGCATTTTTATGACACTTACGGTTTCCCGGTGGCGAAAATGATTCATTCAAAATATACGGCGGATGCGGTCTATTTTCTGATGAAGCCGTTTGAGTGGATATTCCTGATCGTATTGTACCTGATGGATGCAAATCCGGAGAATCGGATCGCCATTCAGTATACCGGGAAGAAGCTGGCGGATTTCAGGAGAGTCGAAAACAGTATAGCGTAACAGAGATCGGTGAAGAAAAAACCGTGGGATAAAATGGAAAAGGAATGAGATTTGGAAAGATGCGGAGGGAAAAATGGTGAGTGAGAGGAATATGGAAGAAAAAGAAAGCGCAAAGGAAGGTGGAGCAAATGACAAAAGAGGGCCAGTGGGGGACAGGAAGCTTCCTTGGATAAAAGGAACAAAATACCTTCTGGATTTTATGTTTTACTGCGGCATTGTGGTGACCGCTTCCCTGCCCTGGAGCATCCGGTGGATTGGGGAGCTTCTGCCCGGCCTGATCAGGCATTATGAGGAGGCTGTGATCATCTATTTTGTGCTGGGGGTTTCGGCGGAGAAACTTCTGTGGGAGCTGCGAAAGATTTTTAAGACCGTGCTGGCGGAGGACTGTTTTGTAAGGGAAAATGTGGTCAGTTTACAGAAAATGGGCAACTGGAGTTTTTTCATTGCGCTGATGGCGGGAGTCAGGAGCATCGTTTATATGACGATAGCGATGATCGTGGTGATTTTTGTTTTCCTGATCGCCGGGTTGTTCAGCAAGGTGTTAAGCTTTGTGTTTGAGCAGGCGGTGGCGTATAAGGAGGAGACAGATTTTACGATATAAGGAGCGTTAGCGAAGCGAACGGCGAATGCCGATTATGAATCGCAGGTTCATGGTATAAGGAGCATTAGCGGGTTTGTAATATTAAGGAGAAAGTATATGGGAATTATTGTAAATCTGGATGTCATGATGGCGAAGCGCAAAAAGAGCCTCACCGACCTTGCGAATGAAGTGGATATCACCCTCGCCAATCTGTCGATCCTGAAAAATAATAAGGCGAAGGCGGTCCGATTTTCTACGCTGGAGGCGATCTGCAAAGCTCTGGACTGCCAGCCGGGAGATATTCTGCAGTATGAGGAGGAAGAAGAATGATGGAAAAGAATACGGAACTGATGGCTGTGGCGGCGCCTGTCTCCACGGGCGATAACATATACCCAAATTTACCCTACAGCTCTATGGGTGCGGAAATTCAGGAAAAAGAGAATGTTTTGCGTGCGGGTGGAGCGGCCTGTCAAAAACCGCAGGCAAAACCGGAACATATCGGCAGGATCGCGCCCGCGAGTTTTCTCTATGCAATCTTTTTTACTTTCTGTCTCTACAAAAACGCGTCGGGTATCACCTACCCTTTTTACGTGGCAGGAACTATCGGCTTTGCTGTCTATACTATCAGAAAGTCCGGTATTTCCTGGGAAGGAGAGCATATTTTGGCGTTGGCGGGAAGTCTCCTGTTTGGCGCGTCAAACTGTTTCACGGACAACACAAAGATCATTCTCATGAATGAGGCCTGGCTGTTTGTGCTGATGATGTATTTTCTGCTTGCTGTGTATTTTGATACAAGGGGCTGGCAGTTCGGGAAGTTTCTGAGCAGTATATTGGGACTGTTTACCTTAAGCTTTGGAAAAATGTTTTCGTTTTTTCCGGATGCCCAGGCCTGGGTGGAAGAGCATAAGGGAACGAAGAATACCCAGGCATTGTATGCCTTAGCGGGAGCCGGCATATCGATCCCGTTGATTGCCGTGGTGCTGGTGATGCTCTCTTCCGCAGATATTATCTTCCGGGAAAGCATGGACGCCATATTTGGGAGGATAGACGGGTGGGATGTGTTCTGTTGTATCTTCTGGTCCGTGGCAATATTTTTCTTCAGCTACGGCATGGCATCTCTGCTTCAGGAGCGGGGATTAAAGGAAAGCGTAAAAGACCACAGGACGGGGCAGCCGGTCATCGCTGTCTCCGCAACAGCTGTGATCGCCCTGATCTACATTTATTTCTGTGTGATACAGGTGGTTTATCTGTTTGCCGGGTATGGGACGCTGCCGGAGGGCTACACTTACGCACAGTATGCGAGACAGGGATTTTTTCAGCTCCTGTTTATCTGCCTGATGAATCTGGTAATAGTACTGATCGGGTTGGGATTTTTCAGGGAGAGCAGGGTACTCAAGGGGATTTTGCTGGTGATTTCACTCTGCACCTTTGTGATGATCGCTTCCAGCGCTTACAGGATGCTTCTGTACATCAGCGTTTATCAGCTGACTTTCCTGCGGATCTTTGTGCTTTGGGCGCTTTTGGTGATTGCGCTGCTGATGGCGGGTATTGTGGGTAAAACGTTGAGGAATGCGTTTCCGCTATTCCGGTATGGGCTTTTTGTGATCAGTTGCTGTTACCTTGTACTGTCCTTCGGACAGCCGGATTACTGGATCGCCCGGTATAATATTTCGGCTTACGTGAAGCAGGAAAAAGAGATGGCTTCAGCGGCCGGGCAGGCAGGAGAGGAGAACGCCGCAGAACAGGCGGGAGAAAGCAGAGGCGGGTATACGGTGGACACCTGGTATCTGCGAAACCTGTCGGCGGACGCGGCGCCGGTGATTATGACGGAGGGAAGTATTGAGCGGTATCTTGATTACGAGGCGGAAAAAGAGAAGTGGATGAAGGGGGAAGTGAAGGATCTGTACACGCCGACCTGGGATGTGGCATATATTGAGAGGCAGAAAGACCGGGCAGATGAGATGTCGATTCGGAGCTTCAATTTCTCGAGAGGGCATGTAAGGAAGGCGCTCAAAGGGAAATAAAACAGAAGGAAAAAATCAGGAGCTATTTTTCTAGTTCGGGAAATGGTATCACTGCAGGCGGGTTCTTTGGCGGTTCTTTCAATATCTTTTCCATCCAGGCCATATGATACCAGGTTCCGAACTTGTAACCGCACTTATAAAATTTCCCTACAAAGCGATATCCCATGTGGGTATGGAACTGGATGCTGTTCATGGTGAGGTGTTCGTCTTCCGTTTCCGGATAGCCGATACAGGCATTAAGGCTGTAAATATTCTGGACATTCGAGATCGCCTCCAGAGCAAGATACAGCCTTTTGCCGACTCCCATTTTTGTCCTGTTTTCTTTCAGATAGATCGTCGTCTCGGCGCTGTGGTCGTAGGCCGCTCTCCCGACGAATGCGTGGGTGCAGGCGTATCCCAGAAGCTCTCCGTCTTTTTCTGCGACAAGCCAGGGATACTTTTGCAGGATATTTTTTATCCGTGCCTGAAATTCCTCTATGGAAGGCACTTCATATTCAAACGAGATGGCAGTATTTACCACATAGGGAGCGTAGATATCCAGGAGAGCTGAAGCGTCCTCAGGGCGGGCGGTGCGGATGATAACAGATGCATTTTTGTCTGACATGGCGGGCGTCCTTTCCTTTATTTATAATTTGAAGTTTCTTTTCGGTACGATAGATGGATCCCAATATGGCTGATTCCCGGAAAGAAGGAATAGAAATCGGTCATTTTCTGTTGACTGTAAAAATATTTCACCCAATAACATTGCCCGGTTATCTAATTTTCTATTTTAGCATATTTGGCGCAGTAGAATCAAAGCTAATTTCTAATTCTGTTTGATGCTAAAAATAATAAAGTGTATTGACACTCATCAACATTACCTGTTACAATAGCAACACATATCTGGGAAACATCTGATGAAACTTCTGACCAATTCGGCTGACGATCCCTGTTATGAGAATATTTCAGTGAATATGACGGATCGAAAAAGAGGGTGGCGTGGGTGGTTTCACGAAAAAAATTGTGGTCATCCTTTATAGATTCTTCTTTTCCGGCCAAAACGGAAGGAGAAGCGGCTGGAAAGCGAAGAATACTGGTTATACAAGAGATGGAGAGGTCTTAATAAGTAGAAATACAAATGGAAAGGCAGGTATATTGGAATGCAGGAGAGAATAATTTCAGAACAGTTTATATTTCGGAATATAAAGCCGGAAGAGACGGGGCAGGCTATTGCCATGGAGCAGATCTGCTTTCCGCCTCATGAGGCCTGTTCAGCGGAGGCGATGACGGAGCGGATTATCGCGGCGCCGGAGCTTTTTTTGGTGGCGGAGGATAAGGAGGTTGGAAGGATCGCGGGATTTTTCAACGGTGTGGCCACCGACGAGGCAGCCTTCCGGGATGAGTTTTTTAAAGATATCGTGCTTCATAAGGCGGATGGGAAGAACGTGATGCTGTTAGGGCTTGACGTGCTGCCGGAATACCGGGGGCAGGGGCTGGCAAGGATGCTCGTGGAGAAATATATCGAGAGAGAGCGGGCGAAAGGCAGGGAAACGTTGGTTCTCACCTGTCTCGACGAGAAAGTGGAGATGTACAAAAAGATGGGATTTACCGATCAGGGCGTTGCCAACTCCACATGGGGAAATGAAGAGTGGCATGAAATGCGTTATGAGATCGAGAGGTAGGAGAGTAGAAATGAATCCACAGGTTAGTATTATCGTGCCTGTCCACAATGCGCAGGCGACATTGAGGCGCTGTGTGAACAGCATTCTTCATCAGGAATTCACGGATCTGGAGCTGCTTTTGATCGACGATGGCAGCACAGATGATTCGGGCGCACTCTGCGATGAATTTGCAGCACAGGATGAGAGGATCCTGGTAATTCATAAGGAGAACAGCGGTGTTTCCGATGCCAGAAATCTGGGGCTTTCGAGGGCGCGGGGGACTTATCTGCAGTTTGTGGACAGCGATGACTGGATCAGTCCGGACGCAACGAAGCGATTTGTGAAGGCGGCGCAGGAGAATGGCTGTGATCTGGTAATCGCAGACTTTTATCGTGTGGTGGGGGAGCGGCTGTCGCCCAAAGGAAACATCGACGAGACGGAAGCTTTTTCCAGGGAAAAATATGCGGCGTATATGATGGAAAATCCGGCGGATTTTTATTACGGCGTTCTGTGGAACAAGCTGTTTCGCAGGGATATCGTTGAGAAATATGAGCTGAGGATGGATCCTTCCGTGAGCTGGTGCGAAGATTTTATGTTCAATCTGGAGTATATCCGCCATGCAAAAGTATTCTGCGCTCTGCAGATCCCGGTGTATTATTATGTGAAGACGAAGGGCTCTCTGGCCTCTCAGGGAATGAGCCTTGCGAAGACAGTGCGGATGAAGCGGGCCGTATTTGACTGTTATACCAATTTTTACAAGAATATTTTTTCAGAGGAAGATTATGAGAAGATACGCTTTCAGGTGTATCGTTTTCTGATCGACGCGGCGGGCGACGGCGCTCTGTCCATCGGCGCCAAAAAGCTGGAAAATCAGCTGTATATATCGTTGGAAGGTATCAGCGCGGAAGGGGTGCTGGCAGAGGGCTATCGGAATCATAAGCTTCTGGATTATTATCTGGAGCCGATCGGTATGAAGTACGATCTGTCCCTGAAAGAAGTACGTCTGCTGCTGTGTCTGTGCGATACCTCCTTTCCCTGCAGCAAGCGGGATCTGGCGGACAGACTGGGGGAGACGCCGCAGGGGATATCTCACAGTTTACAGAAGCTGGCAGCAAAGGGGTATCTGAAAACGGAGGACGCAAAGCCCGGCAGGAAACAGGGAGAATCGCGCAGGACAAAGCGGATTCAGGTCGCGTTTCTTCCGGAAGCGGAACCGCTGCTTGCGGAGATAAAACTTGCGCAGGCGGAGGATATGGAAGTCCGGTTCGGTGGATTTACGAGTGAGGAACGGGAACTGTATCAGAAGCTGTCGAAAAAGATGAGTTATAATATGCAGAAAATACTTTACAATTATGGGAGTATTATATCTTCTGATATATAACATCCTTTTCGGAATTGCAAAGGAGAACTTTATGAAATCAGGCAATAGAGATGACGGCTGGTTAACCGGAAGACTGTATTTCAACAGAGAAGATAAAAGAATAATTGTCAAAAGACCGCAAAGTGGTTTTGGCTATACAATGAATTTAGGAAATAAGTGGACATGGATATTTCATATTATTTTTGTAATCATTGTAGTTATATTAGTAAACGTCCTTTAAGGCCGCTTCCAGTTTGAAAGGGGGATGGCGAAGCGAGTGTGCATCGCGTAGCGTACTATGTCGTAAGACAAGGCAGGAGATGAAGAGAAATTCTGCCGGCGCCGAGCGAAGGGAGTGTGCATCGCGTAGCGTACTATGTCGTAAGACATAGTATGAAAATAAAAAATATGTGCATATTAAGAATAAGAATGAATTCCGGAGGGATTGAATATGAGCAAATACGAAGGCACACAGACGGGGAAAAATCTGCAGGCGGCTTTTGCAGGGGAGACACAGGCGAGGAGCAAATACACTTATTTTGCATCGGTGGCAAAAAAGGAAGGTTATGAGCAGATCGCGGAAATCTTTCTGGAAACCGCAGAGAATGAGAGAGAACACGCGAAACTGTGGTTCCAGGAGATGGACGGTATCGGGGATACGGCGTACAATCTCGGCTCTGCGGCGGCAGGTGAGCACTATGAGTGGACGGATATGTATGCAGGATTTGCGAAAACAGCGGAGGAGGAAGGTTTTACCGAACTTGCGGCAAAATTTCGTATGGTGGCGGAGATCGAGAAGTACCATGAGGAGCGCTACAGAGCGCTGATCAGGAATGTGGAGACTGCACAGGTATTTGAGAAGAGTGAAGTGAAGGTCTGGGAGTGCAGAAACTGCGGGCATATTGTGGTCGGCAAAAAAGCGCCGGAGATCTGTCCGGTATGTTCTCATCCTCAGGGGTATTTCGAGATCAAGGCGGAAAATTACTAGACGGTATGGAATCCAGATTGTATTTGGAGGGAGGCTCCTGTATCTGTGGGATGTGGGAGCCTTTTCGGGAAATACATGTTATAAATGACAGGATGAGAAAGAAAATGAACATAAAGATATTTGTCATGACACATAAACTGTTTGAACGGCCGAACGATCCCATGTATGTCCCGCTACAGGTAGGACATGCGCTGCATGGAACGCTTGATGAGAGTTACCTGCGGGATGATGGGGGGGAGGACAATATTTCCGGCCAGAATCCGTATTTCAGCGAACTGACCGGCATGTACTGGATCTGGAAACAGTGCCGGGATACAGATTATGTGGGGGTATGTCATTACAGACGTTTCCCTGTGATAAAGGACTGCGGGAGAGAGCGGCTTATGACGGAGGGGGACTGCGAACGGATTTTAAAAGAATATGATTTGATCACTACGGAAAAGCTTACCCTTCACAGCAACTATTATGAAGGCTTTGCGGTGGATCATAACCTGCATGATCTTCAGGTGACGGAACAGGTGGTGCAGGAAAAGTATCCGGACTTTGCGGCGTGTTTTGAGAGACTGGTACATAGCAATCAGGTGTATTTCGGCAATATCTGCGTGATGCCGAAGAGGCTTTACGATGAATACTGCAGTTTCCTGTTTGATATTTTATTTGAAGTGCAAAGGCGGATCGATGTGACCGGATACGATGGTTACAGAAAGCGGGTGTTCGGATTTTTGTCGGAGTTTTTGCAGATGGTCTGGATTCAGGTGAGGGGACTGAAACCTTATGAATGTCGGATCGCGATCATCGGCGAAAAGTTTGAGACAGGGGAAGTGAAGCGGACTCTCAGCGGTTTCTTTAAGAACAGAGATGTGCAGGGAGCAAAGGATTACTTTTTAAAATGTTATGAAAAAAGACCGGATATTCTGATGGAAGCGTCGGATATTACAGGGGATCTGCGGATCTGCATGCAGATTATTTCCACCTGTGAGTTTGAAAAAAGCGCTTCGGGCAGCTGCATTCTGGACAAGGAAAACGATATGCAGAGATTGGTTTTGCTGTTTAAGGCGTTGAATGGCGCAGTACTTCGGATGAGCAAAGGGGAGGACACGGAAGCTGACAGGGGGATGCTGGAAAGTGGGTTGATTACGGAGACGGGGGTTGCGGTAGCGAGGAGAGTGATGGGGGTAGAGAAATAATTTTTCTTGCGCCGACTGAAAGAGTATGGTATAGTAAACATATAAAAACAACCGCCCACAAGGTGGGTTGACCTTTGGAAAAGTAGAAAATCCACCCGGCTACTCGGTCAAAGTTTAGGGGTGGTTTTTCTATGTATGGCTACTTACAAAATGTGAAGATGAATGTAAGTAAAGCCAAAATGAATATGCCGAAAGCCAGCAAATCATTAAAATCAAAGTTATTCTTCTGATTTTCCATAGGCATCACCTCCATTCCAATAGGATGAAAGGTCAGCCCACCCTGCTACACGGTTGTTTTTATAGTCTATCATACTATTTTAAATCGCACAATAATTTTCCCGTTATTTTTGTTTTATTTTTTGTCAAAATCGATGAAATGTATTATACTGTAATCAGAGAAGCAACCGGCGACTGCGGACATTGCCCGCAGGAAGAACCGGCTGGCAGATTGGCTATGCACTGTGATGCAGGAAAGGAGCGCCGCTATGAAATGCAGAAGAACACCAATGGAAGCGGAAGTAGTAAAGTATGAACAGGGGATGGGGTTAGAAGACGGATACGAGCTGTGGTCCGATATTGTGACAAAAATCTGGATCATTACGGACTCTTTAGTCAAGGTGACAAAGCCGGACGGATCGATCTTATGTCCTTACATTTCTCACAGGAGAGGACGTACTTTTATCAATGAGGACGACTACATAATCATTGATCATGACGGCACAAAACATGTCTGTGGAGCGGATAAGATATTCAGCCGTTATGAACCCATCGATCTGGATAAAATTCTGGATTAAATCTGTCATATAGGATTGATCATAATGTATGCGGAAACTGTACGGAACAGGAGCCGCGCTGCGGGGATGCTATCTGCCGCAGACAGAAAAGAGGTTAGCAATTGACACTGCAGCAATTAAAATATGCTTTGACGATCGCGGACTGCGGTTCCATGAATGAGGCTGCAAAGCAGCTTTTTATTTCCCAGCCAAGTCTGTCGGAGACCATGAAAGAATTAGAGGCAGAGATCGGCATTGAGATATTTCTGCGCTCCAACAGGGGGATCAGCCTGACGCCGGAGGGGGAAGAGTTTCTGGGCTATGCGAGGCAGGTGACGGAGCAGTTTTCTCTTTTGCAGAGCAGATATATTGAGAAAAAGAAAAAGGAAAAATTCAGCGTCTCCACACAGCATTATACGTTTGCGGTGAAGGCCTTTGTGGAGACTGTGAAAAAGCTTGGCATGGAGCGCTACGAGTATGCGGTACATGAGACGACGACCTACGACGTGATCGCAAACGTCAGGTCTTTTAAGAGCGAGATCGGCGTACTGTATCTGAACGATTTCAATGAGAAAGTGATGATGAAAACGATACAGGAAAACGGGCTGGAGTTTAAGGAACTGTTTTCCTGTAATACCTTTGTCTATCTGTGGGCGGGCCATCCTCTGGCGGGGAGAGAGGCGATCTCCATGGAGGAACTGGACGATTATCCCTGCCTGTCCTTCGATCAGGGAAAATATCACTCCCTGTTTCTGGCGGAGGAGATGAAGAGCGATTATGAATATAAGCGGCTGATCAAAGCCAACGACAGGGCTACACTGTTAAATCTGATGGTGGGATTAAACGCCTATACGCTCTGTTCGGGGATCATCTGCGAGGAATTAAACGGCAGCGACTATATGGCGATACCGCTTAAGGAAACGGAGAGAATGCGGATCGGCTATATTGTTAGAAAGGGGCAGAAGGTCAGTAAGAGCGGGAAGCTTTATATTGAGGAGTTGAAAAAATATCAGGCGATGGCGATGTAGAAAGAATGTCGGAAGCTGTCAGGCAATGGCGATGTAAAAAGGATGCGAGTGGCACTATCCAGCGCTGGCATGACGGCTGTGAAGAAGTGTCTTTTGATATAGGTTTACCCTATAACCGAATAAAGGTTTCGCGTATTAACACTTTTTTTCATGCAGAGGTATAATGTTCCTTGTCAGATAAAATAAAGTGATGAATTAAGAGGAGGAAACATTATGAAGAAAAGAGTTTTGGCAGTCCTTTTGACAGGCGTGCTTGCGGCAGGAATTTTAACGGGCTGCGGCGGCGCGGCGGAGGATGCGGCAGCAGACGCACAGGTGGCGGAAGAGACACCGGCTGAGGAAGAGACGCCCGCAGAGGAGACAGCCGAGGAGG
>OFGM01001597.1_pt1 | contig 12887 bp, 7 predicted proteins | sample 1521741 | NCBI WGS metagenome assembly OFGM01 (sample SAMEA3504079, study PRJEB24116) | mouse gut metagenome | biome: mouse gut; feature: mouse-associated habitat; material: faeces | place: Denmark | collected 2011
ATCGCAGAATGTCCATGCGACACGAAGAAAACGACATATACATCATCCCGCCGAATTTCATTGATACCGGAACGGTGTTTGGCGGGACCATCAAACTCCGGAACGCAGCGGAGGCGCTGGTTCTCTCCCTGCTGATCGGCTTTCCGGTATTCCACATCCCGGCGACGCTGACGACAAGGATCATTGTCGCCTGCCTGACCGTGCTCCCGGCAGCCCTGTTCGCCGTCATCGGCATTAACGGGGAAAGCCTCAGCTCCTTTGTCATCAACTTTTTTGTCTACCTGAAAAACCGCCGCATTGTGGGGCTTCAGGAGGAAACAGGGGAAACACCGAAAAGGGAGAAAACTTCCGGGAAACCTAAGAAAGCAAAGAAACCCAGGCCGGAAAAGAAAGTAAAACCCAAAAAAGAGGACTATGCCGAGGAGTTCGGGCAGTTTAAGGAGCGCAGGCAGGCAAAGCAGGCGGCGGACGAGGCGGCAGGCAAACACCAAGGCAAAAAACGGGGCGTCTCCCAGATCAGGGAGCGTATGCGGGAGGAGCCGGAACCGGAGCTGGTAAACCCCTCCGCCTCCTACCTCCCCATCCGGAAGATTGAAAACGGCATCATCTACACCAAAGACCGCCGCTATGTGAAGATCATAGAGGTCATCCCCATCAACTTCCTGCTGCGGAGCGCAAGGGAACAGCGGGGCATCATCTATTCCTTTATCAGCTACTTAAAGATAAGCCCCGTAAAGCTGCAGTTCAAGGTCCTTACCAGACGCGCCGACATCAATAAGCATCTGGAAACCCTGCGGGAAGAAATTCGCATGGAAACGGATGAGCGGTGCCTTGCGCTGCAGCACGATTACGAAAACCTGATCCGGCGCATCGGCTCAAGGGAAGCCATCACAAGGCGCTTTTTCATCATATTTGAGTACGAACTCTTTGCCGCCAACCGTGGGAATGAGGAAAGCGACGCCATTTCCGCCTTAACGACTGCGGTGCGGACGGCCAAGACCTACCTGCAGCAATGCGGGAATGAACTTCTCGTCCCCGACAATGAGGATGAGATGGCGGCGGAGGTATTTTACAGCATCTTAAACCGTAAGACCAGCGTGGCAAAGCCTTTGAGCGTGCGCGTCAATGAAGTCATCGGACAGTACATCAATGCGGGCAGGCGGGATGAGATCGGCAGGATCCCCGCCATGGAATTTATCGCGCCTGAGACCATCGACTACACCCACGGCAGCTATGTCATCATGGACGGCACCTACCACACCTACCTCTTAGTGCCCTCCGGGGGCTACCGCCCCCAGGTGTGCGCCGGGTGGATCTCCCTCCTTGTCAATGCAGGCGAGGGGATTGATGTGGATATTTTCTTTGACCGCCAGCCCAAAGACCGCATCCAGCAGAAACTCGGACAGCAGCTAAGGATCAACCGCTCCAAGATCAAGGACACCTCCGACACCAACTCGGACTTCGATGACCTGGACAGCGCCATCCGCTCCGGCTATTTCCTGAAGGAAGGGCTTGCAAACAACGAGGACTTCTATTACATGAACATCCTCATCACCATCACGGCGGACAGCCTTGAGGAGCTGGAGTGGCGCACCAATGAGATGAAAAAGCTGATGCTCTCACATGACATGGAGGCGGTCTCCTGCCACTTCAGGGAGGAACAGGCGCTGCTCTCCGCCCTGCCTCTGGTATCGCTGGAGAAAAAGCTGTTTGAGCGCTCCAAGCGCAACATCCTGACAGGCAGCGTGGCAGGCTGTTATCCCTTTACCTCCTTTGAGATGTGTGACGACAACGGCATCCTTCTGGGGGTGAACAAGCACAACAACTCCCTGATCATCGTGGATATATTCAACTCCCGCGTCTACAAGAACGCAAACATGGCAATCCTCGGCACCTCCGGCGCGGGCAAGACCTTTACCATGCAGCTCATGGCGCTCCGGATGCGCCGCAGGAACATACAGGTATTCATCATCGCCCCCTTAAAAGGGCATGAGTTCCACCGGGCCTGCAGCAACATCGGCGGGGAGTTCATCCAGATCTCCCCCGCCTCCAGAAACTGTATCAACATCATGGAGATCCGGAAGGTGGATTCCTCCGCCAATGACATCCTGGACGGCCCGCAGACGGAAAAATCGGAGCTGGCGGCAAAAATACAGCGGCTCCACATCTTCTTTTCCCTGCTGATCCCGGACATGACGCATGAGGAACGGCAGCTTCTGGACGAGGCGCTGATACAGACCTATAACCAGAAGGGCATCACCCACAACAACGAAAGCCTGCCTGATCCGGACTGCCCGGAAAGATACCGGGAAATGCCGGTGCTGGAGGATGTCTTCAATATCCTGAAGGGGAACCCTGACACCAGGCGCCTTGCGAACATTATGAACCGGCTGGTGCATGGCTCCGCCTCCACCTTCAACCAGCAGACCAACGTAAACCTTGACAACAAATATACGGTGCTGGACATTTCCGAGCTGACCGGCGACCTGCTGACAGTGGGCATGTTCGTTGCGCTGGACTATGTGTGGGACAAGGCGAAGGAAGACCGCACCGTGGAAAAAGCCATCTTCATTGACGAGACATGGCAGCTCATCGGCGCGGCGTCCAACCGCCTTGCGGCAGAGTTCGTGCTGGAGATCTTCAAGATCATCCGTGGGTACGGCGGCTCCGCCATCTGCGCCACACAGGACTTAAACGACTTCTTTGCGCTGGAGGACGGCAAATACGGCAAGGGCATCATCAATAATTCCAAGACCAAGATCGTCTTAAACCTTGAGGACGAGGAGGCCATGCGCGTGCAGTCCATCCTGCACCTGTCCGAAGCGGAAACAATGGCGGTCACCCACTTTGAACGGGGCAACGGCCTGATCTCCACCAACAACAATAACGTCACCGTGGAGTTTAAGGCGTCGGAACTGGAGAAGGAACTGATCACCACGGACCGCAATGAGCTGAAAAAGCTGCTGGAAAGGGAAAAGCAGCGCAGGCAGATGGGCGAGGCAGTCTAATGCGTACACTTTACATACAGTTTACGCATAGGAGGCGCATGACCGCTGACAACAGGCGGGTATAAGTATGCTTTAAGTACGGTTTACGCAAAGCCTGTCTGTTTCCTGCCTCACCCGCCGTTTTGTAAGTACGGTTTATGTAAAGATTACTTACAGTTTCTTCCTATCATAATACAACCATGACCTGCGGCAGAAACCATAATGCCGCAGGAACAAAGGAGGCTGTCCCATGCAGCACAGAAACCAACAGCAGGAAAGCCACCTGCCGGAGATCCTCCGGCTGCTTTCCACATACCACGCCCTCAGCCGCATGCAGCTTGAGGCGCTTTACCCAAAACTCCCGCAGCCAAAGCTCCTCCTGCTCCTTAAAAAGCTGGAAAAGACCGGGCGGCTTACCCTCATGCCGGAAAGGGATCTTGTCCTGCACGCCGGGGACAGTGTTCCGAACCCTTCCACCCTTGCCGCCTTCTGGGTGCTTTTAGACTTCCGGGAGGACATTACCTACCATACAGCCAGTGATTTTCCGGTGACACTGACCTTTTACACCCAGTCGGATGCCTATGATGTCATCCACATACCGGAGGAAAAAGAGATGCTTATGAACCATGCGCTTTCCGCATACAAGGAGGATTCGCCCCGCCGCATAGCCGTCGTGGATGACGCGGGGCAGATACCGCTCCTTGACTTTCCCGGCATTGCCGCTTTCTGTACGGTGGCGCCTGACGGAAAGGTGCAGTATTACAGTAAACAAGGAGTGACTGATACTTAATGAACAGAAATACTTTATTATCCCGCCTTTCAAGGATAGAGGATGAAATCCCAAAACTTGCAGGCACCATAAATGCCATGAAAGTCACCGATACGGGCATTTACGGAAAAAACTATGAGGCTCTCAGCCTTGACGCCGCTTTCCGGGCAGAACGCCTTGCCTGTTCCCTGCGCAACCTGATCCATGCCGCAAACCTTGTCCCGAAACCAGCCCTGATGGAAACAGCGGCACAGGCCCATGGCATTTCCATCCGTCAGGCGGCCGGAAGGGTGGAAATTATCCTGCCCGGCCTGATGCCCAAACGCATAAAGCGTACCAACACCACTTTCCTGACTGATCCGCTCCATTTTGCACTTGATGTCTACACAAAAGAACATGACCTCCCGCGCTTTCGGGAGTGTGTGGTCTGCTTTTCCCATGTATTTGATGAAACCCTTCCCTCCAGACGGATACGGGACTATGACAACCTTGAATGCAAACAGGTCCTTGACACTGCAGCCGGATTTCTGATGACCGATGACAGCGGGCTGTTCTGCGATGCCTACCACACCACGGAATTTGGAAAACGTGACTGCACGATCCTCACCATCATGGAAAAAAACAGTTTTCCAGCATGGCTTGAGGAGAGCAGCGAGCGCGGCAATACCATATCGGATTTTTAGGGGATTTTCCAAAAAATATTTCGACTGCGGTAAAAATACTGTTCCCAGGCAAAAATACGGGCATTCCCATTCCTACAAAAACTCCCGGCTTTACCGGAGTTTCAGGCGGGTACGGTAAAAAAATGGATATTCCCATAACCACAGCCATAAAAAACACACTTACACAGAAAGGAGACGTCCATGTCCGATCCCTCAACTGCAGCTTACCGGCTGCTTACCCTTATCGCCCTGTCCGGGGAGTGCAGCCCTGATGTCATTCCCCGGCTGGGTATTGGTCCCAGTTACGGTGAAAAGCTGCTTACAAGACTAAAGGAAGACAACCTTATCAAAACCCATTATAAAGACCGGCTCCGGGGACTGCGGCTGACCTGTGACGGCAAAAGGATGCTGCTTTCGGAAAATCCTGAAAGGTTTTCCTTTTACCTGAACGGCAGTTCAGACACCAACCACCCCCGCAGCGATTACCCCCGGCGGCTCAGGCTCCAGCAGTCATCCATCGTCTACGCCATGCTGCTCAATTCCGGAGTCCGCCTTTTCCGGGACCAGAAGCCCCTGCTGTTTCAGGAAGAATACCAGTGCAGACATGGGGAACCGATCCACATGGAGCTTCCCGTCTTCTACCATTCGCGGGAGGTCAAAGAACTTGGGACAGAAACTGTAAAGATTGGCAATTCCCGCATCATGGGAATCCTCTTTGCCAGGGACTGTATCTACGCCCTGTTTTATACGGGTGATGCACCGATGAAATGGGAATACCGGACAGAACTGCGGGTAAAGACCTTCCTTTCCTACCATGCCAGCCGCGGTTTCCTGTCAAAAGGACATGCCTCCCCCTGTTACCAGCCGGATACCCCTGTCAAGGCCGTCCTTATCGGAAGCGGCATGGATACACCGCTGAAGCTGATGGAAAGTACCGGCGGTTTCCAGAAAAGCTGTTTTTATCTGGATAACAGCTTCGACTATTTCCATTACATACCGGATGACGCCGCAGGGGAAACCATGCTCCGGCTGCTCTGTTCCCCTGCCCTGCAAAAAGCGCTGCGGGACCTGCTCCTGTCCGACCTGCAGGCGCCCTGCCCCGATTACGGGCTGGAACATGACGCCGTATCGGACGGGCTGCCGGTGCTGCTCGCCTTTGACTTTGACATGCTGCGGCTCTCAAGGTTCCACACTGCCCTGTCCTTCCACGGGCTTACGGGCAGCCTGATCTGCTTTGACTTCCAGAAACCGGTGCTGCAGCAATACTTCGGGGAGGCAGTAGCTATTGACACCATAGACTTAGAAAAATTTGAAGGGAGGTTCCTGCACTGAAACTGACAGAAAACAGAAAGAAACAACTGACGCTCTTTTTGGTACTGCCCGTCCTGCTCATGGCACTTGCCTATGCAGGCGGCTATGTATCCCAGTTCATCATCAACTACCGGATCTGGACTTCATCCGGGGGCACGCCGGGGAACGGCACCTCTCCCGCATTCCCCGACGGCTCTTTTGGAGCCTGCCTCCATGCACTTACCGTATTCCCTTACAGCCTGTACGGGATTGCCCTTTGCGTCGGCATCTCCGGGCTGCTGGTCTTCATGGTGATGCGGATGGGCTTTGGCAGGAAAGGCACCTATGACAGGGAGCGGAACCTGACCTACTCAGACCAGGGAACCTATGGCACCTCCGGCTTTATGACGGATGCCGAGATGCGTGAAGTGCTGGAACTGGTCCCGGACATTTCAGGGAACCGTGGAGTCATCTTAGGGAAGCTGTACGGGAAAGCAGTCTGCCTGCCGGAGAAAACGCGCATGAACCGCAACGTGGCAGTCTTCGGGGCCAGCGGCAGCATGAAAAGCCGCGCCTATGCGAGGAATGTGGTATTCCAGTGCGTGAAACGCGGGGAAAGCCTTATCATTACCGACCCGAAATCGGAACTTTACGCAGACCTCTGCCTCTACCTTGAGGAGAACGGCTATACCGTGCGGGTGTTCAACCTGATCAACCCTGAGAATTCCGACAGCTGGAACTGCCTTGCTGAGATCGAGGGACAGGAGATCATGGCGCAGCTCTTTTCCGATGTCATCATCAAGAACACCGGCTCACCAAAAGGTGACCATTTCTGGGACAATTCGGAGATGAACCTGTTAAAAGCCCTTGTGCTGTATGTGGACCAGGGCTTCCCGCCGGAGGGGAAAAACATCGGGCAGGTCTACAAGCTGCTGACCATGAACTCCGAAAAGGAGCTGAACAGCCTCTTTGACCTGCTCCCGGTCACCCACCCGGCAAAGGCGCCCTACAACATCTTCAAGCAGGCGTCCGACACGGTGCGCAGCGGCGTCATCATCGGGCTTGGCACAAGGCTGCAGGTATTCCAGAATAAGCTGATCCGGCAGATCACCAGCTATAACGAGATCAGCCTGACGCAGCCGGGCTACGAGAAGTGCGCCTATTTCTGCATCACTTCAGACCAGGATTCCACCTTTGACTTCCTCTCCTCCCTGTTCATGTCCTTCGTGTTCATCAAGCTGGTGAGATACGCGGACAAATACGGGGACGGCGGGAAGCTGCCCGTTCCGGTACATATCCTTGCAGACGAGCTTGCCAACGGCGGCTGTACCATTGCTGACCTTACCAAGAAGATCAGCACCATCCGCTCCAGGCAGCTCTCCATAAGCTGCATCTTCCAGAACCTGCCCCAGATGCAGAACCGCTACCCGTTAAACCAGTGGCAGGAGATCATCGGCAACTGTGATACGCAGCTCTTCCTGGGCTGCACCGACGAGCTGACGGCGGAGTTCATCTCCAACCGCACCGGGGAAGTCAGCGTGGCAGTCTCCAGCCAGGCAAAGCAGCTCAACACCTGGCGGGTATCCGACTATACGCCGGAGTACCGGGAAACCCATTCTGTCGGGAAACGGAAGCTGATGACGGCGGATGAGGTGCTGCGCCTCCCGCTGGATGAAGCGCTGATTATCCTGCGGGGGCAGAAGGTGCTGAAGGTGGGGAAATATGACTACACCCTCCACCCTGAGAGCAGGAAGTTACAGGAAAGCCGTGCCAGCGACCATGTTCCTGCATGGCGCAGGCTGCCTGAGACAGAAGAACCGGACTTCTCAAAGCTGATGACACCGAAACCCAAACCGAAGGCTCCCAGAAAGAATCCTGCCCCGGAAAAGCCCGCTGCAGGGAAGCCTTATCCGGAAACACCGGGCGCCCCACCCACCACTCCTCCCCAGAGCGAGGACTGCAAAATTGTAATGACGGACAAAAAATCCATCATGTCCTGAAGTGATCCACCTGCCGATTTTACTGGCAGCAAAATAACAAAAAGGAGAAGAAACTATGCCCAGAAAAACAAAAACTGAAGAAACTGTCGTAACTGAAGAAAACATCCTCCATGAAAATGACATGGAAACGGAAAATGTACCTGATGCGGAAGAAACCGGACTGGATGGGGAAAATCCCGATACCCTGAACGTGGATGCGGGTACTGACTCTTCCGCTGCTGAAGAAAGCGCAGAGACTTCCACACCTGCAGAGCCTGTTTCCACGGAAGTAGAATCCGCAGGGGAAGACGCCAGTATGGAGGAAACACTTCCGGAAGAAACTGCCGTTCCTGATGAGCCGGGCAGCAACGATGCCATTCCTGACGGGCAGGACAACAAAAATGCCATTCCCGATGAGGCGGCCACAGAGCCTGCTGCGGAAACCGCAGGTTCGCCTGAAGCACCATCCGCCAAACCCGCATCCAAGCCTGCCAGAAAGAGGACAAGAGCCTCGGCAGCAAAGACGGAAGCACCGGCGGCACCTGCGCCCGTAAAGAAAACCGCTCCGTCCTCCATCCTTACCCTGAGTGCCGATGCGGAAGTGGAAACCCCTGAGAGCCGGGAGGATACCATCTGGCATGAGCTGCAGAACGCTTACCGTACCCGGAAGATTCTGACCGGGACTTTAGGCGGCATCGAGAAGATGGAGGGCGGCGGCACCATCGCCGTTGTCTATTACAAGGAGATGCGCATTGTGATCCCCCTGGCTGAGATGATGATTAACCTTGTGGAAGATGCGGCGCATGATTATGGCGAACTGGTGCAGCGCCAGAACAAGATACTGGGGAACATGCTCGGATGTGAGATTGACTTCATCATCAAGGGACTCGACAATGCCAGCCGCAGCGTGGTGGCAAGCCGTAAGGATGCCATGTATAAAAAACGGCAGATTTTCTACCTCCCGGACGCCAGTGGAAACTCCCGCGTATGCGAAGACCGTATCGTGCAGGCGAGGGTCATTGCCGTGGCGGAAAAGGTGGTCCGCGTGGAGATTTTCGGTACGGAATGTTCCATCCTCGCCCGCGACCTGTCATGGGACTGGATGGGAGACGCCACCGAGCGCTTCCATGTGGGCGAGCAGATCCTCGTCCGCATCCTGAGCGTCAAGCTCCGCTCCCTCGAAGACATCTCCGTGAAGGCAGACGTCAAGAGCGTAAACGGCAACACCAGCAAGGAGAATTTAAGCAAGTGCAAGATTCAGGGCAAATACGCCGGAACCGTTACGGACATCCACAAAGGCACTGTTTTCGTCCGCCTCCACATCGGCGTCAATGCAGTCGCCCACAGCTGCTATGACAACCGGATGCCCGGCAAGAAGGATGATGTCAGTTTTGTGGTGACGCGGATTGATGCAGACCGGAACGTGGCAGTGGGATTGATTTCGAGGATTATTAAACAGAATATCTAAATTAGAGAGGCGGGACCTTTTTAACGTCACCGCCTCCTTACAAATTTATTTCATCACTGCAAAATCAAAATTTATATTTTATCTTACATTATGAGCAAACATGTTCAGCTTTCATTCTCTCCATCACTTTTCCACATATTAGCAATAAAGCCTTTGCAACGCACTTTTCGCCTAACAGACTGTTATCTTCATTACCCCATTTCCTCTGCCATACATATTCCATAAGGAACACCCTTTTTATCAAGCTCATCCAACACCTGATTCATCGCTGTGTCCTCATCTATGGAAAACACTTTTTCATGAAATATTTCCTTATTTTCCTCTGAAAAAACAGTCACGCCAAATATAGCCATTTCTGCCACTTTCTAAAATAATTCTATCTACACTGATTTTCAATCATTGCCATTTTTGACTGAACATCCTCATCCTATGTCCAAATGTTTCTATCGGGACAGGTTTTAGGATAGGAAAAAGCCCATGCTTATCCGGTTTCCACCCTGCCACATAATCTCCTAGAACATCCAACACCATTTGCGTCCCATATGTTGCAACAAAATTTCTGCCCTGTTTCCGGTACGCAAGTGCTTTCCTTAAAGAATAAAACATCCTATCGAGAATAATTTGCTCACTTAGTTCGTTATCCGTATATTTAGCGGCAAATGTGATTTTATCACCCTCAATCCTGTAACCCGGTGCGCATTCCACATTTCTTTGTGATGCTTTGAATCCAGAATAAAATAAATCCTCGCCCGCATACTCATATATAGCTATGTTCTGCTTTTCCAACTGCTTTCTTATATCCTCAGTCCGTACGGCAACCACTTTAAGTTCACTGGTAAATATTGCTCCACCCATACACAAAATAATATAATTTACTTTATTGCAATCGACTTTTTCCTCCATCAAACGCACCATATCTTCAAATATCGGTGCAAAATTGCCCTTCTCTCTATATGTCCCACTTTGATTGTTTATAAACAAGTTCCTAAGTTCCGAATGAATTTCAATTAACAAAGCCAGCTCTATGTCGTATTGTCCAGCAGATAATTCTTGCAGATTCCTTCTGTACGCATCAACACATTCAAGATGTCTACCCAAAGAATACTCAAATGATTTAATCAAAGTATTATATGATGATTGTTCCTGCTTTTGCATTTGTGCTGCAACCAGTTTGGCGATATCATCAACCACGCCCTCCGGTACTGACTCTGACTTAATAACACTATCATGCCATTTCTCATATATTTCATTAACTGCCTTTTCCGTTGCAATCCCTGTCGATGCAACTTTGCCGTTCTTCTTTTGTAATGAAAGACGGTCAACCCGAAAGTGTTCAATTCCTATTAGGGTTCCTTTTCCATCTTCCGATTCCGGCGGACAACATCTTACGAAGTCCGGACGCTCTGCATCCTCTCTATCAAACTCTCTCCCACATATTTTATCAATAATTTTCCTGCCTTCCCCGTACAATGATTCCTTTTGCTTTATCACCCGCTCCAAACACTGTAATTCATTGTTTTTCTTATCTAAAGCCACAGCCACACCTCAATCCGTCAATCCATTCATTTATACTTCTTACCCCCACTACTTGAGCGCCGCCATACGCCTGAAGCCCAACTAGCTGTTCCACTTCTTCCATACTAAGTCCAGAACACGCCGCAATCTCCCCGATTATCAGTTTCCCCTATTAAACATCCTGAACATAATTTTCCTTTTCGCTAATCCCCTCACGTTTCCCCTGATTTAAAATAGTACGAGCCTCTGCTTCAATCAATTCCCCACCCATAATACTCCCTCTACCCCATCCGCGTTCTGGCTCTATCATATCATTTTTCTATCTCAACTTCAAGATTCCCTGCCTAGGCAGTATCAGTACCTTGGAATAGCATCCCTTGAAATATCTGCCTTCTTCTGGAAAACTACCAGATATACTTCCTCTGGCACAACATTGGCACAGAACTTTCCTAAACTGGCACGGCTTTGCGATTTACACGGTAAATCCCCTATGTTAAAATGAGTATCGTGAAAAATCATACACAGGCAACCGCTCCGTATCCCATACGCAGCCCTGCCGCAAAGAAACGCAGGCAAGAAGTCCCACCCCGGCTTCCCGTCTGCATTTTCTATTATCCGGGAGGTGAACTATTGAAAAAGAAGCTACAACGGCATACCCACAAGCAAGCATACCCTTCCACGGGCATTGGAAAAACTTGCGGAATTAGCCGGCGTACACCGCATCAAAATCCATGCGCTGAGGCACTCTCACGCAACTATTTTTTGCTGTTTTTTCACCTTTTTGCTCTTGATTTCACTAATATTTTGTGGTGTTTTAACCGCTTTTCTTGTACTTATGGTTTAAATTATACTCAAATATCTATCGAATATGGTTTTGTCGTCAGCTTAGCGTAAGCGAGTAGATTTCATTTAAAGTCATGTATTCATTTTAATGGATAAGTACATGCTATGGAGCATATATGTTATTTCTTTTTTACTATCCAGGTAGCATAAAGATTAAATGTATTAAAAAACGCCATAGCTTGTGCCTATAGCGCTTTTCTATACAGTTTATAATTCGACAAAAATCTGATTCTCTACTTTTATACTAATTGGTACAAGATTCCGATATTGAGCTAAAATATCGTCATATAAAACTCCAGGATATTTTGGAATCTCTACTGTAATGGCAACAAAATATTTCATGGGTGTAGTCCCAGCAATATCTCTATTCATTCCATGAAGTATGAAGAAAGGATTGCTCAAAGAAGACGCTCTCATAGTAATAGTTTTTTTGGTCACAGTATCCCATTTTAAATGCTGTGACCGTAATTCATCTTCACTCAAAAATTGCTTTGGCGGTTTAGAAATTGGTAGATCAGAACGACTATATCCTAAATCATATAGTTCTTTTTCTGCGTCTGTTCCCACAAAGGCTGCTTTTTGCTTTCTGCCATGTATTGTGTTTTTGAAATAATTGTAATGTTTATCATGCGGGTAAAAATAATCTTCTACACAGTTACAGGTATAAGAATCAACATCATTTGGGTTTAATTCAGATAAAGTTGAAAGCGTCCATGTTATATTGGCATTGCATTTTAGCCCATTTATATCAGGGAGCAGAATAGGGAGTTCTATATTTTGTTTAGGAGCAATATTTCCTTCATATAAAACAACAACTTTATTATCTTCACAATTTAGGATATTTGTAACATCATCAATACAGAATCCGAATCCTATTTCTTCGATGCTATATTCATCTGAATCTTCTGCCGTGTGAATAAGCAATGTTTTAGCCATGTGCTGAGAGATTTCAGAGGATAACGCCATCATTTTTCCTAGTTTACCAGTAACAATAGGGGAGGCAAAACTGGTTCCACATTCTACAGTTGTTTTATTTGGTATAGTGCTTATTAAAACAGCTGGATTTTCTGGTGATCCGCCAAATTCCAGAACATCAGGCTTTACTTTGCATCCCTCACGTCCAGGGCCAATGCAACTATAACTAGCTCTTATCTTTTCTCCATTTTTGTCAAATGTATAAGCACCAATCCCTAAACCATTAACCAAGTCTGAAGGAGCCTGTATCCTATTAAAAGGATAAGGCAAATCTCCGTCATTTCCGACAGCAACACAAAATAGTGGGTGATGAGGAAGCATGGAAAGTCTATCCAATGCATAGGTAAAACGACTAATGTCATCATCTACAATTGCACCACGAGGACCAAAAGATAAATT
>OFGM01001602.1_pt1 | contig 12874 bp, 10 predicted proteins | sample 1521741 | NCBI WGS metagenome assembly OFGM01 (sample SAMEA3504079, study PRJEB24116) | mouse gut metagenome | biome: mouse gut; feature: mouse-associated habitat; material: faeces | place: Denmark | collected 2011
CTCTTCAGGGGTCAATAACAAATTATTTTCAGGGGTCAGATCAACCTTGGCCGCAAGGGTCATCCGCGCCTGGGTTTTCCAGCCCTGCTATCATCCACGACTTCACGCACACCATATCCATGATGGAAGTCACAGGATTGGAATCAACACGGATTAGCCCTCGTTCCGAGAAATCCTCCAACAGACGGGACACCGCCTTGCGCCCGATGCCCCATTCCTTGGCCAGTACCAGCATGGAACTGTCCACCTGTCCGGGATGGACGGCATAGCCCAATCCCCGTTTGGTGCTCTGTACTTCCGGTACTGTCATCTTCGACAAAAGGGAAAGAAGATAGGTAAGGTTGCATATCCCGTCCGTACTCCCGTGCAGGAAGTACCATGCCTCCACGGACATTGCCATCTCCAATTTGTAGCACGGCAAAACAAGTTGTTTCAAATTCTTCATAAGCCTTGACATTTTTTTGTTGTGCGTCTTACAAATTATCCCTTGGCGTTCTTGTCGGCCTTCCTGTTGGTGGCTTTCAGGCTCTTGATGCGGTCTATCTGTTCCTTGGGAAACAGGACACGCCGTCCTATCCGCTGTCCTTTGATGTGTCCCTGCTTCTCGTGCCGCCAGATGGTCGCTATGCTCACGCCCCATTTCTCCGCCAGTTGCCGGATGGTGTAATACTCCGATGTGTCCTGTGGTGCCTGTTCCTGCCGGTATTCCTCAAACGCGCACCTCACGCTTGCGCCGATAAGCTGTTGAAGCTCGTCGCGCGATACCAGTACCATTTCTGTCTTATCTGTCATAATTCACTGATTTTAAGTTCGTGGCAGCAAAGGTAGGGCAATAATAAAACCTGTGAATTTGTGGTATTCTGTGAAATGACACCGCATGAAAAAAGCCGTCAAACAACTGGTGCTTAACGGCTTGTGGAAGTCTGTGGGTTGTGGTGAATTGTAGCCACCTGTGGGTTATGTCACAATTTTATCATGGGAAGCAACTCTTTGAGCTTCGCTATAAAGGTTTTCTCCACGTTATACTTGGCGAGGCTTTCGGGTGTCAGCCCCATGGAACGGGCTGCGGATGCCCTGTAACCTTTCCAGTCCTTGAAGTATGCTTTGGACAGCAGGATGGCGACACAGCGCATCTTGCCCTTCACGCAACTGCCGTATATCGTGGAATAGTCGGCACGCATGACGGCACGGAGGAAGTCCCGGTCGGAAACGGCATTGCCGTCCAATAGAGGCTTGCCCTTGTCGGGGCCACTCTGTACGGTATAGGTGGTAAGGAAACGGTACAGCCTTAAAACGGGAACTTGCGCGGTCGTGCTGAACGTACCGCCTTGCATTGTATCTGTGGCGGTAAAACCGGATGACGCTTCTTCCGTACAAGAGGGTATTGTTTGTGATGTTGCCGACTTGGACTCGTTCTCATGCAGCACGTTCCTCTTGACATATCCCATCGTCATTGCGATATGGAACATCTTTATTCCTGCGGACTGCGCTTTCACATCATCATTTTGGGGCAGCATGGAAAGGTGGACGGCTTCCGCAAAATATTCCGTGAAGAGTTGCGCCAAATCCTTGTCGTTGGCATTGACAATATACTCCTTGACGGCTTGGATTTTCGCCTTGTCCACTTTGGCAAGCATGGCATACATTTCTTTCCCTCTGTTCCCGTCTGAATCCTTTGCACACTTCCGTATGGCAGCACGGATGGTGTCAATGCAGTCGGTGGCTTCGGTACGTGTCATTGGTTTGGGAGAAATATCAGAACCTTCCGGCGATACTTGCTCCTGTTCTTTTTCGGGAAAGAAGTATTGACTTATGACTTCCATACTCAGGTAAGCCACCCCTGTGCGGAAAGCCGCCTTGTTCAAGTCCGCATATTTGGAGCAGATACCGTGAAGCCTTTTCGTGTCATCGTGAAGTTCGACAAACTTCCGTGCCAACTCCTTATCCTCGTGCTCGGTGACATATTCCCTGATGCCGGCCAAAAGAAAAGACAGGGGTTTTAAGTTATATCTGATGTTCCGGCAAATATCCTTGCAATCCGTTTCGTCACTGCCGGAAGACTTGTCGGCAAGCGATTCCGCAAGTTTCAGGCTCCCACTGATTACGTTGGACAGCTTGAACAGGTCGCTAATGATGTCAAACCTTGATTTTTCCATAAGCACCTCCTTATATTTCGATGATACCCTTGAAATCCTTTAACGCTATGACGGCCTTTTCCTCCGCGTCCAGTTTCAGGTAGCGGCGCAGTTGCGCCTCGCTGCTGTGTCCGGTGATGGCTTGGATGGAAGGCAGAGGGACACCAGCCTTGTACGCGTTGGTGGCGAAACTTCTCCGGGCTGTATGGGAAAGGAGCATGTCGCAGAACCTCCTTCCCCGTTTGGGGTTGAGACGCTTCTCGTCAAAACCGCAGTCATGTGTCCAGCCGAGCAACAGGCCGATGGTCTTCACCAGCTTGTTCATTTCATTGGGATGAACCGGGGGCAGCTTGCCGTCATACTTGGCAAGTATGGCTCTCACGCGCCTGTCAACTGGGATATAGACTTTCTTTTCCGTCTTCTGTTGGGTGATGAGTATGAACTCCGTGCCGCCGATTTCCGTTATCATGTCCTCGCATATCCTTGAATAGTCGGAAACACGCTGCCCGGTCAGGCAGCCCACGATGAAAATGTCCCTCACGTGCTCCAGTGTCCTGATATGGGTGATGCGGCATTTGGAAAGTTGTGCCAATTTCTCGTCCTCGCTGATGTCAAGTGATTCCAGTCTCTTTTTCACAGCTTCCTTGGTGGAAAGGTCGAGGTCGAGCATTTCCTGTATCTGTTCCGGCGTGAGGTAGATGTTGTCCACCTCCTCCTTTTTCGGAACGAAGTCGGAATGACGGAAATCATCGCATTTGGTCAGCTTGTCCTCGTAGGCCGCCTTTGCCACCGTGCGGACATCGGTCATGTACGAGTTGATGGCGTTGGGCATCAAGCCCCGTTCCTTCCAGTAACCGACAAGGCTGTTGCGTGTCTCCATCGTCATGTCATCCAGTCCGAGTTTGCGGTGGGTTTCCTTTTGGTAGTTGAGAATCTGTTTTTGGATAATGCGCAGACCTTTTATATAGGCAGGTGATACTTTCACGGTACGGCCTTTCTTGGTGCGCCGTCCGGTTTCCATGTCTTCTATATAAGAGGTGAGAAAATCCTCAAACAGCATTTTGCCCTTGGGTTTGACCTCCACAATCTGCATCATACCGTTGAGCACGTCGTGTTTCACGCTCTCGATGATGTTCTTTGCCTCCTTGGGATTGAAGCCGTCAGCCTCAAATGCCGCCTTTATCCTCGCGAGGACTTGGGCGAACTGCCCGTACTTTATCCCGATGCTCGACATCAGGGCTGACGAGGTATATTGCAGGCTGCGGTACTTTTCCCATTCAAGCTGCTTGATGGTGAAGCCCGTCACGACTTTCATGTTCGCCTTTCCGGTGCGCACACGGGCATAGATGGAACCGTAGTCTTCCTTTCCGGCCTTGGATGATTTGATGAAGATGAAATCCATACGCGATATATCTTGGTTACTATGATGCAAAGGTACAAAACATATCCCGAAATATGGTATCAAATAGTACCAATATTTTCTAAAACCGTGAAATTTCGTGAGTATTCAAACCAAATGAAAACATCTGCAAATAACTGATATACAAAGATAACATATAAAATGGAATTTCACTGAATGTATTTAGTGAATAGTGGACTACTATATACGCCTAAAAGAGGATGATAAAGAAGGGGCTAAGAGTTCTTCGCAAAAAATACTCTCTGAGGCCTCACGGGTTTATATCTCTAATATACAACTCCTGATTGAAAAATTAGTTCATAATGGGTTTTATGACATTCCTCTACCGAAAGATTCATATGATGAAACACTTCAGCGTGTTCTATTTTTCAAGGATGTGATTGAAAATCAGGATGGCTATAAGCTATTGTATACTGACCACAAACCTATTAAGAAAGAAAAAGATTTACAGTTGTTGTTCAAATTCACTTGGTTTGCAACCATTTTTGATGTAAATGCAGAAGTAAATAACGGACGTGGTCCTGTGGATTATAAAGTTTCTTTGGGTAGCTATGATAAGACACTTGTTGAGTTTAAACTCGCAAGTAACAGCAAATTAAAGCAGAATCTTCAGAATCAGATTAAAATCTATGAAGCTGCAAATGGGACGAAGAAAAGTCTTAAAGTGATTTTTTACTTTAGGAAAGATGAATTGTACAAGATTAAACGCATCCTTAAAGAACTAAAGTTGGAGAATGATGAAAATATCATTCTTATAGATTGTACCCCGAACAAATCTTCGGCATCGAATGTAAAATGACTAATCACGCTTTATGGATTCAGACAATCAGATAATCATATATCAGGGTGAGGACGGAGGGACTCGCATTGAAGTGAGGTTTACCGGCGAGACGGTTTGGCTGTCGCAGCAACAGCTTTGCGAGTTGTATCAGACGAGTAAGGCTAATGTCAGCGAGCATATCAAACATATATTTGAGGACGGTGAGCTTGATGAGGATTCAGTTGTTCGGAAATTCCGAACAACTGCCGCCGATGGTAAGTCGTACAACGTGACCTACTACAATCTCGACATGATTATTTCGTTGGGGTATAGGATTCGGTCGGTTATCGCCACGCATTTCCGAAGGTGGGCTACTGAGCGGCTGAAAGAATATATCATCAAGGGATTTATTATGGATGATGAGCGGTTGAAAGGGAATGGTGGCGGTGCTTACTGGCGAGAGCTGCTTGACCGTATCCGTGACATCCGTTCTTCGGAGAAGGTAATGTACCGTCAGGTGCTCGATCTTTATGCTACCGCCGTGGATTATGACCCTCGCAGTGACATCTCGGTGGAGTTCTTTAAGATTGTGCAGAACAAGCTACACTTTGCAGCTCATGGTCACACTGCAGCTGAGGTTATCTTTCATCGAGCAAATGCAGAATCACCGATGATGGGGCTTACTTCTTTCAAAGGTGACCATCCAACGCTGCGCGATGCCAAAATTGCCAAGAACTATCTCAGCGAGGATTAATTGAAGATTTTGAACAATCTTGTATCGGGATACTTCGACTTCGCAGAGATTCAGGCGATGAAACGTCGCCCGATGTATATGAGCGACTATGTGCAGCAGCTCGACAATATTCTGTCCTCGACAGGCGAGGCTTTACTCAACGGCTCCGCCACGGTCAGCCATCAGCAAGCTATGGAAAAAGCCGAGCAGGAATATCGTCTGTTCCAAGTGCGCGAACTGTCCCCCGTAGAGCGAGCCTACCTCGACACGATAAAAGCCCTCAATGCAAAAGCGAAAGGGAAGGGCAAGAGTTCCTAAAAATAATGGTAGGAGTGCCGGATGAGGTTCGAGGGGAGGGTGAACGGCGGACTTCGGTTGACACCATTTGCACGTAATATGCACGTAGAATAAAATGAAAGCGACTTAACTTTTGAATTATCAAATAGTTAAGTCGCTTTTGGGGTGCCCAGAACAGGAGTCGAACCTGCACGCCTCGCGGCACTCGCACCTGAAACGAGCGCGTCTACCATTCCGCCACCTGGGCCTTGCGCTTCGATAATCCGGGTTTTTCGAATCCATTATGATTATCAACGCGTGTATTTTTTCTATTGAATGCTGTTCTCTCTTGAACCGCTATTCTTCAGGTCGGGGTGAAAGGATTCGAACCTTCGACCCCCTGCTCCCAAAGCAGGTGCGCTAACCGGACTGCGCTACGCCCCGAAAATTCTTTGCAAATTTAAGAGTTTTATTCGACTCATCCAAATTTTTTCCTCTTTTTTAGATTTTTTTATTAAAAAACCAACTCTCCCTACTCTTAATTTCCAAACTCCAGTGACGGAGGAGTGGCATTAAACGATTTTTTTGAATTTTTCGAGTTTGTTGCTTAACTTTGCACTTTCAAATTTCAGAACGCTGTAAAATTTCAGAACGTTATTTATGGGAGGTTTTTTTGGAGTGGCCGCGAAGGATAGTTGCGTGGCAGACTTGTTTTATGGTACCGACTATCATTCTCACTTGGGTACGCGCCGAGGCGGTATGGCCACGTACGATTCGGAGGCTAATCAGTTCCGCCGCTCGATCCATAATCTGGAAAGCTCTTATTTCCGCACCAAGTTCGAGGGAGATCTGGATAAGTTCACCGGTCGCTCCGGCATAGGCATAATCAGCGACACCGACGCCCAGCCGATCATAATCAACAGCCATCTGGGGCGTTTCGCGATTGTGACTGTTGCGAAAATCTGCAATATCGACGAACTCGAGCGTGAGCTTCTGGACTGCAACATGCATTTTGCCGAACTCAGCAGCGGCACCACCAATCAGACGGAGCTTATAGCTCTTCTCATCACGCAGGGTAAGGATTTCACGGAGGGCATCGAGAATGTCTACCGCAAGGTGAAGGGTTCCTGCTCGATGCTGATTCTCACCGATGACGGCCTGATAGCGGCGCGCGACCGGCTCGGAAGGACTCCCATCGTGATAGGGCGCAAGGAGGATGCATACGCGGCCGCAAGCGAGTCGAGCGCATTTCCCAATCTTGATTACGAGATCGACCGGTACCTTGGTCCGGGTGAGATCGTGCGGATACGTCCCGAGGGCGTGGAGGTGCTGCGGCCCGCAGGCGAGGAGATGCAGATATGCTCCTTTCTGTGGGTTTATTACGGATTCCCAACCTCCTGCTACGAGGGCAGGAATGTGGAGGAGATGCGTAACCGGATGGGTTACGACATGGGGCTGTCGGATGACACAGAGGTGGATTATTCATGCGGTATACCCGATTCGGGCATAGGCATGGCTATAGGTTATGCCGAGGGAAAAGGAATTCCATACCGTCGCGCCATCTCGAAGTACACACCCACATGGCCCCGCAGCTTCACACCCCCGCGTCAGGAACTACGTTCGCTTGTGGCCAAGATGAAGCTGATTCCTAACCGCGAGCTTCTCAAAGGGGCGCGCCCGTTGCTGTGCGATGACTCGATAGTGCGCGGCACACAGTTGCGCGACAACGTTCAGGTCCTTTATGATTACGGAGCGAAGGAGGTACATATCCGCATCGCCTGTCCGCCGCTGATCTACGGCTGTCCGTTTGTTAACTTCAGTGCTTCGAAGAGCGATCTGGAGCTGATCACGCGCCGCATAATCAAGGACCTTGAGGGAGATTCCGACAAGAATCTCGATAAATACGCCACTACGGATTCACCCGAGTACAAGGCGATGGTAGAGAAGATCCGCGAACAGTTCGGACTCACCTCGCTGCGATTCAACACGCTTGAACGGCTTGTGAAGACCATCGGGCTGCCCAAGTGCAAGCTCTGCACCCACTGCTTCGACGGTTCCTCACATTTCTGACCCGTAGGTTTCGTCGGTCTTGGGGGCGGCGGTGCGGTACTTTCGTCAATCTGATAGGGGAGTGCGTGGAAGAATCCGAGCAGGGTGTCGATTCTTATCGCCTGTCACAGACTTGATTCCGGGTATTTTCGCTAAATTTGCAACTTATGGTTCTTAAAAAATGGTATGACAAAGGAACTGACACCGCAGGAATGCGTGAAAGAGGCCCGGCATGTCACGTGGGTGGGCTTCTGGTGTAACGCCGCTCTGGGCGCTGCCAAGATTGTGGCGGGTGTGTTTGCGTCCAGCAGCGCGCTGATTGCCGACGGCATACATTCCTTTTCCGATTTTGTGAGCGACGTGATAGTTCTCGCCATGGTCGGAATCGCCAGAAAAAAGCCGGACCGCAAACATGTGTACGGTCACGGCAAATATGAGACACTGGCCACGATCCTGCTCTCGCTGGTGCTTTTTGCGGTGGCTCTCGGGATTCTCTGGGACGGTGTTGGGAAAGTCATCGACTTCGCCCGCGGAGAGGAGATACCGCGTCCCGGCGTATGGGCCTTGATAATATGCGTCGCCTCGATAGTAGTGAAAGAATGGCTGTACCGGTACACGCGCCGCGTCGGCAGACGGATCAATTCGGAGGTGGTGGTCGCCAACGCCTGGCACCACCGCAGCGACTCCTTCTCGTCGATAGCCACACTGGCAGGTGTGGCCGGCACCATGTTTCTCGGCAAAGCCGGCGGAATATGCGACCCCGCCGCCGAGATCATAGTCTCCATTTTCATAATTGCGGTATCGGTAAAGATGGCCGTCCCGGCATTGCACGAACTCCTCGAGATTTCGCTTCCCGAGCACGAACTGCGCAGTATCTCGGAAGCAATCGCCTCCACCTCCGGCGTGAAAGCGTTCCACCATCTCCGCACACGCCGCAGCGGCGCCGACGTGATAGTCGACATGCACATCAAAGTCGATCCCGGCATCACCGTGGAGGAGGCCCACAACATAGCCACCGAAGTCGAGGACAAAGTCCGGGACCTCTACATCAAAGGAACCCCGATAGTGACCGTTCATGTGGAGCCATACCGGGGCGAGTCCGTCCGCTCCGACGGCTCCTGCTGAAAACCTGCTGAATTTATTTTTTTCGCGCTATTTTTAATCCTTATTTTGGCGTCGGTTGTTTTTTTTTATATTTTTGCAGGTTTTTTACCTCCTCTTTTCAACGAACTTCCACCATAGAATATGAAGAATCTCGTAATAGTAGAGTCTCCGGCAAAGGCCAAGACCATTGAAAAATTTTTAGGCCCGGATTACAAGGTGATGTCGAGCTTCGGTCACATACGCGACCTCAAGAAGCGTGGCATAAGTGTTGATGTCGATGGCGACTTCACTCCTATATATGAGATTCCTGCCGACAAGAAGGAACTGGTAAAAAAACTGAAGGCGGCTGCTGGCGAGGCCGGGATGGTGTGGCTCGCTTCCGATGAGGACCGCGAGGGAGAGGCCATCGCCTGGCACTTGGCCGAAGTGCTCGGGCTCGATCCTGTCCGTACGCGGCGCATCGTTTTCCATGAGATTACCAAGCCTGCCATTCTCGCCGCCATCGCCAACCCGCGCGGCATTGACCTCGACCGTGTCAATGCCCAGCAGGCGCGCCGCGTCCTCGACCGCATCGTCGGTTTCGAGCTGAGTCCCGTTCTATGGAAGAAAATCAAGCCGAGTCTCTCGGCAGGACGCGTGCAGAGCGTAGCCGTAAGGCTCATCTGCGAGAGGGAAAAGGAAGTCAAGGGTTTCGTGCCTGTTCCTTATTTCCGCGTCACCGCTGTATTCATAACTCCTGACGGCAAAAAATTGAAGGCGGAGTGCCCCACGCGCTTTGTCTCCGAGGAGAAGGCTATTGAATTCCTTAAGGAATGCCGCGATTCATATTTCCGGGTCTCCGATATTTCCGTCCGCCCCGTCACCCGCAAACCGCAGCCACCCTTCACCACCTCAACTCTCCAGCAGGAGGCCGGCAAACGGCTCGGCTTCTCGGTCAACACCACCATGAGCGTGGCGCAGAAGCTTTACGAGGCGGGACAGATCACATACATGCGTACCGACTCCACCAATCTCTCCGAGACAGCCCTTTCCGAGATAGCCCGTGCTGTCATAGACGACTACGGCAAGGAATACTCGCGTACACGCCGCTACCACACCAGCTCCAAAGGCGCCCAGGAGGCTCATGAGGCCATACGTCCCACCTACGTCGGCAACCGCAATATAGAGGGTACCGACCGCGAGAAAAAGCTCTACCGCCTGATATGGAGCCGCGCCGTCGCTTCGCAGATGAGTGATGCGCTGCTTGAGAAGACCGGAGTCGACATCGAACGCGTACCTGCTGGAGCGGAATCTGAGAACCCCGGTGGTAATCAGGCTGGAGCCGAGAAATTCCATACCGAGGGAGAGACCGTAAAGTTCGATGGCTTTATGAAGGCGTATACCGTGTGGGATGAAGAGGAAGAGGACGGCAAAGGGGGCGGATTGCTTCCGGCCATGACTCCGGGAATGGAACTGCGTCGCGATTCCATCACCGCTACCGAACGATTCTCCCAGGCGCCGGCGCGCTATACAGAGGCCTCGCTTGTGAAGAAGATGGAAGACCTCGGCATAGGCCGCCCGTCCACATACGCTCCGACAATATCGACCATCCAGGCCCGGGGATACATCGAGCATGGTGGCCGTGACGGCACTCCGCGCGATTTCAGACGTCTCACACTCACCGCCGGCGAGATAGAGGCTGAAACTCTCAGTGAAAACACTGGCTCCGACCGCGGTCGTCTTGTGCCGACCGACACCGGTATGGTGGTCAACGACTTCCTTACCGAGTATTTCCCGGCTATCCTCGACTATAACTTCACCGCACGCGTGGAAGAGAAATTCGATGAGATCTCCGAAGGGAAACTTCCCTGGCGTAATGAAATGGAGGATTTCTACAAGTCGTTCCATCCGCATATCGAGAAGGCCGATTCCATGCGTCTCGACCATAAGGTGGGAGAACGTGTGCTCGGCACCGATCCTGCATCGGGACGCCGCGTGTCGGTAAAGATCGGACGGTTCGGTCCGGTGGTGCAGATAGGGGAGGCCTCCGACGAGGAAAAACCTCAGTTCGCGAGTCTTGCCGAGGGCCAGAGCCTTGCCTCCATAACTCTTGAGGAGGCGCTGAAACTGTTCGAGTTGCCCCGCACCGTGGGTGAGTTCGAGGGAAAACCTGTTACTGCTGCCATAGGCCGCTTCGGACCCTACGTGCTTCATGACAAGGTGTTTGTTTCTATTCCCGGTACGCTGGCTCCGCAGACCATCACCCTCGACGAAGCCGTAGCCCTTATTGAAGAGAAGCGCAGCAAGGAGGCGAACCGCCTGATAAAGGCATTCGACGAACTTCCCGGCGTTGAGGTGCTCAACGGCCGCTTCGGACCATACATCGCGCTGCACAAGGAGGGCCAGCGCAAATCGGTGAACTACAAGATACCCAAGGGTACCGATCCTGCCTCTCTTACGGCTGACCGGGTAAAGGAGATAATGGAGGCCCAGGACGCGGCCCCGAAAACTCCCAGACGTCGCAAATCGGCAAAGTGACGGAACCGTAAACGGGGGGGACAAACTTAAAGCGGACTGATTTTGTTTATAATGCAAAATCAGTCCGTTTCCATATCCCGTCCCCTCCTCCACACACACAAATCCGTATTGCAGGCCGGACGGGTCACAGGAGTGACTGCAAGGTTACGAAAACTATGTCCAGACTTGTTAAAACACTGTATATCCTGCTGTGGACCCTTATTGCCCTGTCGATTGTTCCGGTGCTCATTCTCTGGGCAGCCACGCTGTGGCTTACTCCCGAAAGGTTCACCGAAATGGTGAACCGGAGGGCTTCCGAGTCGATGTCACTCGATATCCGTTGCTGCAATGCGGACTATACGATATGGTCCACCTTCCCCGATTTTGTGATAACTATGGATTCCATCAGCATTGCAGGCAGGAATCTCAGGGATATGTCTCCGGAGCAGAGGAAAAGGCTTCCGGCTGATCCTGATCTGATATTGTCGGCTGCGGATGTTTCTGCCGGAATCGACATCCGTGACATATTCGACAACGAGGAGATCTGTCTTACGGGAGTCTCGGCACTTTCGCCCTTCGTTAATCTGGTAGAGGTGTCCGACTCACTCGCCAATTACAGAATCGGGACTTTTTCTGAAAAGCGAAACATTCCCCGCATTGTGGTTGACAGCGTGGTGTTCCGGGGAAAGCCCCGGATTGCGTACCATAGTGTTCCGCGGGATGAGGATTTCAACGCGTCATTTGATCGGCTTGCCCTGCGAGGCAGGGGTACAGACCAATATTCAATTGATGTGAAGGGACGGGCCTCGTTCCGGTCTGGCATGGAGGTGATTTTCGCGAATTTTCCGTTCGGAATCAAGGGGCGCGTGGCGCTTGGTTTCGTTCCGTTGGCTCTCTCGGCGGAAAACTTGCGCGTCGTGGCGGGAAATGTTCCCATGAATCTGGCTGCGGATATGTCGTTCGGTGAAACTCCGCTCCTGAAGTCGTGCGGACTGCGCATCGGCGAATTCGACGTTGCCCGGCTTATGGGAATGTTTCCTGCCGACATTATTCCCGACAAGGTCAAGGCATTTGAGCCGGCGGTGCGTATGTACGCGATGGTACGGCTCTCAGAGCCGTACCGCCTTGATTCGGGCCGTATGCCTTCGGTAGAGGTCAATGCCGCTGTCCCGTGTGGAAAAATGAAGTATAGTGCGGGAGGGTCTGATTTGTCGCTGGACAGTATCTGCCTGCTTGCATCGGCTGATATCGACGGGCGGAATCCTGCCGCCTCGTTATTGCGGATAGAGAATATGGATTTGTCCGGAGAGGGAATTTCTGTAAAGGGCCGGGCCGATGTGTCGGGCCTGACACGTTCGCCGCAGATAGCTGCAGTTTTGGATGCCGATGCCGACATCGCGAGGATGCTCTCTATTGTGCGCTCTCTTACCGGCAACCTGCTTCCGGACATTGCCGGCAGGGCGTTGATCGGAGCTGATGTCCGTCTGCGGGTAATCGACATGAAAAATGTGGATGTGGAAAATATTACTGCCGACATTTATGCGGAAATACCGTCCTTCTCCATGGGCCGTGATGGTTTCCGGGCTGGAGCGAAGGATGTCCGCGCCAAGGGGAGGGTGCGTTTCAATCCTGCCGACTCGCTGCCCGGCGAGTTCAGGATTGACATCACGGGACGTAGCGCGGACTATTCGGAGAGAGGACTTTCGGTGTCGCTCGGTGACATTGCCGTGAAACTGTCCGGAACCCGGCTTGCCGGACCATTGAGTCCACACTTGTTCGAAGTTCCGGCACGATGGACCGCCGACAATGCGTGCATGGATTTCGCCGGGCATTCCCCTGCGTTCATAATCAGCCCGATGCCGTACGTGCTCGGTGGTCTTATGAGCGAATGGCAGGGGGGG
>OFGM01001605.1_pt1 | contig 12852 bp, 7 predicted proteins | sample 1521741 | NCBI WGS metagenome assembly OFGM01 (sample SAMEA3504079, study PRJEB24116) | mouse gut metagenome | biome: mouse gut; feature: mouse-associated habitat; material: faeces | place: Denmark | collected 2011
ACTATAAATTCCTTGATTTTTTAAGGAAAATCACTTGACAATATAGGGAGGAAAAATATCATACTTTCCCTTGTCTTCTTCCTCTTTCTTTTTATGAAACATAATGATCTGTCCCTTTTCATAATTTATTGTCATATCATAATGATCTTGTAAATATACCATTGCATATTTGTACATCATTTGATGCATACCACTCATATACACCAATAATGCCATCTTATATTTGTCTTCTTTCCTTCCTGCATATTCCTGGTATTCTCTTATAATTTCTTTTGCGCAGTCTTTCTGGTTCTGCATCATCCATTGCCCTACCGCGGAATTTTGCACCTCCCGCCACTCGGATAAAGTTATAGGGTTCCAATCTGCCAATTCAAATAAGAATTCTGCGTTATCCGGCATCATATATTTATCCAAAATTCCCTTAATTGCCACAAGAACATCCAACGGCAGCTTTACTATCTTAGAACGGCTGGCCTTCACTGTCGGTTTCCACTTTCCTTCAAGTAAAAACAATTTACAATTCCCGATATCAATATGATCATATAGTGTTCTGTCCATTACAATACCCTGATAGATAACACCCCCGACAATATAAGGATTACCAAAAATAGTATCCCAAATCCCCCCCAAATTCTCATATTCCAACTCACCTAATTCAAACAAAAAGCTTCTTGTTTTTATCTTGTCTCGTCCAACTCTTACATAGCTATCCATATTCTCTGCCTTGCTAATTTCCTCTTTCCTTAGCCAGCATTGGAATATGTACTTCGATTTTTCCTCCGGACAGTAAACCTCACCCCTCACTGTATAATTCTTCCCTCCCTCTTCCCAATATAATTTCCTTTCAAAACACACCTCATGCTTCGCCAGCACGCCCGAAAAACCAGGCAGGATTTGTGGGTCTTCCGTATCCAGCGGTATTACCGTCTGCACCAGCTTGGGATAATTCCCCCTGACAGCAGGAAAACAATCATCAAATTTCTTCTTCATTCCCTGATCCAGCTCATAAGCCCTCTCTCCCGCAAGGTCATGGGCGATTTTCATCGCTTCCCCGTAAGTCCTGCCCACCCTTTCCTTATTATAATATACGGGCATCCTGGCTCCGCAAAGATATTTACGCACCGTTTCGCGCAGGTTCAAAGTCCCTAGTTTTCCCGGATCCAGCCGGATCGCGATAGATGTACCCGGTTTTCCCCTGTATCCGCGCCACTCCGAACAGTCTTGTCCTTCTTCTCCAAAAAAATCCGGCCTTGGAAGGTTTCCTCCTGTCCCATGATTTTCTGCCTGGCTCCTGATCGTATAATATCCTTTTAACCCCGTCACCTGCAGCCGTATGCCATAGTCCGTCCCCCGCGCATGCCCTGCCGGCATTTCCTCGCGGCGGTTTTTTTCCGGGTCGAAATACAACGTGGAAACTTCCACAAAATCCCCGCACAAAAAACAGGATAAAAAACCGATCCCAAAGCAGCTGATTCCGTAAAACTCCTCCATCCGCCCGTGATCCCGCAAATCCCTTTTTAACTCCTGCGAAGTGTAGTAGGAATTGCCCACCTTTAAAAAATAACGCTGCAACATTCCAAGAGTCATCCCGGTTCCATAATCATCGATACGAAACCAAAGCTTTCCCTCCTTATCGCTCCACTCCCAGCAATCGATATGCGACTCCTCCGGCACAAAGGAAGCATCCATCTCCCCCCGCAGCAGCGTGGCATCAATCGCATTCTGCAGCAGTTCCCTCACGAAAACATCCCGGTCATCATACAGGTTTTCTCCCATCAGGAGATGCAATATCTGTTCCTGATCCATCGTAAGGCTAAAATCGCCGCCCAGATACCCGTCCGACTCAATCTCCCCGCGGCATACTGCCCGCGGAAATGGAAATTCCTGCCGCCATCCCGCCCTGCAATACCTCTGCAGCCCGGCACACTGATAGAGTTCCTCATCCACCCAATCCAGAAAATGCCTGACCGCATGTTCTATCTCCGGGTTTTTGCAGCGGGCCTTATAAGGCAACTCTTCTCCGGCAGGAACCGACTGATAAGAAAAACCTGCCGAAGACTGATGTTTTTTCCATTCCTCACGGCTCTTTTCATTATATGCGGCATAACTGTAAAGCACTCTCGGCGCACGGGTATCGTCGAAATCCAGCAAATCGGCCAGACGCAGCAGCAACGCGCAGAATAACGGATCAGCATCGCTGGCCGCCAGATATTCCAGCTCCCTGTTTATACGAAGCTCCTTCGGCCCCTCTCCATGAGCCTGACAGACTGCCAGCACGCACCTTTTCGGAACCGCCCGTACCGGCCAGCTGTCCATTAATTCCATCCATCCTTCATTTTGCAAAACCTCAGATATGCGAAAGGGGTGCAGCGTGCGGAGATACCACTGCCTCTTATCCTCCGGCCATTCTTCCGACGCGCATCCTAATAGTTCCGGGGCATATTCCCGCAGAAATTCCTGACAGGCTCTTTCCCTGGAAAAAGCAGACTCCCGCTCCTCATCCGTATACACCATCCCAAGGTCATGCAGACAAGCGGCCAGAATGAGCAGTTCTATTTCCCCTGCCGACAGCTTTCCGGTCCAGTCCCCGAGCAGACCGCCCATAGCATCCAGAACATTTCTTACATGGATTCCGTCATGCAGCGTATAGTTTTTAAAGTCCTGCCGCACATCGCCTAAATACGCCACGGCCTCCTCATACACTTTTTTCACCCATGCCATTCTTTCTTCATCCGAAGACATTTTTTCCCGATATGCCCGCCATAGCGCGGTGCTTTCCAACCCCTGAGAACGTTCTGCCATAATCCCCTGTCCCCTTTATCTTTGTTATTTTCTTTGATTTATGTATACAGCTTTTTTCTTATTATAATCCATCACCGGCCAGCCATTCAACCGCTTTCGCCGTAATATATTTTCCTGTTAGGGGATCTAATACGATATGACTTAAAAAAACTTGTCATATCTCCCCTTCGTTGCAGACATAAAAATCCTCCTGGAACTTTAAGTCCGTAGAAAAGTCAGCCAACCAGCCCTCATTCGCAGCACGTTTTACGCAGGTTGAACCTTAAGGCATTCGTGTGATACCCGGTGGATTGAACGGGCAACGAGTAAATCTGGTATTGACCATTGCTAATACATCTTAAAGGAGTATCTGCTATGAACGCTGTTGGTATTGATGTTTCCAAGGGCAAGAGCACTGTCACCATCCGCAGAGCCGGTGATGTTGTCATCATGCCTCCCCGCGACATCACTCACACACAGTCCGCTATCAATGACCTGATCGATCTGATACGGGGGCTTGACAGGGAAACGAAAGCCTGTATGGAACACACCGGGAGATACTATAAACCAGTCGCCATGATGTCCGTTTTGCCCTCCCGGTCTATGACGAAAATGTGCTTGTCAGATACAATATCTTTCATGCCCGTCTTTTGATTAACCATGCTGAAAATGGCAGGAAATATCTGTATGATATTCTGGCAGTAAAAAAAGAAACGAGCAAGCCGCAGCAAGATATACGGTGAAAACCCACTTCTTCTGTTCTGTCAATCCCTGATTTTGAATTTTTCAAAATCACACACTGGCATTTTGATATTTTCATACTTATTTTTCAACCTGTATAAAATTTTCAAGAGTTCTCTAATTTCCGCTTGACTTTCTATTTGCAGACTACAACTTCTCTGAAATCATGGCGGGGAAGAAGGAGGGGGAGGAACCGGGAGGGCGGAATCGGCAGCAGGAGGAGAAGGGTGGCAGGAGGAAGGAGACGGTCAGGGGCGAACGGTTCGGGATAGTTTCGCGCTGCTTTGCGGAGGAAAATGAAATTTTCTTAATATTCCGTCCAAAAAACAGCAATTTGGTGACACGGATGTCACCAAAAGCCCGCAATGAGCCCGGATGGCGAATCGCGGGCGGTTGCGTCCGGCCGCCACCACTTCGCCGGAATATTTAGAAAATTCATTTCCCGAAGCCGGCACGCGAAACTATCCCGAACCGTTCGCCCCTGACCGTCTCCTTCCTCCTGCCGCCCTTCTCCTCCTGCTGCCGATTCCGCCCTCCCGGCTCCTCCCCCTCAAACAGCCATATGAATTTCTACCTTCGTTCTGCCTTCCCCCCTCTCATCCATATTGCAAATTTTTTCCTAAAATGCTATGATAATTCCAGAAATATTACGATCAATGGAGAACGTCATGAAAAGAAAAATCAGCATATTGTTTCCGGCCCTTTTATTGGCCGTATTATTGTCCGGATGCCAAAGCAAAGACTCTGATCCTGTATTTTCAACCACAGACAACGAGCAGGAAGCGGAGCGTAACCCTGATTCTGATACGGTCAATCTGACTGTCTGGGGCGCGGAGGAAGATGAAGAACTGCTCCGCCAGATTATCGACGGATTCCAGGAAGAATACCAAAACCAGGCGAACTTTGCCATAACTTACATGCCGCAGAGCGAAAGCCATTGCACCGACGCCCTGATGGCGGATCTGGAAAACGGCGCGGATGTATTCGCCTTCGCCGATGATCAGCTGTATACGCTTGTGGCCGCCGGCGCTCTGGAGCCGATAGATAACGCGGAAACGATCCGCGCATCGAATCTGCCGGAAGCTGTCCTTGCAGCATCCGTGGACGATACCCTGTACGCCCTGCCTCTCACCGCAGACAACGGGTATTTTCTTTATTATAATAAACAATATTTTTCCGAAAAAGATATTACATCCCTGGACCGGATGCTTGATATCGCAGCGGAACAAGAGAAAAAAGTTTCGATGGAATGGTCCTCCGGATGGTATGTATACTCCCTCTTCGGCAATACCGGGCTCACTGTCGGCCTGAACGACGACGGGATCACCAACTACTGTACCTGGAATAGTACCGAAGGGGATATTAAGGGAACTGACGTGGCGCGGGCCATGCTGGCTATGGCGGAACATCCCGGCTTTATCAGCACGGACGACGCCGGTTTTTTGGAAGGCGTGAAAAACGGCACGATCATCGCAGGAGTCAACGGCGTATGGAATGCTGTCGCCGTGGAAGAAGCATGGGGCAGCGGTTTCGGAGCGGCAAAACTTCCCTCTTACACATGTGCCGGACAGCAAGTCCAGATGGCTTCTTTTTCCGGCTATAAATTGATCGGAGTAAACGCCTATTCCAGCCATCCGCAGTGGGCCGCAAAACTTGCGGAGTGGATCGCAAGCGAAGAAAACCAGGCACTCCGTTTCCAGCTCCGCGGCCAAGGACCTTCCAATATCCAAGCCGCCGCTTCTGCAGAAGTACAAAGTTCCCCCGCCATCGCCGCATTGTTGGAACAGTCTGAATTTTCCTGCCTCCAACGCATCGGCGGCAATTTCTGGGAACCTGTCACCACGTTTACCGCCGATATCCTGGCCGGAAATATGAAAGGAAAAAATCTCCAGGAACAGCTTGACATTATGGTAGATGGGATTATCGCGCCATAATGCCCCCCAATATCAATACCAGACATCAAAGGAGTACTCGTTATGATGAAAAATATCAGTTTAAAACATCGTCTGATTATACCGATTGCCCTTCTCGGCATTGTAGCCCTTTTGTCAAACATTCTTTCCATCATCAGTATACATAACGTGAACGCAAATGCCTCCAATATCGCCGATAATTATATGGACGGCAAAAGCCGGCTGGCGGAAATCTGCCAGTCCTCCATGGACATACATAAAATGGCCTTAAGCCACATCGTCGCCACAGATTACGAAACTATGATCTCCCTCGTCCAGCAGATCAAGGAAAAGGAAGCCCTTCTGGACGATATGCTGGCGGAATACCAAACCCATGTGGTTTCCGAAGATCAGGCAAAATACGATGCCCTCCTGGCAGACTATGCCTCTTTCAAGCACGCGCTTGTCCACCTGGTCTGCGCCAGCGCCAGCCACAAGACGCAGGACGCCTATGCCCTCGCTAACGGCGACGTGGCCTTATATGCCGACGCCATGGAAAACGATATCGATTCCCTGACCTCTTCTATCAGCGACCAGACTTCCGAAGCCAGAAACCGGCTCTCCACCGTATATCTCATATCCCTGGCTGCCGGCATTACGGCGGTTATCATCTGTACTTTGCTGGTATTTACGGATTTGAAGCTGATTACGAATTATGTTGTGACTCCCATCAAGAATATCCTGAACACCATCCAGGAAAGTTCCGGGCGCATCCACCATATGACAAAGGAAGTATTAAAAAGAACGCAAGCATCCAAAGGAAGCGCTGCCGGCCTCTCCTCCCTCGCCGAACAGCTGTCGGCATCCATTCAGGAAGTGGCGGGCAATGCGGCCCTGATCAACGATAATACGGGAAGCGTCCGTCTGGATGTCAAGAATATTACAGAAGAATGCGGCGCTATCACGGAGTACACCGTCCACATGAACGCCCGCGCAGACGCCATGCAGCAGTCCGCCCAAACCAACGCGGAAGTCACCAGCGCCAAGGCTGCGGAAATCCTCCGCTCCCTTAACAACGCTATCGAAAAAAGCAAAAGCGTCAACCAGATCAAAACGCTCACCGGAGAGATTCTCGCCATCTCCCAGCAAACCCGGCTGATCGCTCTTAACGCTTCCGTAGAAGCCGCTAACGCCGGGGAAGCGGGCAGGGGCTTCGCCGTAGTCGCCAGCGAAGTTCGCGATCTTGCGCATTCCAGCCAGGAGACCGCCAACCGCATCCAGGAGATTAACGATGTGGTCATTGCCGCCGTATCCAATCTCTCTGAAAATGCCCAATACCTGATCGACTATATGAACCGGTCCGTCCTCACGGAATTCCAGTCATTCGTACAGTCCGGCAGCCAGTACAAGGAAGACGCCGCTTACATACGCCAGACTATGGATGAATTCCACGAGCAAACCAAACGCTTGGAAAATTCCATGTCCGGAATCGCGGACTCCATCTGCGCCATCACAAAAGCTATCGATGAAAGCGCTATCGGCATTACCGGCGTCGCTGACAATACCAGAAACCTTGCGGGCGATATGGAGGATATCGCACAACGCATGGGCGTCAACCAGGAAGTCGTGGAAGGGCTGGAGAAGGAGACGATCGTATTCAATAATCTATAAGCAAAAATGTCTGCTGCCAGCCATGGAGCCGCTTTCTCACCGATATTTTTTTTCATCCCTCCGCCAGCACCCTGAAAGTACCCGCAAGATCCAGCCTCCCGAACCCCCAGGAGCGGTTCGGATATACAATATCCTCGCTGCGCGCCGCTCCCCGCACAAAGTATGCCTTCACTTCCATGCTCTGAGCCAGCACATCATTTTCTTCGATCACCGCCCACTGCATAAACTGTGCCGCTCCTCCCGCCGTAATAGCGGCGGCCATACAGGAACCGGTACGCGCTCCCAGCGCCGTCGAAACATTGACCCCCGGTGCGGCAATATCCGGTTTCAGCCCCCCGCCTCTGGCAAATCCCCTGCCGGAATCGATATAAAAACTATTATTGCCCGCATCATAGGCGGATACCGTGATCACATTATCTGCCAGAGATGGCTCCGTCAATGTCACATACGGCGTAGAACTCAGGAAATAGACGTCGGTTTTTAAAAACTGGGTAATCGGCAGCCACATATTGATATAGCCATAGCCAATACTTCCCCGCATTTCTATTTGAAAAGTCCATACCCCTGCAGTCGGCTGTACGACCCTAAATACCACCAGTTCATCGCCGCCGCCCTGTTCTACTAAAATATGATCTACGGCAATCCTCGTTTTTTCATAAATAAAACTGAAATTCCTCGTTTCCCTGCTCCTGAAGTCAATGTATGGTATGACTTCCCCTCCCGGAGAACGAATCGACACGCTCATCGTATTCGGAACGGTCCCCCATAGTTCCATGACAAAACCCGGCTCTTCATCCCCCACGCGAATTTCCGCCGTCTGCATCACCGCAGCGCCTTCCATTGGAAAAAGCCTTTGGAAATGGTGTCCCGCATTGCCCTCGTTTCCGCCGCCCGCCACGACTACACGGTTCCTCTTTCTGGCGATCCTGTCCAAATATCTTGCCAGCACGGAATTGCCGGCATGGTCTCCCCAGTTTGTCCCCATACCGATACATATGACCACCGGCCTTTCGCTCACTTCCGTAAAGCGATCCAGGTATTTCAATGCCATTCCGATATTCGCATCGCAATAAGCCGGCACGCCGTCCGGTATCAAATAGTAATCCCTCAAATATTGCTTCGCTTCCTTGCATTTCACCACCACGATATCCGCATCCGGCGCAGCGCCTAAAAAATTCACACCAAACCCCGTATTGCTCCCCGCCGCCACGCTGGCCATGGCCGTTCCATGGCCGTCCGTATCCGTAGACGGAACCACCGACAACGGATCAGCGCTTCTGATCGCCTCGTTGATCTGTTCATTGGTATACTCCGTTCCAAAAGAAAATCCATCCGGCGGAGTCCCTTCCTGTATCGTCTGATCCCAGATAGATAATATTCTCGATGTGCCGTCTTCCCTCTTAAAAACATCTAAATTATAACGAATTCCAGTGCATATAAATCCTATAACCACGCCTTTTCCAGTCAAAGAAAGGGGCGGCCTTTGCACTTCAGCAATTCCCGATCTTATCAGATTCACCGGATCGTATTCGCCCGCCGGGCCCACGGCCTCCTGCATCAGACCATATAACTTCGGAATCGAATTATAAGTATATTTGCTCACGCTGACCGGCATCTGGACGGAACGCCTGAAATACAGTACCGCAAACTCCTCATCGATCATTTCCACGCAGTAATCCATGCCGTCCAGTTCATCCCCAACCAGCATAAAGTCAATCAATGCTTCTCCAAAATCTTCGGACAATATCTGCTCTCTGCACGCCATATTTCCACTCTTTACACTTTTCTTCTATTGTATGACCCCTTCTTCCATAACGTTAAGAAAAACGAAGCAGTTTGTCTTTGCATGAAAATTGATTTCCCTGGTCTTTACAGCAATTTTAATGTTTTTTTCATCTAATCCGTGTATACTTATAAAAGGGAGAGTTAATTGTGACAAGGAACTATTTGCCGCAGAGGGCGGCGTGACCGAGTGTCACGCCGTCTTTCTGCGTCCATAGGTGGTTTGCGTTATAACAGGTTCGCTGATTTCCGGTACTTCCACTTCCTCTAAGAAGTTGAAAATGATTTTGACCTTCTGCGTCCGTTTGCCGTTGACCTTTTCCGGGGCGTAGACGATGATCTGCTTGATAAACTCATTCACAATGGTCGGCGTCAGCTCCGGGATGTCCACGTACTTTTCCATCAGGGCGAGGAACTGGTCAACATTGTCCTCCATTTCCTCACGGGTCGCAACCCAGTCCTCAAGACCGATGACCTCGTTGTTAAGCTCCGCCTGCTCCGCCTCGTACCCCTCCAGCATCTTCTGGTAACGCTCCTGGCTCAGACTGCCGAGTACCATGTCCTCATAGATACGGGTGATGAGCTTGTCGATGTCCGCCAGCCGCTTCTTCGCTTTCTCCAGCCGCCGCTTGTCCTCCCGGATGGACTTCTCCTGTTCCTCCCTCCGGCACATCAGCCATTCCTCTTGAAAGCCCTCCACATCGGCCCGGATATACTCTGTCACGGCCCGGATACGCTCCAGCACCACATCCCGCAGAACGTCCTCCCGGATATAGTGGGCCGAACAGGTTCCCCGCCCGCTTTTGTACTTGGCGCAGACGTAGTGATCCTGTCTGCCCTCAAAGTTTTTACAGGTGGCGAAGTGGAGCTTGCTCCCGCAGTCGGCGCAGACTACCAAACCGGAGAACAGTCCCTGCCGCTCTGCCTTGGTCATGCGGCGCTTGTGCTGGCGAAGCTCCTGCACCCTGTCCCACTGTTCTTTCGGCACAATGGCCTCCTGGGTGTCCGGCAGGATAAACATATCCTCCATGGCGTTGGGAATGCGCTTCTTGAGCTTGTAGGACTTGGAGTAGGTTTTGAAATTACAGGTGCAGCCGGTGTACTCCATCCGTTCCAGGATGTTGACCACGGACTGCTCAATCCAGTGGCAGGGGCGCTCCGGCAGGGGCTTTCCCTTCTGCTGGGCATAGAGGGCCTTGACCGTCAACACCCCATCTGCTTCCAAGATACGGGCAATCCGGGACGGGCCTACTCCGGCGATGGTCAGGTCAAAAATACGTTTGACTATCGGGGCGGCATCCTCGTCCAGTATCCAGCGGTTTTTGTCCTGCGGGTCGGCGCGGTAGCCGTAGGGCGGACCGCCCAAGTGCTTGCCACTGGTTCCCTTGGCTTTCATAACGGCGCGAACCTTTTTGCTGGTATCTTTGGCATAAAAATCGTTAAAAACATTGCGAATTACGGTAAAATCGTTGTCTCCTTTGGCACTGTCCACCGCATCGTTGACGGCGATGAACCGCACATCGTAGCTCGGAAAGATGATTTCACTGATATGGACAAGACCACAAAACTATAAGAGCGGAGTTGCTGACAACACTTTGCGAAACAGGCGAAAAGTATCATTTTTGCGGAGAGATTGTCTAACATTGACTTGCGTGTTGACAAATGCGCCAAAATATGATAACCTTACTCAGGTTTCAAAAACTCCCAAGGAGGGGCCAGTATGAATTTCCGTTTGACTGATAAACGAGTGAAGAGACTTAGCTCTGTACAATCCGAACCGATGAAACATTGTGCAGAGTATAGCGTATAGAACGCTTTAGGATTTCATCGGGAAACAAAGCAATCCCCGTCCAAGCTGATATGTCACTTTGGATGGCTATTGTTCATTTCCCGTACATGAATTTAGCGTAATAAAGGCTATGGGCAATGTTTTGTCCATAGCCTTTTGCTTTTCATTTCGTATGAGAAAATGATAGGCAGAGGGTAGGCGCGCTTTTGTGCGCATTTATCCTCTGCCTTTTCTTTTTTCACACATTAAAGAGAAAGGAATTGAAACAAATGAGTTTGTTGGAAATACATGGATTAACGCACTCTTTTGGCGAAAATCTTCTTTACAAAAATGCCGAATTAACACTGAATAAAGGAGAACACATCGGCATTGTAGGACAAAACGGAACAGGGAAAAGCACTCTGGTAAAGATATGCACAGACCAGGTTCTCCCTGATGCTGGGGAGATTATTTGGCAAGCAAATACCTCTATCGGATACTTAGACCAATACGCAGAAATAGGCCACAGTCTGACAATGAGAGACTTTCTGAAATCGGCATTTTCAAGATTGTATCACATTGAAGCTGAGATAGCATCGCTGTACGAGAGAGCTGCGAATGGAGACATGGGATGTTTAGGCCGAGCTGCTCAACTCCAAGAATGTCTGGAGATGGAGGATTTCTATTCGATTGACACACGCATTGAGCAGGTTGCAAGTGGATTAGGTTTGTTCGCAGTTGGCCTTGACCGGCCGATTGACCAAATGAGCGGTGGGCAACGAGCAAAGGTGATCCTGGCGAAGCTGCTGCTGGAAAAACCGGATGTTCTTCTGCTGGATGAACCTACAAATTTTCTGGACAAAGAACACGTTGCATGGCTTGCTGACTATTTATCGGAGTTGGAAAATGCTTTCATGGTTGTATCACACGATTTCGCTTTCCTCAATAAAATTGCAAATCGGATTTGTGATATAGACAACTATCAAATTGCCAAATATTATGGCACCTATTCGGAATTTCTCAAAAAGAAAACTCTCCTGCGGGAAGATTATGTGCGCCAGTATTCTGCACAACAGCGAGAGATTAAGAAAACCGAGGAATTTATCAGGAAGAATATTGCTGGACGGAAATCAAAGATGGCAAGGGGGCGGCAGAAACAGCTTGACCGTATGGACAAGTTGGAGGCATTAGACCAAAAGGAGATTAAACCTACATTTCATTTTCCTGCACTGTCTCTGACAAATACGGAGCATTTGTTAGTCAGCAATTTAGCAGTTGGGTATTACTATCCTGTGTTGTCCGATATTAGCTTCGCTATAAAAGGAGGACAGAAAGTTGTCATTACCGGGTTCAATGGAATTGGAAAGTCAACGTTGCTAAAAACGCTGATTGGGCAGCTCCCGGATCTGCATGGACAGTTCAAGTTTTCGGCGCAAGTTACGTTTGAATACTTTGAACAGGATTTAGTATGGGCTGATAGCAACCGAACTCCGATAGAAATTCTCTCTGATGCTCACCCCGATATGGTAATGAAAGAAATTCGGAAACACCTTGCGCAATGCGGAATTTCAAGCAAACACGCTATGCAGCCTATTGGGTCATTGAGTGGCGGTGAACAGGCGAAAGTGAAAATATGTCTGCTGACACTTATCCCTTGCAACTTCTTGATTTTGGATGAACCCACAAACCATTTAGACGTTCAGGCAAAAGAGGCTTTGAAGGAAGCATTGATAAACTTTCCTGGGACTGTTTTGCTTGTTTCACATGAGGAGAATTTTTATAACGGCTGGGTGCATCGGGTGATAAGTATTGAAAAGTGAAGTGGATGTTCACGCCCCTATTAAATGGACTGTCATTCTAATTTTGAGTAAATCAATGGAATAATTTGAAAAACTGCCGCACGACGGCAAAAGAAAAAAAGCCGTCGTGTAGCAGTCCTTAATCATGCTCATTTCTGGCGGCTTTGAGAAAATCAGAGCCGCCAGTTTTTTATGTTTTGGCGGCAATGGGAGGACGCCGCCATGCGACTACGAATAGATAGGCACTTGTTAAAAAAAGCCTAACCCCCGCAGCGGCGAACCCTACCCAGGTTTGCGAAAATAGTCGTTTCCAGTCTACACATACCGTCACCCTCAGCGCCCGAATAGCCTTGTGCTGTTCGGGCGTTTTTGCTTTTTCGGAGGGCTGTCCCATCCAGCCCCGGTGTCGCGGCCCGCC
>OFGM01001606.1_pt1 | contig 12827 bp, 9 predicted proteins | sample 1521741 | NCBI WGS metagenome assembly OFGM01 (sample SAMEA3504079, study PRJEB24116) | mouse gut metagenome | biome: mouse gut; feature: mouse-associated habitat; material: faeces | place: Denmark | collected 2011
AGATACGCTGCCGCTGACCGCCAGAAAATTCATGAGGATAACGATCTACATAATAAGGTCGAAGCCCACAATCGTCCATTATCTTTAAAATATAATCCCGATACTCTGCTTTCGATACAATCTTATGTTCTCTCACAGCTTCCCCAATGATCTCTCCGACAGGCATACGCGGATCTAACGAAGCATAAGGGTCTTGAAATATCATCTGCACCTTCGGACGTATCGCGCGCAGTTCTTTTTTGCTCATTTTAAAGATATCCTGTCCATTTAAAATAGCTTCCCCTGAAGTAGGCTCTGTCAATCTCAATAAAGTACGTCCTATGGTAGTTTTTCCACAGCCTGATTCTCCTACTAACCCAAATGTTTTTCCTCTGGGAATAGAAAAACTCACGCCATCTACGGATTTCACATGTCCTACTACCTTCTGAAATACTCCAGCTTTGATTGGATAATGCTTCACTAAACTATTTACTTCTATAATATTATCCATATTTTCCCTCCTCTCCTTAAGTTTCTTTTTGATATAAATGACAGCTCACTTTATGAGTATCTGTCACACTTATCAGTTCCGGATAATCTCCAGCACATTTTTCTATACATTTCTCACAACGATTTTTAAAGAAACAATGAGAAGGCATACCAATCGGATTCGGTACATTTCCGGGAATAGAATATAATCTTCCGATTTCCTCATTTAATACAGGACGAGACTTCATCAAACCGATGGTATAAGGATGTTTCGGATCATGGAAAATCTCTTTTACCGTTCCTTGTTCTACCACTCTTCCTGCATACATAACCACTACATAGTCCGCCATTTCCGCCACTACTCCTAAATCATGTGTGATCAACATAATAGAGGCATTGATTTTATCCTTTAAATCTCTCAGTAAGTCTAAAATCTGTGCTTGTATTGTCACATCTAATGCTGTGGTCGGCTCATCTGCGATAATCAGGCGAGGGCTACAAGAAAGCGCCATAGCAATCACTACTCTCTGTTTCATACCTCCTGATAATTCATGAGGATAGTTATGAATGATCCCTTCTGCACGAGCGATTCCTACTAATTTTAAAAGTTCAATTACTCTATTTTTTACTTGCTCTTTGTTCATTTCTGGATTATGGAGTTCAATTGGCTCACTGAGCTGATCTCCAATAGTAAAAATAGGATTTAAACTTGTCATAGGTTCTTGGAATATCATAGAAATTTCGTTTCCGCGGATTTTCTGCATTTCCTTATTAGAAATCTTCGTCAGATCTATCGCTCTATTATCTTGATTATAACGGATTTTTCCGCCTGCAATCTGCCCTTGTGGTCCTTGTAATAAACGCATGATAGATAAGCTCGTCACAGATTTTCCACAGCCAGATTCTCCTACTACACCGATAGTTTTTCCTTTGGGAATATCAAAAGATACTCCATCTACTGCCTTTACTGTTCCAGCATCTGTATAAAAATAAGTTTTGAGATTGTCCAGTTCAATGATATTATCAGTATCTCTCATGGTTGTGATATATTCCTCTTCTGGAATATTTTTTCTCTTTTTCTCTTGATTAAATTTTTTATACATCAAAGCATTGGTCTTTTTAATTTCTTTCATTTTTGCCTTTTTTTCTTGCTTTTCTGTTAGTTCTGCCACAATCTCTCACCTACCTTTTCATTTTAGGGTCGAATGCGTCACGAAGACCATCCCCAATAAAGTTAAATGCCATTACAATAAATAAAATCATCAGTCCCGGCGGAAGCCAAATATTCAAATAATTTCTCATAATAACAGATTTATTTACTGCATTTACCATATTTCCCAGTGAAGCATAAGGGAATGCTAATCCCACTCCTAGAAAGCTCAATGTGGATTCTGTTAAGATAAAACTTCCCAGATCCATGGTTGCCATTACAATAATGATCGGGATCGCATTTGGAATCAGATGTTTAAAAATCTTACGGGAAGTTTTTATACCTGCTGCTTCTGCTGCCATCATATAATCCATTTCTCGAATAGACAAAATCTGCCCACGCACCATACGCGCTACACCAGCCCAGTTTAAAAATCCCATAATTATCATTAAATAATAAATTTTATCCTGTGGAAGCACACCGAATGCTACCATAAAAGAAGATACCACTAACATAAATGGAACAAATGGAATACAATAAAAAATTTCCACAATACGCATGATTATCATATCCACTTTTCCACCATAATACCCTGCGATTCCACCGATAGTGACTCCGATTAATAATTCAATAAAAGTAACTACCAAACTGAACTCTAGTGAAATTCGCCCTCCATACATAAGACGTGTGAAGACGTCTCTTCCATCTGCATCTGTTCCGAGCCAATGGTCTTTCGAGATAGGCGCTTTTACATTTACTCCCACGCCTTCTTCTTTAATCCCTTCACTATCATACATGCTGACTTCTTGTCCTGTTTTTTCATTGATATAAAAAAGTTCATATTCTCCATAGGGAGAGAAAAATGGTCCAATAAAGCAAAATAATACGACTGCTATAATAATGCCTAATCCCAGAATCGCCAATTTATTCCGAAAAAATCTTTTTGCTATTAACTGCCCGGGAGTGAGGATAACTTGGCTTTGCTCAAACTTATCTTGTTCTTGCTCATTTGTTTTTTTGATATCTGCCATTTTTTTACCTCCTTAGTTATATCTGACACGGGGGTCTACTACTGCATATAATATATCCGAAATCAGCGTGCCTAATAAAGTCAATACTGCCAAAAACATCAAATATCCCATCAAAAATGGAAGATCTTTCGCTGTCACGGCATCGAGAGCTGTCTTTCCAAGACCTGAAATAGAAAAGATTCCCTCTGTGATGATCGCTCCTGAAAATAGTCCCGGTATACTGCCTCCGATAAAAGTGACAATCGGAATCAGGGTATTGCGGAAAGCATGTTTATAGATAACTTTTCTTTCACTTAATCCTTTTGCTCTGGCAGTACGAACATAATCCGCATTTAATACTTCTAACATATTTGTTCTGACATATCTTAACCAGCTGCCGACACCAGAGATGACGAATACGGTTATTGGCAGAATAAAATGGTATGCGATATCCAGCGTCAGCCGAAATCCTGTATAATTTTCTCTCGCTGTCACCATTCCAGAAAGCGGAAGCCATTTTAATCCCATAGCAAAAGTTCTCTGTAAAACAGCAGCGAAAAAGAACGTAGGCAGAGAAATACCTGCTAATGCAAAAAATACAATGATATAATCTGTCTTTGTATATTGTTTTGTAGCTGCGATAATGCCAAATGGTATGGCAATTAAAAGCTCAATAATAAAAGCAGAAAATGATAATGCAAAAGAAGTCCACATCCTGCTTTTAATCACTTCTATTACAGGTTTTTGAAAGGTAAAAGATATTCCAAAATCACCACGCAGGGCATCTTTCACCCATCTAAAATAACCCTCTATAATTGTTCCATTTAATCCATAAGATTCTCTCAATTTCTCTTGTTGTTCTACGGTAATACTCGGATTACCAGATGTCATCTGAGAAACGAAATCTCCCGGCATCATACGAAGCATCCCATAAAGCAGAATAGAAACTCCGAATAATACAAGAATACTGGTCAATATACGCCGAATAATATATTGTCTCATACCACACCTCTTCCCTTTCTTTTATTCCTTTTGTATCTGTATAGCCATTGCTCACTGTGAAAGCATAAGGCAATCAGCTTTCATTTATAGAATGTCTGTTTATGCAGACATATCCTTTTAGCTGCACTGCCGGAAAAATATCGCTGTATTCGCCCGGCAGTACAGCTAATTTTGTATCCCCTTTTCTCTGATTTATTTTATAGAAAGAAATATAAGGAATATAAGGCTGCCTATTTTAACAGACAGCCTTATTTTATCCCCTAAAATTCACATTTTTTGTGAATTATTTGATTTCCAATTTTTCTATTTCATTAAAGAAATTGTAGAAAGTGGAAGTATTAGAAGGGATAGAATCCATATTAATGGTTTCTGGATTGTAAACATAGAGAATTTGTCTTTGATAAACTGGCATATAAGTCGCCCAGCTCATGATCTTATCTAATTCTTGTGCCACTAATGCTCTTCTCTCTTCTAAATCTAATGTCTGCATTACTTGAATCATCATTTTATCTAATTCTGGATCAACAACCCATGTTCTATTAGATCCACCCATTTTCACACTGTCGCTGCCGAATAATTGTGTCAAGTCACAGTCTGTTGTATTTCCCCATGCCATAACCCACATATCCACATCATCATTGCTCACACGATTGCTGAGAATACTGAAATCCAAATCACTGATGATCAATTCTCCGCCTAATTCCTTTAAGTCATTTGCCATCTGTGTTAAAATTGCGGTAGATGGATGATCAGAAGCTTCTCCGATTGCTACTTCTACTACTAATTGTTTTCCATCTTTCACTAATTTTCCGTCTACTTGTTCATAGCCTGCTTCTTTAAAACATTCTAACGCCTTATCTTTATCATATCCCCAATATTCTGTTGCATCTGCTGGATATTCTGGTAATGTTGGGGTCATAGGACGTTCTATAATTTTTGCTAACTCTCCATAATAAGTGGAAATAGACTGTTCTCTTGTCATTAAGTGCATAAGCCCTTCACGTACTTTTAAATCTGGCACTCTTTTTGCACTGATAGCGATATAACCATATCCCGGGAAGTCTACTAAAGTATAAGGGATCTCTTCATCTTTTAACTCTTTCATCACTTCTTTAGAAGCGGAAGGTTCTGTGATATCAATTTCGTTATTCAGAATGGCAGCCATTTTCTGCTCTTCATTGATATATTGTAATTTAAAATATTCAATCTTAGGTGCGCCTAAACGATAGTTAGGGTTTGCTTTTAAAGTAACAACATTATTTTCATAGCTTTGAAATACAAATGGACCAGAACCTAATGGTGCGCCATTTTTCTCTTTTATTTTAGATAGATCTCCCTTTTTAAAATCAGGATCATAATAATGAGAAGGAGTTAATTGTGTCAAAGCTAATACTTGGTCACCTGTTACATTAATGCCATTTACTAATACAGTACAGGTCAGATCGTCTACTTTATTGATACCAGAAACTGTTGGCACATCAATACCATCTGATAACCCTGAAGCGATATAGTCTTTGGATAATTCTTTTGTATAATAAGCTACTGCATCATAACCATCTTTATAATGTTCATATTCACAAAGAGCTAACATATCCAACATTTTTGCTGCATCATTTTCTATTCCTGTTGTATCATATCCTTCATCTTGTAAATACTGAACCCAACTTCTTCCATCTCCGACATCTCCCGGAAGAGTTCCATCAAACCAACCTTCTAAGTTAGTCGCTACTAAATAAGCGATGAAATCTTCTTGATTCTGTGCTTTGGCTTCTGCATCTGCCTGAATCTGAGAAACGGTTTCAGAATAATTTGGATCATCATAATAATATTCATTTGCTCCTACGATATCTAATCTAGTTCTGAATGTTCCCATTCCATCATAAGTAGGATCTAATAAAACATAATATTGGAAAAGTAAATCATCTATTGTCACAGGCTCTCCATCAGAGAATACCATTCCATCTTGTATTGTAATGGTGTAAAGTGTCTGTACATTTCCATTCTCATCAGTAACTTCTTCTGCTTCGATATGACCTGCATTGTCCACTAATTCACTGTTTTCATTTAATTCACTGACAGTTTCAAATACTAATTGAAATGCTTCACTGTCATAATTTGTCTGATAAAAGAATGGAGAAAACACTCCGTTAAAAGAACCTGTACCATATACCACAGTACCTTTTGATTCTGTATTTCCAGTATTATTCGCTGTGGTGTTTTCGGTAGAATTGTTCCCCTCGGTAGACTCCCCTTGTGCAGTAGTAGTGCCTGTTGTATTGTTATTGTTATTTGCATCATTTCCACATCCTGCCATAGACAGAACCATACCTAGAGATAACAATAACGCCAACCCTTTTTTTCTCATAATATTTTTCCTCCTTTTTTATGGCAAATCTCTAAAAACCCTATCCTGCTTCTTTTCTTTCTTAATTCTATTTCAAGAAAAAAGGCTATCCTGATATGCGTACTCTTATTCATGCATGTAGGCCAGCCTCTTTGCTCATCTTATATTTATCATCTGACTTTAAAGAAAAAATTTAAAGCCGGATCGTTTTTAGTTACTTTGTCTTAACATGTTGTATTATAGAGAGTTCTTATCAAATTGTCAAGAACAAATCTTCACAACTTTTTGCATAAACCATAATTTTCTAATAAAACATCTTGAAAATTCGTGAATATTGTCACATTAATTTTAATTTTTATACATTACAAAATATTACAAAACAAAACTCTTTCTTCTGTTTTTTATAGGACATACTTTTATTGTAGAAATTTTATCTGTTTTTTTACATTTTGATACCATTGTTATTTCATGTGTATTTCCTATACGCACAAATGTATTTTTATTCACTTCAAATTCCTCTGACATCTTTTATTTTTCTTTATAACTTAAAAAGCGATTACCTGCTGCCTGAAATAAAGCTGTTCCATCTTCCAGCCCGACTTTATAAGGTTCATTTGTTCTGCAATTTAATAAAATCGCATTATAGCTGTCATATCCAATGATGAGTACATATTCATTACTCTCTAATCTGCCGAGCACAGGTCTGCCTTCACTGATAAAATATAATATTTGTTTTAGTGTACAGCCTGTCAGGTCAATCCCCCTATCCTCTAATGCTGTATTTAAAATTTCCATAGATGTTTTTCCACTGTTTAGTAATTCTGCAGCGTCTATCGTGACACCTGCATATTTTAACATACCATTTAACGCATTCGCAATGGTATTTTCTTCCGAAGGTATAATACTTATATTAGATAATGTTGCTTGATTTTTTTGTCCACCACGTATCCAGACATATCTTCCTGTATCATCAATTACTACCCCTGCTACCTCATCTGCTATTTGTATCGCCTCTGTAATTTTATTTCCTGCATCTAACATTTTACCTTTTCCATAGATATAGTACAAATAGGTATTTCCTTCTAATTCTATAAGTTCTAGCTCTTTTTTATCTACATAAACGACTTCTTGTGTATAAGTTGTATGATAACTTCCTGTTCCTACATTCGTAGTGAAATTCAGTCCTAATTCTTTTTTCTTTAATTCTGTCGCTATAAAAGATAATGTCAATTCCTTTTGAGTTGCGGCTGTATTATTGGTAATGATATCCTGTTCTGTTGAAACAAAATTTCCATTTTCGTCCTTTTGAAAACGTGTTAATGTGATGATATTTTCTGTAATAGATGCCTCTGTGAAATAATAAGTATCTTTCTGATAATTTCCCACCTCTCGACTATTTGTATCCACTATAGTGAGATCTGACATATAACATTCTATATTTCCCTCTATCGTTGTATAAATATCCTCTTCTTTTGCCGTCCCATAGACGAAATCATTTTCCATAAATCCGACTACTCGTATTCGCTCCCCCTCTTTTGCAGAAATAATAAATTCTTTATTTGTATCTAATTGTATTTCCTTTATTCTTCTGGATTGATAAATATCATTTTCCATCTGCCATGCCAAAATATTTCCTTTTTTATTGATGACATAACAATCCTCTTTTAAATCACTCACAATAAGTATATATTCCAGACTCGCTAAATCTACAGCGAATACCTCCCCTTCTAATAGAAAATAAAAATTATCACTGTTATTGATATAAAATAAATCACCTAAATTTTTCTTTAAATAGGCGAAAGATTTCTGATATGGGATAAATAATACTTCTTGTATCATATTCTGTTCTGCTATATAATGATAAAGGGCTATTCCCACTCTTCCCTCATGAATCCCCCGATTCATATATCCAAAAACAGTAAAGTAAATGTTACCTTTTTCCTCTATTTGTACAATCTTTATATCATGCTGATCCCATGCGTCCCAAGCCCCATTCTCTTTCTTCTCTGAAAAAGAAAAAATACACTTCATCTCATTTTCTTTTGCATGATATGCCCATAATTCTCTCTCTTTTACAAAACAAATCACCTCTCCTTTTTCTGTCATCATGCTTTCTATCGCCGTATCAGGAGTTATTCCAAGATTTATTCTGCTCGCAGAAACATTCTCACTGACAGAGCGAAATAATTGATTCATGGTTCTCTCATATGTTAATAAATATGTTCTTGTTTCTGTATAATTCGTCCGATAAAATTCTGTAATATTACAGTATTCCTCTGTTCCATACATATTTTTGACTTTTACTTGATAAGAGAGTTCTACACTTGTGATATCTCCATTGATTTCTTTTATGGTAGGAATAGGTTCTATCATCTTTTCTGGACTCAAATCGCCCCATGTGATTTGAGCAAAACTAGAATGGATATCCACCTTACCATAATTGGTATTATCTGACTGCGCATTGGATTCTAAATAAGGAATTAGACTTTCTGCCTCTTCTTTATCAAATGTCTTCTGACAAAAATCTGTAATAAATGTTACCTTTTCTTTCACATGATCGATACCTGAAATAATTCTTGTATAATAAGAAATAGAATCCTGTTTTGTTGTGTATAATCGAATGGTAAAAGAATATTCTGTATCTGGCTCAATCAAATTTTCTAATTGGAGATTCACTTTTATTCCATCTTTTTCCTTCACCCAATCTTCTTTTTCTACTTGTGTTTTTTCAATTAATCTCTCTTGATCTAAAGTACGCACTTCATATACAATTTTTGTTATATTATTTTCATAATTTTCTATCTGTAATACCAAAGTTCTATCTTCTTTTATTGGTGTCAAGGAATCTCTCATACTAGAAACATCCATTTCTCCTATATATCCATGCAAGCAATTTAAACTTATTCCATCATAATCCATATATATAACAGGAAGTGTAGCTTCCTTCATCTGTATTCTATCCGTTTCTGGCTTCTGATTTTGATATAAAAATATTCCTCCTGCTACCAGAACGAATATAAAAACCATAAACCCAATTCTTGTTACTATTTTTTTCATAATCCTTGCTTCACCACCCATCTATCTAATTTATTTTTATCGTTTTCCTATTTTACTTTATTTGTCCTATTTCACTTCATTTTTCTTATTTTACTTTATTTTTCCTAATCTTTTTATACTAATTTCCCTTTTTTCTGTTTCTTTTCATTCTCAAGTCTTTATAATAATTTTTCTAATATTGGATCTATTTGTAAAAATTCTTTTATTTTTTCTATCTTTTCCATATTATTGGCAGATTTTCCCTTAAAAATTCCTCGAATTAAAATGTTCTTCGGTGTGTGTTCCATATTAATAAATTCTAACAGTTGTGTGCGATACCCCATCTGTTCTAAATATTGTGCTCTCAGCGCATCTGTAAAAAGCGCGGCTGTTCTCTCTTTGATGATACCATATTGCAAAATAGGTTCTAATAACTCACTTTTTATCTGTCTATTCAATTCATGCTGGCAACAAGGAACAGATAAAATCACCTTCGCTCCCCACTTCACCGCTTTTGCCAGTGCATAATCTGTTGCTGTATCACAAGCATGTAACGTCACTACCATATCTACTTTATCCACGTCCTCATAAGAAGCGATATCTCCCTCTAAAAATTTAAGCTTCTGATATCCATACTTTTTCTGTAATTCTCCACATTTTTTTATCACATCTTCCTTTAAATCCAACCCTATGATTTGAATAGAGTATCCTCTTAAAATATTAAAAAAATAATACATCGCAAATGTCAAATAGGACTTTCCACAGCCAAAATCAATGATTGTCAATTCTCTGTCATTAGGCAGTTCTGGAACGATATCTTCTAGAAATTCTAAGAACCGATTGATCTGTCTAAATTTTGAATATTTTTCTTTTACCACTTTCCCTTCTTTAGTCATCACACCTAAATCCACTAAAAATGGAATCGGCTTTCCTTCCTCTAAAATATAGTTTTTACTTCGATTATGAGAAAAATCTGGCATCTGCCACACTTTATTTTTATTAGAAATAAATGTCAAATTTCCCTTTTTCCCTGAAAGAATAGTCACATTTTCCTCTTCTGTAATAATCTGTACTTGTTTAAATACTTCTAAATATCCTTCTATCGCTTTTTGTGTATCTTCTATTTCTAGATTTTTATGAAATACTTTTGTCCCTTCATATTTGGATTCTTGAAATATGAGTCTTTGATTCATAAAAATAGGGCGAAGCTTAATTTTAGAAACCCCACCCTTTTGCTTTGGATTACTCACTGTAATCTGTATACATGTATCATTTAATAATGATTGTAACTTTTGTTTTTCTTTCTCTTCCATCTTAATCCTCCATTTATATTACCTTTCTTCACAGAATAAACTCTATTTCTCTCTTCATTCTCTATTTTTGTTATTATTTTCTTCTATTGATTCGATATTTTTATTGTCATTACTATATTGTAGCGATTTTTTTAAAAAACTACAACTATTTTTTCCTCTAAATTCTTAAGATTCGCTTATTTTTTTTCCCCAGATTCTCTTAATTCGTGATTTCAAAATTATTGTCAGAGGTTTTATATCGCTCTACAAACGAAAAGATATATGTTCTTTTGATTCATTATTTTATAAAAAAAATAATGTTATCGTAACAGAAAAAGATGTTATAAAATAGATATTTTCTATAAGATATTTCATGTGAAAGTAAATGTCTAATCTTAAAGAAAAATCTATTTTATAACACCTTCTTTTTATTTTATAAATCCTCTAATTACCTATCTCTCCATCTCCGACATTTGGAATTTCTATATCTACAGCGGCGATTGTACATTTCATTATATAACATCACCTGTATAATATCCTGAAGCCAATTATTAGGTCTAATCTTCTGCTGCATCACTGGTTCAAGCTCTCCCATCGTTCTATTCGGAGGAGGCATTGGTCTACCGGGATAGGGCGGTGGAGGCATCGGTCTGCCTGGTCTGGGTGGTGGGGGTGGCATCGGTCTGTCAGGGTAAGGTGGGGGCATCTGAGATCCCGGAGGCATTGGTCTGCCCGGACGAGGCGGAGGTGGCGGAGGCGGGGGCATCGGTCTGCCCGGTCTGGGCGGTGGAGGTGGTATGGGTCTATTAGGATAAGGCGGAAACATTGGTCTGCCCTGCCAATTTGTCGCTTCTACTTCCTCTTCCTCTAAATCTTTCACAGAAGCATAAATTTTATTACATATTCCTCTCAATATTCCCTTATCTGGATATTCGTCGAACATCATACTTCCTTCATATTCGAGTTTATCACATTCCTCTTCTATTTGGTCTTGTATCCTCTTCATTTTAGACGGATACATATTCTTTATATAATCTAAATCCTTTCTATCTTCCTCTTCCCTTTCTATTTCGCCATTTTCAGTTGAAAAAGCTTCATAAAATGGAATAGGATTTTCATTCATTGGGACTTTTTCATTTTCATTTTGTGAAGAATACGCCATTTCCATACTCCTAGTTATTCTTATAATCAGTATATGTTATGGTATATTGTTTCATGCTTTTATTTTTTATTTTATTATCATTCTGATGGGTAAGTATGTTATTTTGTTTTTTACATTTTAGTTGGGTTTCCGCACGGCAAGGAAGTATTCCAACGAAGCCGCGCTCCCGCTCCGTTACGTCTGGAACAGAATATGTTCTTGTGTGAACCTTTTGGCAAAATGTTTCATGTTGTTTTAATATCAAAAAACGAGAAAATAGAACTTATTTCCTTCAAATCAATAAGAATGAAACCACCTTACTTTACATACGAATATAACGAGTCGCTCTTCCCTGTCCTATTCGCTGTATAGAGCCGCTTTTTACCATAATGCCTAACACAGCCTCTACTGTAGTTGGACTAACATCAGGTAAGATTTTACAAATTTCTGCTTTAGACAGCGGTGTTAGGCTATTTAAAATAGTAGCTTCCACTCTTGCCTTTTTCGTAACTTTATTCCCATGCACCACAGCAAACCGTTTATCTAGTTCCTTATAGCACATATATAGGATAGACAGGAAATTCTCAATAAACGGAAAATAACTGTTTTGACCTTCTGTCCAGCCTTCTGACGATTGACGCAAAGCTTCATAATACCACGCTTTATAATGATTGATCTGTTCTTCAAAAGATACATATTTACCTGCATCATAGCCGTTTTTATAAAGCAGAAGTAGAGACAGCAGGCGAGACATCCTGCCGTTTCCATCTCGGAAAGGATGAATACACAAAAAATCCAGAATCACGCAGGGAATCAATAACAGTTGGTTAATATTCATATTGTTTCTTGCCTCCATGTAAGCAAGTTCCAACTGTTCCATAGTCTGCTTTGTTTCAATGGCAGGAGTAGGTCGAAATCGCACACGGCGATTTCCATCTGCATCTATTTCTAAAATCACATTATCATCCGTTTTATACTGACCACCATATTCATAACCGACAATAGACATTATCATCTCATGCAACCGTAAGATATCTGTTTCTCTGAAGTCCAAATACATATGATTCAAGTGGACTTCATTCAGAGCATCTCTATATCCTGCTATTTCTGCCTCATTGTGATTTAATGGAGCACTATTTTGATTAACGATAGCAGCAATTCGCTCATCACTGGTAACAATGCCTTCCATAGCATTAGAACTTTTCACAGATTGTACTTTTGCCACTGCCTCCAATTCAGTAAATACCTTTGTATATTCTTTTTTACGAACACCTGACATAGTTTTTAATGAGGAAATACTTGCTGTTAGATTAATCAGTTTTGCTGGAAGCAAACCATTATCTAAAAATGAGTAATCAAATTTTCTCATATTATACCTCCTTTT
>OFGM01001607.1_pt1 | contig 12824 bp, 11 predicted proteins | sample 1521741 | NCBI WGS metagenome assembly OFGM01 (sample SAMEA3504079, study PRJEB24116) | mouse gut metagenome | biome: mouse gut; feature: mouse-associated habitat; material: faeces | place: Denmark | collected 2011
GGCTGGGGCGGAACAGCCCCAAGATGGCGGCAGCCTTGTGGCTCGTCTTTATGAAGCCCAGGCCAAGGTCAACAGCAACAAAGCCCGTTCTCGTTCCGGTAAGATTAAGGCTCTGCAAGAGAACGCTAAGCTGCTGGCATTTTTGCAGGGCAACGGCATCAATTCCATGCAGGAACTTTATGAAAAAGTCTCTGCCATGAACAAGGATTATTACGATCTCCGTGGACAGATTGTCAAGGCAGAGCGCCGCCTCACTGTCCTGGATGAACGGCTGAAAATGTGGGCGCAGTACGAGAAGTACAAGCCCATCCGCCAGAAGTTGGACAAGGTGAAACCGGGTAAGCGGGAGAAATACCAGCAGGAGCATAGGTCAGAGTTAGCAGACTTTGACGCTGCCGCCCATTTTCTAAAATCGCTGAAAGAATCCGGCGAGGCGATCACGCCCAAAGCGTGGCGGGCCGAAGCTGCAACATTGAAGGTACAAAAGGACGCAGATTATCAGAAAATGTATGCCATGAGGGATGAAATTAAGGCGGTGGAGGCTCTACGCAAAACCGCTGACCGTCTGGCTCATGAAGGACAGCACCAGCAGAAAGAGCAAGAACGATAAATCATCAATTTTACCGAAGGGAGTTTTTGAAAAATGGACCTGAACCCGTGGGAACGCCGCCAGAAGATTTTGGAGGTTTTGTGCCTCCGGCGGCACGATACTTACAGAAATCTGGCGCATGAATTTAACGTCAGCACCGGGACAATTCGCCGTGACATTGTGGTGCTGACCTGCTCCTACCCGGTTGAAACCGTCAAGGGCAGTCATGGTGGTGTCAAGGTTGCCGAGTGGTTCCACCTCGACCGCCGCTCGCTGAACTCTGCGGAGATCACTTTTCTCCGCAGGCTGGGGGAATCTCTGGACGGCCATGACCGCGAAATGCTCAACCGGATTATTGCAGCGTTTTCGCATTGAGGGTAGTCATCATGCAAATCAAAATCAGTGAAATCAAAATCAATCCAGGGCGGCGGGATACCCAGCAGAGGAATGTGGAAGAACTGGCCCGGAGTATCGCCGCCGTGGGCCTGATGAATCCGATTACTGTCACCCAGGACAACACGCTTATCGCCGGTCTGCACCGTTTGGAGGCGGTGAAGCTGTTGGGCTGGACGGAGATCGAGTGTACTGTCAGCGATGCGGACGGACTGCAAGCGGAACTGGCCGAGATTGACGAGAACTTTGTTCGGGCTGGTTTGTCCCATCGTGAGTTGGGTGATCTGCTTCTGCGCCGGAAGGAACTCTATGAAGCCATCCACCCGGAGACACGACAGGGCCAGCGAAACGGACAGACGGCTAAAAACGAAAATTTCTCGCTTTTAGACACGAAGTCCTTTTCACAGGATACCGCTGAAAAGCTGGGCGTGAGCAAACGCACCGTTGAGCAGCTTGTCCAGACCGCCCGTGACCTGACCCCGGAGGCCAAGAAGGTCATCCGGGACGCTGACGATAAAATCACCAAAGGGGCTGCGCTGAAAATATCCAGACTACCCCCTGACCAGCAAGCGGAGGCCGCTGCCGTTCTGACCATAGCACCGCCCACGCCGAAGAAGCAGGGGATGATGGACGGCGAAGCAGCTTTGAGAGAGTTTACGTTTCTCTGCTCCCGTTATGTTTCTGGTATCAAATCCCTTCATCACCGGTCAGGCATTTTCGCCGGAATGTCAATTTCCCAATTTGACGCATTGGGCAATAGTGCGTATTCTGTCACGACCGCAATCAAAGAATTTTTCGAGAAGGTACATGAAATTCGACACGAAATGGAGAATGAACATGAAAACTGATTACATCACCGCCAGCTCCACCCTGCCGCCTTATCTGACCTATCCCCGGTTTCTGCTGGGGATGGACTTGCGGCTGATTACGAAAGAGGTCTACTGCATCCTGCTGGACATGACGGTGAACGGCGAGGGTAGCGGATTTGCTCCGCCTATCAGATGCCGACCTTAACAAAAAACGGGGATTGACCCCTAATTCAAAATCGTTCCAGGAAGTCAAGTTCAAACGGGAAAAGTTCGTAGAGGATTTCAACGCTGGCAAAATCAAATAAATCCAGCAATGGTCCTATCGTGCATGATGGAAAAGTATATAGGAGGAACATTTTATGGCAGAAAACGCATTTCAGCGATCCAAATCGGCAACTGCCGAAGGCTTGATGAACAACCAGGAATCTAAAAGAGACCCCAACCAGCTCCCGTTCGACCTCACCGCAGAGCTGGGTTCTGTGATCGAAGCCGAGGAGATCAGCCCAGGCGTTTACAGTATCTTAACCGACCAAAAAGAATGGGGGCCGGAATATTATGTGGTGATGAAGGATGCCCCGGCCATCTCCGATCAGGCCCGCTCCTACGGCCAGCAGTTTGCCGAGAACGATGCGATATGTGTCTATAATGGCGTACAGAAGGACACAAAAAGCCAGGGCGGGAGGCCGACACTCCGGCGCTCCTGTCCCTGGCTTCTGATAGACTGTAAACTGTGCTGTCACACAGCTGTCACACAAGAGGGCCGCAGGCCCTCTTGTGACACCCGCAGAAACCGCACACCCGCTTCGCGCCTGTACGGTTTCTGCGGGTCAGATAATGTTCACGATACCCCTGCTACGATTTGACCTCTCTGCTTTTCGCTTCCGTTCCATTCCCTTCCGGCGGCTTTGCCGCTTGTCCTCCAAGGGAGGGGGTAGGGGAAAGGATAGGAAAGGAATGGGTAATTGATAAATCTTTACTTGATTTTGTCTTTAGTTACTTATATCTTTATTTTATTGCGTTGGATTTTCCGACGTCGGTTTTCCGTTGTCGGATCATCCGACAACGGAAATGCCAACAACGGCAAAAAGGGCAAGGCACGTCTATTTGCGCCTTGCCCTTTATCGTCCATATCGTGCCGAGGCGGGTGTTATCGTTCTGACCTCAAAAGTAGTAAACAGGTAGTATATTTGCGGGGGTATCTGCTGAAAGTCCAGATATATCAACCATTTTCAAGGGCAGGATGTGTACTGCCGTGGCAAATAAAAAGAATCCTCGTCATTGCGTCACGCTCCATCAAAGTTTGCTCCAGTATATCACAGGCGGCTGCCCAAGTCGAGAAGGTTTTTCCAGTTCTTTATCTCTGTGAAGAACGCCCTGCCTTGACAAATTCCCGTCGAGGGGATATACTTTTACCGTTCATCGGAGGAAACGCGCCCGCCTGAGAGGCGCGGGTCCGGATAAGATGGCGGGCTGAGATGCCCGCGGCTTATCCGGGCTTTTTTCTTGAGCAAGAGGAGTTGTTTGCTTTGAACCGTACAGGGAGCTTTATTGAGGGGCCCATCCTTTCCCCGCTGCTGCGCTTCACACTGCCAGTGCTGCTGGCCCTGTTTTTGCAGGCCATGTACGGCGCGGTGGATTTGATGGTGGTGGGTCAGTTCGGCCAGCCCGCCGATGTGTCCGCCGTATCCACCGGCAGCCAGGTGATGCACACGGTCACCTGCCTGGTCACCGGGCTTTCCGTGGGGGCTACGGTGCTGCTGGCCCAGAAGCTGGGCGAGGGCAAGTCTAACGAGGGGGGCCAGGTGCTGGGCAGCGCCATCGCCCTGTTTGGACTGGTGGCCCTGGCTCTGACCGGCGTGATGGTGTGGGCGGCGTCCCCTATGGCACGGTTGATGCAGGCTCCTGTGGAAGCCTTCGGACAGACGGTGACTTATGTGCGTATCTGCTCCGGCGGCGCGGTGTTCATTGTGGCCTACAACGTGCTGGGGGCCATGTTCCGGGGCATTGGGGATTCCAAAACGCCCCTGCTTACCGTATGCATCGCCTGCGTGGTCAATATTGCCGGGGATCTGCTGCTGGTGGGGGCCTGCGGCCTTGGAGTAGCGGGGGCGGCGTTAGCCACCGTGGCGGCCCAGGGTGTGAGCGTGGCGCTGAGCCTGGTATTCACCGCCCACCGGGGTCTGCCCTTCTCGTTTTCCCGGGCAGACATCCGTTTCGACGCGGGATATATCAAGCACATCCTTCACCTGGGTGTGCCGGTGGCCCTGCAGGATGTGCTGGTGAGCTTTTCCTTTCTGTCCATCGCCGCCATTGTCAACGGGCTGGGCGTCATTGCCTCCGCTGGGGTGGGGGTAGCGGAGAAGCTGTGCGGCTTCATCATGCTGGTCCCCTCCGCCTTTGGACAATCCCTGTCCGCCTTTATGGCCCAGAACATCGGCGCGGGGCAGAAGCTCCGGGCGAAAAAGGCCGCACTGTACGGCATGGGCGCATCCCTGTGCTGCGGGGTGGTGCTGGCATGGCTGTCTTTCTTCCATGGAGGTCTGCTGGCCGGGCTGTTCGCACGGGATGCAGCGGTCACCGCAGCGGCGGCAGACTATCTCAAGACCTACGCCATTGATATCTCACCGGACAGCGTACTCCATATGCTCCACCGGGTGCTGAAGCGGGCGGGGCTGCCCCGGATTCGTTTCCACGATATGAGACATACGTTCGCCACGGTAGCTCTGCAAAACGGCGTGGACGTCAAGACGGTGAGCGGGATGCTGGGCCACTACAGCGCCGGGTTCACCCTGGACACCTACGCCCACGTCACCACCCAGGCACAGCGGCAGGCGGCAAATACCATGGCGAATATCCTCTCCGGTGCTGTTGAGAACTAACGAGACATTTCCCCGTATGGGTCAAAACCTGGGTCTTGCGGGAAAGCAAAAAACAAACCGACTTAAAAAATGCAGAAAAGCAAAGAAATTCCCTCGATTTCCAAGAAAATCGAGGGAATTATGGCTTGCCACTACGAAATCACTATTTTCGGAAAGCGTTGCAACGCAACGGGTTCAGGGTACGTAGTTCCTAATTGTTTGAATTAATTCAAACACCCAGACCGGCTGTCCGCCACATCACGCCACAGGCGATTTCCGTATCGGAATTGCCAGATGGTTGCGTTGTAAAGTTATCTGCGTGATCATGGATAATGACTGTCTTCTCAATCACTTCATTGATAGAAAAGCGATTGGGCAAAAACAGAGAAAGAGCAAAGCCAGTGCTTTTGAACAGCGGCGGCAGATCTCGGATATAGCATATGTGCTCACAGCTACTCAGAGTGTAATGGGCATAGACAAATTGCGGCATTCTCTCCATAATAAGTTAGTTAATTCTATTTTTATGGGGGTTATGCTATGCAGAGGTTGTCACAATCCATTGAGCAGTATCTTGAGATGTGCGAATATGAAAGGAATTTGTCGGCGGACACGCTTAAAGCCTATCGCATTGATTTGCGGCAGTTTTCAGAGTTCGCAAAAGGGGAGTGGGCAGACCGGAATATGCTAAACAGGTATATCAAGCACCTCAATATGTGCTTTGCGCCGCGTTCCGTCAAACGGAAATTGGCCAGTGTCCGCGCCTTTTATCATGAACTGGAGTACAGCGGAATATTGGAAGAAAACCCGTTTCATAAACTCCACATTCGGATTCAGTCGCCCAAACAGCTTCCGCGGACGATCCCAGGGCATCTCGTCCATGATCTTCTGCAATGCGCATATGATACTTATGCTCCAGGCAAACGAGAGGCTTTACGAGACATCCTGGTGCTGGAGCTGCTGTTCAGCACCGGCCTCCGCGTTTCGGAGCTTTGCAGTCTCTCCACCGAAACCTTCTTGCTTGGAGAATCTGAACTTCGGCTACTGGTCAACGGAAAGGGCCGGAAAGAACGGATGATTCAAATTACTACACTGGAGTTAGTGCAGCTCGCACAGGTTTACTGTAGCGAGTTTGCTGAGGAGATACAGGCCTGTGGTGCAATCCTGGTAAATCGGCGGGGGTGTGAAATCTCCACCCAATCAATTCGAAGGATCGTGCAGAAGTATTTGGAGAAGGTAGGCTCTACCTACCATGTGACGCCGCATATGTTCCGCCATACTTTTGCAACCTCGCTGTTGGAAGCTGGTATGGATATTCGATACATCCAATCCTTACTGGGACACAGTTCTATTTCTACGACCCAAATCTATACCCACGTTACAGCCTATCAACAGACCGCGCTTTTAGCGGAGAAGCACCCGAGAGGGAAAATGACGTTTTCGCTTTGAACAGCAAGCAGGCTATCGGGTATCCCCGATGGCCTGCTTGCTTGTATAGATATAGAGGATAATTTGCGATTATCTATTGTATCTGAGAAAATCCTGCAGTTATCATGATATCCTGGAGCATCAGGAATTACCTGCCGTATGCCCTCATTCATTTTACGAGGCAGATTACACCTGAAAGGGTGCAGAATGATGCCAAGCCATTAGGGTTTGGCGTATAGTGACGGCATATACGTTGGAAAGCGAGGTATGAAATGGAATCCGCGGAATCCGCCATTTTGATGAGAGCAAATCTTCAAGCCAAGAAAAACCGGCCGTCCTTTTCTCATGGGAAGGTCTGTGATGTGTTTTGCAGCGGGAATTTGATAGAAATCGGATTTCTGAGCGGGCGTTGCTGCAATGATAGGCGCGGCTCCTGCATAATGTGCGACTATGGAGCAGCAAACGGGATCCGCCCCATACAGGAATACCTGGTTGAGATGGACCGCATTTTAGAGGAGGCTGCCCCCTCCGTCCACGTTCTCCTGCTGTGCACAAACGGAAGCTTTTTGGATCGCACCCAAATCAGCCAGGAGTTATTTCAGGCCGTGCTGGAACGGGCCGCACAGTCTCAGATAGAGTGGATTGAAATTGAGACCCATTACAAAGACGTCACGCCGAAAAAGCTGCGCCAAATTCAACATCTGCTTCCAAACAAACGCATTGCGATAGAAATGGGGCTGGAAACCACAAATCCGGTTTACCAATCCCATATTATCATGAAAGAAATCGATTTGGCGGCTTATGAGCGCACTGTGGCACTGATCCAAAGCTTTGGCTTTCTGGCAGAGGTCAATATCATGGTTGGGCTGCCGTTTCTCTCCCCAAAGGAACAGTTCGACGACGCTGTGCGCACAATGGAATGGGCCTTCCGCCATGGCTGCGGTCTGGTCGTTTTCCCCATGAACATCAAGCCCTATACGCTTTTGATGGAAATGTTCCGCAGCGGGCATTACCAGCCTATTTCCAGTTGGATGCTGCCGCTGCTTCTGGACACTTTGTCCGGGCCGCAGCTTGAGCAGGTCACCGTTGCCTGGTATGGGAACCGGGAGGAAATCTATCCCGAAACGCAGGAGCGTGCGATCTTTTCCCGGTCCTGTCCAAGCTGTGCGGCGGAAATCAAGCGCGTTTATCGGCAGTTCTCGGAAACCGCCGGAGGCAATGAGCGCAAAGCGTTGCTGGCACAGCTTTTTTCGCGGGCCGGCAGGCGCGGCTGCAGCTGCCGGCCGGACGCCCAAAACGAGATTTCCGCACAGCCGCAGGATACGTTTGAGTCCCAGTATGCGAAGTATATTTCCTATTTGAAAGACCGAAGCCAAGGAGGTGTGGCACATGAAGGAACCGCTGTATTGGATCGGGATCCGGAACAGTGAATTGCAGGATGTACCACCGGGATTCTTTGCCGGATCAGTTACAATGTTCGGCCTTGAGCAGGGTGGGAACTGGTCTTTTGAACGCCAGCAGCAAACGCGGCATGACTATAATCAGGATAGTACCGAATGGATGGACTTTGTGAAGCGCAGTGCGGAGAAAATTCTCCAGCAGGCACCGAATGGGCGGTTCATGATCTATGCACCAGAGGAAATCGTATGCTATGGGGAGGCAGTGTCACAACACGCAGTCTGCCAAAACCCGCAGCCTTTGTTAGACCTGTTGGAGGATAAGTTTCAGACCCGGCAGTGGCTGTCGGACTATGTCCCCATCCTCCCCTATAGGATACAGCGGGGGGAAACGCTGAGCTATGCCTCTATGCTGCGTCATTTCCCCGGCTTCAAGCGTTTTGTCGTCCAGGCGTCCTTCTCCTGCGGTGGAAGCGGAACCTGGCTTATCACAGAGAACAACCACACGCAGGTATTGAGCCGGCTTGACCCAGAGGTGCCGTATGCCGTGTCGGCCTATCAAGAAAACAGTGTCTCGCCCAACATACATCTGGTCATCTATGACCAGGAGGTCCTTCTGCTGCCTCCCTCAATTCAACTCGTGGAGGCCCAAATGGATGGGGTTTGCTACAGGGGCGCGGATTTCCCATTGTACCGGAGCCTCCCTGAGCAGCTGGACGTTCGCCTGAAGCGGTATGCACAGAAAATCGGAAACGTTTTGCGCCGCGCCGGATACCAGGGCGTATGCGGCATAGATTTCCTGATTGCAGACGATATCATCTATCTAATGGAGGTCAATCCCCGTTTCCAATCTTCCACGTTCCTGTTAAACCGTGCGCTCAGGGAGGCGGGGTATGGATGCTCGCTCCAATCCCTGCACCTTGACTCTTTTGAAGCACCTCTGCCGGATAACCGGTTTAGGGATCTTTCCTCACTGGCAGTTCCATATAGCTGTTATCACTACGAATACCAGCCTGGCAGGGAAACAGACTTGCAGCACGTCTGGAACCTGCTGAAGCATATGCCGGATGGGGACTGCATTGACGATGGCCTGGATTGGACCATGCGCCTGGAGCCCCACACCTATTTATACAAAGGCGTATTTCGCGGCAGCATTGCCGCCCTGGCCCCCCCTTTCCGGTGCAGGCTGCACGCAAATATGGGGCTTGCCCCGGCTTTCATTTCCGCGGAGATGCTACGTCATGATTTGGAGCGCCTCAAAATCATGCTTTTGTCCCGCGGCGTCCGTTTGAGCAGTGCGGCGGCCCAGCAGTTGAACAGCACCGGAGGTTTCAACCATGAGGAGTTCTGGGCGCTGGATCTTGTGTTGAAAGGGCACATCTATATTTGTGTGCCCTATGACACCAACCGAAGTGAGCTGAGCCCCTTCTGCGTGGAAGCTGATGCGGAAAGCGGATATTTTCTCTCCTACTACGGAAAATACGTGCTGGATGTACAGGTGCGGGCGGAGGATGCCATTGGAGATGAACGGACTGATCGCGGAATTTTCTATCACGATATTACCTATCTTGGTAATGACCGCCTGCGGGTCTTTCACCGCCCAGGCTGCTACTTCAAAGACCTTGGAAAAGGATGCACTTTTTGCGATATCCCAAAGGATGACCGGATTTTTACATTGAAGGATATTTTTCAGGCGTTAGATGCGTACCGAAGCCATCCCGCAGTCCGCCATTATTTGATTGGGGGTGGTTCCAACGCTCCCGAGAGTGATTTTTCGGTCATCGAGTCGATCTCAATGCACATACGGGATACCACTGGAAAACCCATATACCTGATGTCCCTCCCCCCAAAAGACATCGGAATCCTTGCACGGCTGAAGCAGGCCGGAATTACGGAGGTTGCTTTTAATCTGGAGGTATTCGACCGGGACCTAGCACAACGCTATATGCCAGGAAAAGGATCCATTCCGCTGGCAGTCTATGAAGACGCTTTTCGCGCCGCCGTTGAACTATGGGGAAGGACAGGAAACGTCCGGACAATCTTTATCGTGGGGCTGGAACCCGCGGAGTCCCTTCTAGAGGGTATCGCACATGTGGCGGAGATGGGGGTCTCACCGATCCTCTCTTTGCTTCGCCCCATTGAGGATACACTGCTTCACGGGCTTCTTGCTCCTCGGGACGAAGAAATATGGGAGATTTACCAAGCTGCCAAAGGGATTTGTGCGCGGCAGGGGGTTTCACTTGGTCCGGCCTGCCCCTGCTGTGAGGACAATACCCTAAAGATATCGCTGTGAAATATGGCTGGAGATGTTTTGCGGACAGGGTCGTCGGAGACCCTGTCCGCAGTCTGTTTTATAGACAGGCATAAAAATCGGAGTAGAAAAAGGTAAACAAAATGCTCTGAAGAACAAAGCACACACCGACCCAGACACAGTAATAGCAGATTTTATAGAGAAGGATATTTCGATAAATGGCAGTGACGCAGTCCCAGGCCGGATATTCCGATAGCCGTTCCACGGTGTCCAGGCCGGAGAGGTATTGTTTTCGCAGCAGCTTCATACATAAAAAGCTGGACAGGATCGGAAGGTCTTTAAAATCGGCCTCAGTGGTGGGGAGGGGGAGGGTTCGGGAGGTGGTCCCTATCAAGAATTCAATCTGTGCACTCTCAATTCCGAAATATTGGCTTTTGTCGGCACAGCGGGTTCGACTTACCCGCGGGATGAAGGCCCACCTCCGCCACAAAACCCCATCGGTATCATCCTCCGCCAGCTTCTGCATCAAGACGAGGAGGCATTCCTGAAAATTTGACAGGTATCTTGCGGTATACAGTGTAAATACTGCAATAATCGCGGATCCAAAAGTGGCGAAAAGGGAGCCTGTGGTGATTCGGTTTATCATTGAAAAGTAAAATGTGCCGTCCTCTTGGATGACTGGCTCCACACAGCTTTGATAAATCTGCCAGGTGATAAGCCCGCTCCCAACCACCGCAGTGCCGATGCCAAAAAGTTTTCTCATAAAGGAAGCCGTCCGCCTCACCAGGTATTTTCTGCGATATCCCTTGTTCAGCTTAAGCAGTCGGCTCTCTTTGATTTGAAACGTATCCGCCACACGTTCACCCCCGATTCTGGGGCAATGCGCCCCTCTTGGGGACTGCGCTGCTATTAAAGTAATATACCGTTTCACTACCAGAGGAGTATGATTGGAAATTCTCTACATAATATTCCAGCAGAACGACATGGATAGACAGCGCCAATATCTCTTGGTATGTGTCGTGTGCTGCCGCTTTCAGCTCCTGCCGATATTCAATTTGCTCTGGAAGCCTGCGCTGATAGTCGGCGACAACGGGCAGCTCCAGCATCTCCTCGGCGGGCATCCCGGTCAGACTGAGATAGGCAGCCAGCAGCGCGGCCAGCTCATCCTCGTCCCCACTGGCGCGTACCGTGACAGTCAGCGGAGAATGGTAGCTCAGAACCACCTCGATATCATCGTTTTGAAAAGCGCTCCTGCATTTTGCCATGTCAAAAAGTCTGCCGGCGAGTATCCCCAATTTGTGGTGCTCCCCTTGCTGAATATCTGTTTTTAGCGAGAGCGAGACCGATGGGCGCTTTGCCTTACTGAATAGAAGAGCCTTGATTTCCGTAATATGCCTTGCATAGTTGGGGATATCTAATTCTGCACTGTATTGGGGATAAAGCCGGCAAATGAAATTGTGGTAGAGCTTGCGAAGGGTTCTTGGAGGGAACGCATCGCTGTCCGCCGCCAGCTTGCAGAAATGCTTCAGCATCCGAAAGTCGCGGATGGCCATGGAGGCGAGAATCCCTTTTTCGACGGCTTTTGTTCCCTCGTCGCAGTTGCCCAATGCAAAGTACAGGTTAGCCAACGGGAAAAATTGATTTGTCTTTTTGAAATGACTGCATAAAAGGGGGACTGCTTCGCCAAAAAAAACCGCCGGAGTCATGCGGCCATGATTCCCTTTTGCTATGAATACACTATCTGTGGTGTTCTTTAAATATTGCGGTGCGCCAAATATGAAGGACACCTGACTGATTGGTAGGACAACGTCCTCCATGTGGGGCCGATCCAAATCGATGTAATCCATATTTAGATAGCGAATGTCCATGTGATAGAAGCTGCATTGCTTGAAAAGTGCGTTTTCCAGGGTGGAGTATTCCATTTGCACGCGGTCAAAAGAGCATCTTTGGAAAAGGGCGCCCGTAAATGTACAGCAGTCAAAATGGACGGTGCCGAAGATGGTGTCCATAAAGCTGCTGCTATTGAAGGAACACCCGTCGATTTTTTTGATGATAAATTCACAGTGATAAAATTCGCAAAATTCAAAGTCAGCCCGGTCCATAGAGCAATCGATAAATTTACAGTTGCGAAAAATTGAACCTGTCACACAGGCTTCATCGTAGTTGCATCTTTGGAGGGTGACATATTCCATAATTGTATGGTTTAGTATCTCTCCTTTGAAATTTTGATCGGTCAAATCCGTTGGCTGCGGGGGCGCCGTACCACGCTGGACTGAGGGTACAAATTCCTCCGAGCGTGCATATCCAAGCTGGCGAAGCTTTTTCAGGGCATCCTTTTTCGACATGGCACTCTCTCCTCAGAACATTCATGCAATCCGGCCAATATTGCGCCCGGATTTTTGAGTATACAGACCGTATGTACAATCGGCCGTGAAGTGATTCAAAGGGTATGCAGGTAATTCCTGATGCTCCAGGATATCATGATAACTGCAGGACTTTCTCAGATACAATAGATAATCGCAAATTATCATTCGCCTAATCCACATTATAGCATAACAAATAAAAATTACCATACCTATTTAAGAAAAATGTCATAAAATGAGTGAAACATTATCCGTGTAGAGAAGTGACTTTTAAGCGATGATACAAATGTTCCATTGCCGCAAGTATCACGACAAGCATTACTCAATCTGGTTGAATCAAAAGAATAGTTGAATGGAAAGTTCTTTTTCTGGCTGATTTGTACGCTGCAATTTCTTCTGCTGGACATCCCTAAATATCTCATCAGAAACAATGGACTTATGGGAATCGGAATAAAGATACCGCTCCATAAAGCCATCGTTTTTGACTTGGGAGCCGCCAGTGCTGATGGTTTTCTGGAGTAGCACCCTGCCTGTATACTTTTCGTTAGACAACAGTTTATTGAGAGCCTCTCGGTTCCACTTGGGCTTACACCACACCGTAGGGGGTGATCGTTCCGGCTTTGTTTTGGATCAGATCCAGGGCCGCCATCCGGCCATCCACCTGGTCGTACTCTGCCGCAGGCATACTGCATCATGCGGTTGCCTACCATATTCCTGAAATGTTCTTTATGCGTACTGT
>OFGM01001608.1_pt1 | contig 12819 bp, 13 predicted proteins | sample 1521741 | NCBI WGS metagenome assembly OFGM01 (sample SAMEA3504079, study PRJEB24116) | mouse gut metagenome | biome: mouse gut; feature: mouse-associated habitat; material: faeces | place: Denmark | collected 2011
CGTTACGTCTGGAACGGAGCGGGAGCGCGTCTTCGTTGGAATAGGGTCTTGCTGGAGCGAACCTCTTTGAAACAACCATGAAAAGGTTTTAAATAGTAAAAATTTTACATTTCATGATAAATTTTCTTTCAGATTTCGTCTTGACGTGTATACAGGATTCATATATAATAAAAAACGGAATTCAGATTTACTACTTTTATTTGTTTATTAACCATAGATTTTCATAAATTATAAAATATTTTATTTAGGAGGAAAATCCAATGAGAGAGGAATGGCGGGATTTTGTTGGTGGAAAATGGGAAACAGAAGTAGATGTAAGGGATTTCATCCAAAAAAATTATACTCCTTATGACGGAGATGATTCTTTCTTAGCAGATGCCACAGAAGCTACGAAAAAGCTCTGGGAGCAAGTGATGGAATTGAGCAAACAGGAAAAAGAAGCTGGCGGCGTATTAGATATGGATACGAAAATTGTTTCTACCATCACTTCTCATGGTGCAGGATATTTAAATAAAGATTTAGAAAAGATTGTTGGGTTTCAGACAGATAAACCTTTTAAGCGCTCTATGCAGCCTTATGGTGGAATACGAATGGCAGAAAAGGCTTGTGCTGATAATGGATATACCATTGATCCTGAAGTAAAAGAATTTTTCACGATACACAGAAAAACGCATAATGCTGGAGTGTTTGATGTCTATACTCCTGAAATGCGTGTTGCTCGTTCTAATCATATCATCACAGGTCTTCCAGATGCTTATGGACGCGGACGTATCATTGGAGATTATCGGCGTGTCGCACTATATGGCGTAGATTTTTTGATTATGGATAAAGAGGCTCAAAAGGCTTTTACTCCTAAAGTTATGGAACCAACTAATATTCGTAACCGGGAAGAATTATCGGAGCAGATTAAAGCTTTAAAAGAGTTAAAAAAATTAGCAGAAATTTATGGATGTGATATTTCTAAACCAGCTTCCAACTGTCAAGAGGCTATTCAAGCTCTTTATTTTGGATATTTAGCTGCTGTTAAGGAACAAAATGGGGCTGCTATGTCTTTGGGACGTACTTCTACTTTTATTGATTGTTATGCGCAAAGAGATTTAGAGAACGGCACTTTCACAGAAGAGGAAATTCAGGAATTTATTGATCATTTTGTTATGAAGCTGCGTTTAGTAAAGTTCGCGCGTACCCCTGAATATAATCAGTTATTCGCTGGAGATCCTACATGGGTTACAGAATCTCTTGCTGGTATTGGGATTGATGGTCGTCATTTAGTTACAAAGAGTTCTTTTCGTTATTTGCATACACTTTATAATTTAGGAACTTCTCCAGAACCAAATATGACTGTACTTTGGTCTACTCAACTTCCACAAGGATTTAAACGGTTCTGTGCAAAAGTTTCTATTGAAACTTCTTCTATTCAATATGAAAATGATGACTTAATGCGTGTTACTCATGGAGATGATTATGCTATCGCCTGCTGTGTTTCTTCTATGCGTGTAGGAAAAGAAATGCAATTTTTTGGTGCTCGTGCCAATTTAGCAAAATGTTTATTGTATGCTATTAATGGTGGTGTTGATGAAGTGACAAAGGTACAAGTTGGTCCTAAATATCGCCCTATCACTTCTGATGTATTAAATTATGATGAAGTGATGGAACGCTATATTGATATGATGGAATGGCTTGCTGATTTATATGTAAATACTTTGAATATCATTCACTATATGCATGATAAATATTCTTATGAAAGACTGCAGATGGCATTGCATGATAAAGAGGTGAAACGCTATTTTGCGACTGGTATCGCTGGTCTTTCTGTAGTGGCTGATTCTTTATCTGCGATTAAATATGCAAAAGTTTCTGTCACCCGTGACGAAGATGGAGTTGCAGTGGACTATAAAATAGAAGGAGATTTCCCAAAATATGGGAATAATGATGATCGGGTAGATGAAATAGCGGTGGAAATTGTAAAGAAGTTTATGAATATGGTAAGAAGTCATTACACTTATCGCGAGAGTATTCCAACTACTTCTATTTTGACCATCACCTCTAATGTCACTTATGGTAAAAACACAGGATCTACTCCAGATGGAAGAAAAAAAGGAGAACCATTTGCTCCGGGCGCTAATCCGATGCATGGACGAGATACACATGGAGCATTGGCATCTTTATCTTCCGTATCCAAACTTCCATTTACGGAAGCACAAGATGGAATTTCTAATACTTTTTCTATCATTCCGGGAGCACTTGGAAAAGAAGATCGTGTCTTCTCTGGTGATATTAAATTAGATTTAAGCCAACAGGAACATTAGAACAAGTTATATACAAAAAAGTTTTTCTTTTTTAAGACTTTTTTGTAAAAAAAGGAGCAAATATGGACACTTCAAAATCAAAGGAAGATATGATATCTGATATTGTTTCTATGTTAGATAATTTTATGGCTGAGGGTGGTGGACATATGAATATTGATGTGAATACTCTTACAGCTAATAAAAAGGCTCAAAAACAAGTAGAAAAAACTATCAGCTCTGACTGTAATTCTAAAAATATGGCATGTCGAGTGCCTACTTTAGAAAGCGGTATTGATGGAGATGAAAATTAGGAGGAAATTATTATGACAAGTCAACAACAAATTGATAACTTAGTTACTATGTTAGATGGTTATGTGGAAAAAGGAGGACATCATTTAAATGTAAATGTCTTCTCTAAAGAAACTTTATTAGATGCACAAGCTCATCCTGAAAAATATCCTCAGTTGACAGTACGTGTATCTGGTTATGCTGTAAACTTTTCAAAATTGACAAAAGAACAACAAGATGATGTTATTTCTCGTACCTTCCATAAAGGTATGTAAATTGAGTAGGGAAATGTCCTTCTCTACTACTCGTTATGTGAGGAGCATATTAGGACAACAACTATTTTCTATGCGCCTCTATGTGTAAAAAACGCGATTTCTTATAAGCGAAAAGGTTATATTCCGTAATATTTATACTGGGATATAATCTTTTTTGCTATATTAAAAAGGAGGGTTCTTATGGACGGCAGAATTCATTCGATTGAAACTTTTGGTACAGTAGATGGTCCGGGCGTTCGGTATGTAGTTTTTGTACAAGGATGCCCTATGCGATGTCTTTATTGTCATAATCCTGACACTTGGACTACGCAGGGAGGAACTTTACGATCTCCTGATTCTATTTTAGAAGATTATGAAAAATATCGACCTTTTTTAAAAGGTGGGGGGCTTACGGTAACAGGGGGAGAGCCTCTGCTTCAAATTGATTTTTTGATTGAATTGTTTGAAAAAGCTAAGGAAAAAAAAATCCACACCTGTATTGATACTTCTGGCATCACCTATAATCCTAATAATCACTCTTATTTAAAAAAATTAGACCGCTTGATGAAAGTGACAGATTTGGTCATGTTAGATATTAAACATATTGATGAAGAAGAGCATATTTGGCTCACAAAGCACTCAAATAAGCATATTTTAGAATTTGCCCATTATTTAGATCAAAAAAATATTCCTTTATGGGTTCGTCATGTAGTTGTTCCTACTATCACTTATGCACATGGCTATCTTTATAAGCTCGGATTATTTTTGGGCACGTTATCTAATCTCAAGGCTTTAGATGTCTTAGCTTATCATGATATGGGAATCACTAAATATAAAGAATTAGGGATAGACTACCCCCTCAAAGATCTACCTCCTCTTGAAAAATCAGAAGCTTTAAAAGCAAAGGAATATATTTTACAAGGGATACTAGCACAGCAGGAAAAACAGGGACATGAACAGGAAAAAATAAATAACTAATATTTCTATAAATTCTCTGCAATTACCACTTGTCTAAATTTAATTTTTGTATTAAAATGTAGGAGTAAAGTTATTATATATCGAGAAAATTTTAAAGGAGGATTTTTATTATGGCATACAAAATTAGTGATGAATGTGTTTCTTGTGGAACTTGCGAAAGTGAATGTCCAGTAAGCGCAATCTCTGAAGGAGATGGCAAATACGAAATTAATCCTGAAGTTTGCGTAGAATGTGGTGCTTGTGCTGCTGCTTGTCCTGCAGGTGCTATCGCACAGTAGAATTAAAACAATAATAATTAAGAAATTATTCATGAATACAAAAAGATATGGTATCTGTATAAAAACATTTACCATATCTTTTTGTATTATATCAGTTTCTCTTATTAGGTATATTATATTTATTTTTTCAGAAAAATGAAAATGTTAAAATTTTCTCTTTTCTCATCAATAAATGCTTGTCTTTCTATTTTTTATGATCTTCAAATCATGCCTTTTTTCCAAAAAATCTTCTTCTCTTTTTTGGTTTTTTTCCGTTTTCTTTTGTAACTGCTGCCTCAGAACGACCCTTTTGATAAATACGAATTGTTTCATCTAATTTCTTAAAACGCTCGTCCTCTTTTTCTTCTTTTAAGCGCATCAGATAATTTAATTCTTTTAGTACATTATCACTTACCTGTTCGCTCAATTCTTGTCCTAACAGAGGATTATTCTCAATTAGTGCTTGTGAAACAATATTTGTAATAATCGCTTGAAACTGCTGCATTTTGTCATCGTTAACAGATATCTTTTCCACTTGAGCAGGCTCTACCTCTCTGGTCTGTGTAACAGTAATTTCTACATCATCTCTTAAGTCCTTATAAAAAGATGGCTGTCTTTCTTCTTCATATTGTGGTATTTGTTTTTCCTGTTCTTCTTCTAGTACCTTACTATTTAATTCCTCTTTAAGGTCTAATATACGATCTAAGTTCGCTCCTCCAGAAGCGATTAATTCAGGTAAGAGCATCTTGATGGCCTTTAACTGGAAACCTTGTTCTTTTAGAAATTTAATATTCTTTAGCAACTTAATATTTTCTTCTGTATAGTATCGGTGTCCCATTTCGTTTCTCGGAATTTCTAAGCTTAATTCGTCTTCCCAGTATCGTAATACATGAGCCTCAACATCTACTTGTTTCGAGGCATCTGATATAATATATCTTTTCGATGACATAAACGCCTCCTAATATGTAAAATTTTTCCAGTTATAATTATTATAACATTAATATGTTAAAAAGCAAGTAAAATCTATAGAAATATTCTCAATCCTTATTATTAATTGTTTAGATTATATAAAGATATGTTTTCGCACGGCAAGAACCTATTCCAATGAAACCGCGCTCCCGCTCCGTTCCAGACGTAACGGACACTAAATTCGCGAACCCTAACGGGTTTGCTCATTAAGTGCCGACGTCTAATGTGGTCAACTTAAGAAAATTTTTGTGTTCTTTCATAATAAAATTTTATCTTTCTAAAAATATAGAAGAAAATAAAACTTTTCTATCGCTTTTTTTTCAAAAAAATGGTATACTAAGGAAGCCTATTCACATAAGCTTTCAAAAAAGTCGTCTTTTTTTATCATAAGTCTTTAGCAGGGCTTTCGATTAGAATGATACTTTCGTCTTGTGTGTTTGGCTTTGCGCTCATAACTTCGATTTTTTCGGACTTGTGAGCGTGTTTTGATTCCGGCATCCAATATCTTTTCCCATAGACTTTCTCTCTTTTCTTTCCCAGTAAAAAAGGATATCAAATATTTTTTTACCCGGTTAATTAACATCCCTCGGTTCGTTTGATAGCTATATTCCTTGTTCTTTCTCCCTTGTGTCTTTTCCTTTATGATTTTGTCTGTATCCTTTTTGATGATGGATACCAGATTAGAAAGAAATAATGTAATGTAAAAATCTTGCTGTATCGTCCAAGGCGTCATTCCAGAAAATCTCTCGATTTGAAATCGATGTTTGAGTTCCCAATACTTTGTTTCCACTTTCCATCTAAGAAAATATAATTCCCGAAAAGATTCTAAGGTGATATTTGGGTCAGAAAGATTGGTGATCAAATATTCCTCTTCCCCTGAGGAAAGTAGAATACGAAGAGCACGTACACGAACTGGATTTTCTTTTGGATAAGGAGTTCCATAAGAAATCCATTCATCCTTTCCTACCATTTTTTTTATGGCAGGAGTATTTCGCTTGATTCGCATAACAAAGGAATAACCTTGATTTTGAAGGTTTCTACATAACTCGACACAAGGGTATCCACGATCGAATACAAAGAGAGGAGAAAGAGGAAGATTAAGACAAGAGAAAGCAGCAAGATGCTCTTTTGCAAACAATCGTTCCCCATAACAATAAGAATTAATTTTGGCATCTAACAAGATATCATTCAAGGTATCATAAAGCAAAGAAGCACTTGCGATGGCAAAATGAACTCCGGTTTGATTCGAAGATGCTCCAAAAACCTCAAGATTTTGTTTGGACTGAGGCATTTGTAATGTGGTACCATCCACAGCAAGGACATGAAAACCATGCCAAGTACGAATGTTGTTAGAAAGCAAATAATATTGAGAAGAGGACAAAGAAAGTAATTGTGCAAACGCTTGTGGATGAATCCCTCTTCTTGCTTTAGAAATGGCTTGCTTGGAAAGGGAAGAAATTCTAGAGGAAGAGAACTCCTCGAAAAAGTCTAACAGGTTGATAGGGCAAGATTTGTCATACTGTCGTAAAAGAAACAAAAAAAGGGAAGAGAAGTCAAGCTTTCTCGTTCTAGTAAAAAAGGGATGGATACTGTAAGCGGATGGAAACAAAGTGGAAGAAAGAAGTTGTTTCAAAGTGTCAAAAATAGAGTTACAAATAGAAATACAATCCAAAAAAATCACCTCCTAGTGATAAGGATGAAAGAAAAAAGGCGCTTTGTCAAGTCTAAAAAGAAACAAACAGTAAAATTTTTTTTCTTCCTTGATTCCGTTATCAACGAATCAAGGAAGGTTATCAAACCTATTAGGGAACTAAAAATCTATTTTCGTAGCAAAATCAAAATACAAATCGCTTAAGTTGACCACATTAGACGACGTCTTCCAAGGGGTTTCTTTTGGAATAGGTTCTTGCCTTAGCTACTTATTCGCTCTTCTGTAAAATAATATTTCTTTTTTATAACTTGAAATATTTTACACAAAACATAGATACTTTTTTTCAAACATTTCAGAAAATTAGATACCTTTATCTTTATTAAAATTATTACTGTATATGATTTATATAAAACTTTCTATTGAAAATCTATGTTTAAAAATCTAAATTTAAAGACATTTTAAAATATTTATCCATTCTATTATTGGTCTACTCAAAATTTAACCTTTTAAACCTCGTGCTTGTCTATCCATATCTTCAATGACAATATCATAAATTTCACCTAAAGATGCACAATATTCAAGTACTTTCCATGGTTCATTTGTATGGAAATGGATTTTCACCAGTTCTTCGTCTCCAACTGCTAATAAACAGTCGCCTTGAAAATTATTGTTGAAATATTCATTTATAGTATCTTCATCGAGATTCTCACCCTCAATCAATAATTGTGTATCATATCTAAATTCTAACATTAGTTCATCCCCTTAAGATTTCAATTTCATTCTAAAAAAACTTTTATTTTTCTTTATATATAATGTATATATAGTTAGCTCACTGTTTCATAGAGATACGCTAGCGAAGGCAAGGAAATATTCCATAAGAAGCCCCTTAGAAGACGTCGGCACTTAATAAGCTGACCTGTTAAGGTCTGCGAATTTAGTGTCCGCTACGTCTGGAACGGAGCGAAAGCGCGGCTTCGCTGGAATACTTCCTTGCGGCAGCGTCCCTCTCAGCTTTCCAGTAAATGGAATGATAAAGATTTCTTTTTAATTTTCGCAATTACCTATCTTATTATTTCTCAATTTTCTTTGTATCACAAGCAATATCAATGATATTGAGAATACTATACACTATGATCAAAATCCCACAAATCGGAATTATCATATAAATATATCCCATTGGAATCCCTAAAGATGCTGTTTTTTGTGTCATAGTTAAAGAAGTAATTTGTACCCCTCCATATAACATTACTACTACAGCAAATGCAAAAATAATCACTTCAATTATAATATCTAAAATCCTTTTTGTATTTGTTTGTAACTTATCCACTAAAAATCCCATTCGCATATGTTCCCGCTTTCCAAACACATATGCCGCAGCGAAAAGAGCCATCCAGCTAAAAGAATAAGTCATCAGTTCTTCTGACACAGTACTAGGCTTATTAAAAAGATATCGAACTGAAATCTGATATGTTCCTATTACTACCATAAAAGCGAAAAGAAATACATTGATGCCGCCTAAAACTTTATTTAACACACTTCTGACTGTTTTTAATATCTGCATCTATTCCTCCCCCTTTACTTTTTTATTCATTTCTTGAATATGCTGATAAGCATCTACTATAGCTGGATTTGCCTCTAACATTTCTTGATGAAGTGGAAGCATTTTTGCTTTAAATTGTTCTATATCCACCTCAATAAATTCCACATTCATTTCTTCTTTTGCCATAGTTTTTGCTTTTTCTACCTGCTTATTCCACTCTTCTAATTCTACTTCTGTAGAAAGCGCTGCTGCCTCTTTAAATATTTGTAATTCTTCTTCGCTCAACCCTTTTAAAAATTTCAGATTTCCCACTAACATATCTGGTATCATTTGATGCATATTATAGGTAAAATATTTTGCCACCTCCCCATGTTTATTATTTGTCAATGCTAATTCATTATTTTCAGCTCCATCAATAACACCTTGTTGAATAGCGGTATAAACTTCTCCAAAACTCATAGGTGTTGCCGCCGCTCCAAAAGCCTGCATCATTTTTACACTCGCTGGACTCTGCTGCACACGAATCTTCATTCCTTTTAGATCATCTGGAGTGTAAATAGGCTTTTTTGCATAAAAATTACGTGTTCCAGCACTATACCAAGTTAACACTTCAAATCCAGCCTCTTCTGTAGAAGAATAAATCTTTCGCATATACTCCTCATCTTGCATTGTTTCTAAATATGCTTCCTCAGAATCAAACAAATAAGGAATACTAAAAACTTCATATACATCTGCAAATGTTTCCAAATTCGCTGTACCTGCCACTACAAAATCAATCGCTCCTGTCTGTGTGAGTTCAATCGCTTTTTGTGTAGCACCTAGAATCTCATTCGGGAATATTTGTATTTCATACTTGTCCCCTAAACGCTCCTCCACATAATCTTTAAATGCCAACAATCCTAAATACTGTGGATGTGTTTCTGACTGCCCTAATGAAATGCGTACAATTCTCTTCCCATCATTCAACTTTCCACAGCCTGTCAAGTTAAAGCTTAACAGTAATACTAGACATATCAGTAATACTGTATATTTTTTCCCTCTTTGTTTCATAGATTGTAAGTCCTTTCTTTCATTCTGAAGTAGATAGATATTATCTATTTTATAAATCTTTCTACCTCTGATATTTTATTATGAAATAGAAATGTAAATCTGCTGATAAGAGCTTTCTATTATTTTCTTATTTTTCTGGTGAAATTATACAATAATATCTGTAAAAAATTTTTTATTATGAAAAATGCTATTTTTTATATCTTAACTTAGTGGTTCACAAAAAGAAGGAAGTATTTCAACGAAACTACTCTTCTGCTCTGTTCCAGACATAATAGTACTAAATTTGCCATTCATAACCAAATACTCATTAAGTGCCAACATATTCCAAGGAACAATACTTCCTTCCCTCTGCTAGTTTTTAGTATAGATTGTTAGATTTCTTTTATAAATTTAGATGGTTGAATGATAAAAAAAAGATTTTTTATGAAAATCATCAAGAATACTTATGATTTTAGTTATAGAAAGTTTAGAAGACTTATTTTTGGATTTAATTTAGATAAAATAAGGATAGTTTTGTTTTACTTTGAAAATTTATAATAACAGTTCAGCATATAAAATAGCTGAACTGTTACTCTATATTATCATATTACTTTTTATTTCCGTCGAGTTGCCTCTTTCATAGGAAGACCTGTAACATAATCTAGCTGCCGAGGTTCATATTCCTCATTCTCTCTTTGTCTAGTATATCCTGTGTAGTTCCAAGTTGGATCTGGCAAATCTTTTCTCCAAGGTCTGTATTCCCACTGATAACCGCGGAAAGGATCTCTTGTTGTATTCATCCAATCTAATAGCAGTTGATGTAGGCGAACTTTTTCTGTGTCATAATCATTATTCCAGATTTGATTTTTCATTTCATATGGATCGGTTTCTTGGTCATAAAATTCATCTATTGTATCTAGTAAATGTATCGCCAATTTATATCGTCCATCATAAATTGCACGCATCATTTGTATTCCTCCAAAGCCGTCATGGTCGATTTCATAGCGTGTAAATTCTGTGACAATATAGTCGTTTGTCCGAATTTGTGGATTGTAAACTTCTGGTAAAAGACTTTTTCCCTCAAAACATTTAGGAATAGGAATTCCCATATATTCTAATATCAATGATGGAATGTTTATATGACTTACAGGATTTGTATTTACTAGACCTTTTGGAATATCTGGTCCTGCAATGAGCAATGGAATACGGGCAATTTCATTATATATAACAGGTCCTTTGGCATTCAGGCAATGACTTTCCAGACCATCACCATGATCTGAAGTATACAAAATCAACGCATCAGGAGCATATTCATGGATACATGCCAATACTCTGCCAATTTCAGAATCTGCAAAGGCATTGCAGCCAAAAAATCCGGGAACTTTCAGCTTGATAGCGTCGCGGTCTTTTTTCAAACTCTCCCCTGCCCAATACTTTTGGTACTGTGGTTTTCCTTCTAGAGTATCCCATACATTAGGAGATTTTGGAAACTCATAGTCATTAAACATAGAAGCATAAGGTTCAGGACATAATCCGGGATCGTGAGGTTCATCTAGAGAAACGGTCAAAAAGAACTCTTCCTCTCCATACTTTTGCAGAAAATCTATGGCTCGGTCAGCACAACGATGACCATAGGTGAAATCAGCGCTGATGTTTTGGAAACGTGTATCACTTCTTCTGGAAATTATCCGTTCTTCTTCTGTAAGCTCTTCTAGATAACAACGCATATCGTACCAATATTCGGAATCCCATCCGTCAGGACAACTGCCAAGACCAAAATAGTCGCTGCCATCTAAATGCCATTTTCCAATATACGCTGTGTGGATTCCATTATCTGAAAGACGTTGCCCGATGGTTTTTACATTTGCACCTAAAGGAATGTTATTTGCCAAACTTCCATTTGAATGAGGGTAAAGACCTGTAAACAAAGCTGAACGTGCAGGTCCACAGACAGGCTGACAAGTATAGGCATTCTGAAAACGGATTCCATTTTCTGCTAAGTTGTCCAAATTTGGTGTATGCATTTGTGGATTGCCATAACAGCCAATCATATCCTGTCGTGTAGCATCTGTCATAAGCAGAATGATTTGTTTTTTATGAATACTCATTTTATACTTCCTTTCTATTTCAGAAATTACTATAACTATTCCTGAAAAATTATATATAATTTTTTTCTTCTATTTTTATTATAATAAATATTTTTTGTATAGACAATGACTTTTTTCTATAATTTCTTTAATAAATATTAGCTATAGGATAAGGAATTGTTATATACTTTTTTCATTTTATTTTGTATAATAAAATTATATTTAACATAAAATACCATTTTATTAAATTATTGAGTGTGAATTGAAACAATCAAATTTAGAATTTTGGTATATAAAACTAGGTGATTGCAGAAGTCAAAAGGGGACGCTGCGGCAAGGATATATTCCAGCGAAGCCGCGCTCTCGCTCCGTGTAAGACTACGTGGTACTAAATTCGCCGTTTCGCTTCTTGCGAAACAGCTTATTAAGTACCGCCGTCTTCCAAGGGGCTTCTTTTGGAATACTTTCTTGCCTCCGCTGGTTGGTGGCTGTTCTACTTTTTGAAAAGTGAGTTTTTTGATAAGCTATGAAGAGCTAAGGGAGGGAATATGAGTAAGAGGTTTTTGTAAAGGTTAGTATTTATATGGGGTTTAAAAGGGGCAATTATTTAAAGTTGTAATTATTTATTGGAGGATAAAATAGAAAGGAATGGAAAGATGGAAGAATATTTGAGAGTTGGAGTGATTAGTTCTAGTCATGGGATTAAAGGAGAGGCAAAGGTATTTCCTACGACGGACGATCCAAAGAGATTTAAAAAATTGAAAAGAATATTTTTAGATTTAGAAGATGAGAAGAGGGAAGTACAGATAGAGCAGGTAAAATTTTTTAAGCAGTTTGTGATTTTGAAGATGAAGGGGATAGATAGTATTGAGGATGTGGAGAGATATAAGGGAAAGGATCTGGTGATTGAGAGAAAAGATGCACTTCCTTTAAAAGAAGATGAGTATTTTATTGGGGATTTAATAGGAATTAGAGTTATAACAGAAAATGGGGAGGAATTAGGAAGAGTGAAAGATGTATTGCAGACAGGTGCAAATGATGTGTATGTAGTAGAAAGAGAAGGAGAGAAAGAAGTCCTGCTGCCAGCGATTAAGGAGTGTATTTTGGAAGTGGATTTAGAAAAGGGTGAGATGAGGGTACATGTGATGGAGGGACTTTTAGACTTATGATAAATTTTTATGTATTGACTTTATTTCCAGAGATGATTGTATCTGGAATGAATAATAAGATCGGAAGGAGCGTCGTGTAGGGAAAGAGTGTAGATCTCGGTGGTGAGTATTCGACGGATAAACATTTACATGTAGATGATTATCCTTATGGTGGGGGTGCAGGTATGGTGATGCAGCCAGAGCCTGTTTATCGTGCCTTCTTGGATATTAAGGAGAAAACAGGAAAAAAAGAGATAAGAGTAGTATATTTAACTCCACAGGGAAAAGTATTCAAACAAGAGATGGCACAGGAGTTTTCAAAAGAAGAGG